>Ga0209081_1000607_pt1 | contig 21705 bp, 21 predicted proteins | sample GOMGulsemesocosm_4_FD_184636 | JGI IMG/M metagenome (GOLD analysis project Ga0209081, IMG submission 184636) | Methane-oxidizing microbial communities from mesocosms in the Gulf of Mexico - GOM15B Gulf of Mexico (SPAdes) (version 2) | ecosystem: Environmental > Aquatic > Marine > Cold seeps... | reverse complement strand
CAATTCTACCTTCAGTTTCATTTATGAATACAGAAGATGAATACTTAACTCACCATAAAGCAACAAAAGTACCTTTTGGGTTTAAATATAACTCAGGTACTAATACTGAATGGGAAACAGTTGAAACATTACGCAACTTAATTACAGAACATGTTGACTCAACTTTTTCAGTATAGTTTTCTTCTTTTAAATCATTGGCAGTATTAGTTATGATCCCCTACGGTAGACAAGAAATAACTCAGCAAGATATAGATGCTGTTGTTAGTGTTCTAAAATCTGATTTTTTGACACAAGGGCCACAAGTGCCTTTGTTTGAAAAAGCGATTAAAGATGCGGTTAATGCTGAATATGCACTTGCCGTAAATTCAGCTACATCAGCATTGCATATTGCCTGTTTAGCATTAGGGGTTGGCAAAGGCGATCTGGTTTGGACTACACCGATTACTTTTGTTGCATCTGCTAACTGTGCATTGTATTGTGGGGCTGATATTGACTTTGTTGATATTAATGCTCAAACATATAATTTATGCGCGGATAAATTAGAGCAAAAATTAATAGACGCAAAGGTTAAAAATCTACCTCTTCCTAAAGTTGTTATTCCTGTACATTTATGTGGGCAACCATGTGACATGGAAAAAATTCATGTACTGGCTCAGCAATATAGTTTTGCCATTATTGAAGATGCATCACATGCTATTGGTGGCAAATATAAACAAAAACCTATAGGTAACTGCGAATACAGTGATATTACCGTTTTTAGCTTTCATCCCGTAAAAATAGTTACTACTGGTGAAGGTGGTGTTGCTACCACCAATAACGAAATACTAGCTCAAAAAATGGATTTATTTCGTAGTCACGGTGTAACTCGTGATGAATCTTTAATGACAGCCGATGCTAAAGAACATGGCTCTTGGTATTACCAACAAGTAGCGTTAGGTTTTAACTACCGAATGACCGAAATGCAAGCGGCGCTTGGCGTTAGCCAAATGTCTCGTTTGCATGACTTTGTTGCTAAGCGAAATGAATTAGCAGCAGTCTATGATAAATTATTAGAAAATCTCCCATTGATAACTCCATTTCAAATTGATGACTCATATTCTGGCCGGCATCTATATGTCATTCGATTAAAGCTAGATGAAATTGCATTATCTCATAAAGAAGTCTTTGAGCAGTTACGAGAGAATGGTCTAGGTGTTAATTTACACTATATCCCATTACATACTCAGCCATATTATACTAAGTTAGGCTCTGAATATGGTCCGTTTACTGAATCAGAGAAATATTACACTAACGCTATTAGTATTCCATTATTTCATACTATGACTCAAGAACAGCAGAACAGAGTTGTATCAGTTTTAACTGAGGCGTTAGTTTAAGATAAATGAAAACTATTTATGTAATCCAAGCTAGAACAAATTCTACGAGACTCCCTGCAAAAGTTCTATTACCTATAAATACGTTGCCTATCGCTGTTTTGGCTGCCAAAAGGGCATCTAATTTGGGTATTGAAACACTAGTGCTAACATCGAAAGAAAAAACCGATGATTATCTGTGCTCAGTTTTAGAAAGTTATGGAATTTCTCACTTTCGCGGAAGTTTAAATAACACATTAGACCGATTTGTTACAGCATTGGAAGAATATGATGATAATACTATCGTTGTAAGGCTAACTGCCGATAATATTTTGCCTGATGGTCTATTTATTTCTAAAGTCGTAAATGAATTTATAGAGTCAGCTTCGAAATATTTATCTACCACGGGTGATACCACAGGGCTGCCCTATGGTATGTCAGCAGAAGTTATGTATTTAAGTTCTTTGCGAGAGGCTAGCCTAAATACAAAAGATAGTTTTGATTGTGAGCATGTAACACCGTATATAAGAAGAAAATTTGGTGAGAATACATATAGTAAGTTTAGTTCTCTAAATTTAACTGATTTACGCTGTACTATTGATACGATAGATGACTATTTATATATGGCAAACATTCTACTTAGTGTTAGTGATGTTATTAACGAAAATGCAATGAATATTATTAATGTCATGAATGAGAAAAATAGTGGGTAAAGCTTTTTATAAGAAAAACAAACTCGTTTTAGGATCTGCACAATTAGGTCTGAATTATGGCATTAACAATATTTCTGGGCAGGTATCTTCTAGTGTCGCTAAAGAATTAATTGAATCATGTATTGCTAGTGGTGTTAATTATATTGACACGGCTAGTGTTTATGGAAATAGCGAGGAAGTAATTGGGGACGTGTTAAATAACATTGATTCTTCAAGCATTCAGGTAATTACCAAAATTAATATTGATAAATCTATTTGTAATCTTCCTTCTGAGTTTGAAATATATAATGCCGTTGATTCTCAAATTAAGCAGTCTATTAATAAACTAAAATCAGTAACACTCTATACCGTGTTACTGCATAGAGCATCAAACCTTACAGATTATAATGGTGTAATTTGGTCTCGTTTATTGAAATTAAAGCAAGACGGAATTATTGAAAAGTTAGGAGTCTCTGTTCAAACACCAGTTGAGTTGAATAAAGCACTTGAATATAATGAAGTCGAGTTTATACAGTTCCCTTTTAATATATTAGATGCGCGGTGGACCAAATCTATAGAATTGGTTAATAAAGTTAAATTAAAACGAGACTTAATAATCCATATTAGAAGCGTTTTCTTACAGGGATTATTACTTTCAGATGACAACAATCACTGGATGAAAGCTAATTGTAAAAATAGCAAAATAATAATTGAGTGGTTAAACTCAATTAGAACTCAATTTAAAAGAGAATCGCTTGCTGATATATGTATTGCATATGTAAGATCTTTACCTTGGGTTGATGGCTTAGTTTTGGGGATGGAAGCTATGGAACAACTCAATGACAATATCTCATTATTTAATAATAATTTATTATTGCAGAAAGAAATGAGAATAATTGAAGAAACCAGACCCGAATTAACACAAGAAACTTTAAATCCAGCAAATTGGGATACTTAGAATGAATGTAAATAACCTGTTCTCTTTGGAGGGAAAAAATGCCTTTGTAACAGGAGGGACTGGTTACCTTGGTGATCAAATTTGTTTAGGGTTAGCTCGTGCAGGGGCACATGTTATTGTTCAAGGTCGTAATGTAACCGCCGTTAACTTATTAATTAAAAAAATTGAAGGACAAGGTGGTACTGCCGAAGCTGCTATTTTTGACTTGTTAGACGAAAAAGCAATAGCTTTTTATTTCGAACAAACTAAGTGTTTAAAATTAAATATTCTAGTTAACAATGCTTATAACGGTGTTGGTGGGACAATAAGTCATTCAGAAGATGTTAATTATCGCGACAGTTATGAAATAGGTCTAGTGGTCGTTCAACGTTTGTTTAAGCTTTTTACTCCAGCAATGCTGCAAGCATGGAAAGAAGATGGCTTGGCTAGTTGTATCAATATTGCTTCCATGTATGGTCTAGTGGTTCCCGATCAAAATATTTATGACTCGCCAGCAGGCACAAACCCTCCATTTTATGGAGCTGTAAAAGCGGCATTAATACATTGGACGAAATATGCTGCAAATGAATTTGGAAAAAATGGTATCCGAGTTAATTGTATATCACCTGGCCCATTTCCTAATAAGAGTGTGCAAACAAATGCTAAATCCTTTATTTCAAAACTGGAACAAAAAGTACCCTTAAATAGAATTGGACAAGCTAATGAATTGCAAGGTGCCATTATATTTTTAGCATCTAATGCTTCTTCCTATATTACTGGAATTAATTTGCAAGTAGATGGTGGTTGGACGTGTCAGTAATAGCAATACGCGTTGATTCATCACATCAAATTGGTATCGGGCATTTGATGCGTTGCTTAACTCTAGCTAATGAATTAAGAAAGCAAAGTGATGTTGAGGTGTTCTTTGTGTCTAGGAAAGCTGACGGGAATGCTGAAGAAAAAATAACGGACGCAAGTTTTGAGTATGTAGAGCTAGAGACTGGGGTTGATGCACCTATTTCATATCTAAATCATGGTAATTGGTTGAGGGCCTCACAACATTCTGATGCGGAGGAGTTTAAATCTGCTTTGAATCGTAGAGGGATCAATTGTGTCGATTTCGTTATAGTTGACCATTACGGGATAGATCATTTATGGCACAAACAGATAAAAAGCTTTACTAAAAAGATATTTGTTATTGATGATCTAGGAGACAGACTGCTCGATTGTGATTATTTATTAGATCAAACTTATTCCTGTAAAGCAGATAAATATAAAACCTTAGTTAGTAGTGAGTGTCATCAATTTTTAGGGAGTAAATATGCTCTTCTTCGCCCTGAGTTTGAAGGATTACGAGTAGCTAGAACAAATAAAAACTCGTTGCTTGTGATGTTTGGTGGTACAGACCCAGATAATTTAACGTTAAAAGCATTAAATGTAATCGAAAATATCCCCTATCTAGATAAAATCAATGTTGTGCTAAGTGACAGTGCAAAAAATTTAGTTGAAGTTTCAACATACTGCCAATCACGAGATTTAATTAGTTTGCATAAATCACCAAATAATATTGCTATGTTGATGGCGGAATCTAAATTAGCAATAGGCGCAGCGGGCACAACTTCTTGGGAAAGGTGCGCAGCAGGTCTGCCTACAGTTGTAGTGATACAAGCTTTTAATCAAAGAGAGATCGCTTCTAGCTTACAAAAAGCCGGAGTTATTAGTTATATTGAAGCCGAAAATATTGATGACGAGTTGAACGATAAGGTTAGTGAGTGGTTAATAGCACTGTCTAAGGATAATGATTATACGAAAAAGTGTCTTGATGTATGTGATGGTTATGGCACCAATAGAGTCGTAAGGGAAATATTAAATGATTAATAATATAACTGTTTTGGTAGATAATGATTCTTGGATCTTACCATACGCAGAAAAACTAGTTAGTAAGTTAACCCAGCTTGGGAAAAGTGCAAAACTTATACGTTATCATGAAGATGTCGAAGATGGAGATGTCTGTTTTTTCTTAGGTTGTACAAAAATTGCTAAAGAAACACTATTAAATAAAAACAAGCATAACTTAGTTGTACACGAAAGTGATTTACCTAAAGGGAAGGGCTTCGCGCCTGTTGCTTGGCAGATTTTAGAAGGAAAGAATGAAATCCCTGTTTGTCTCATTGAAGCTGGACATGAGGTTGATTCAGGCGATATTTGGTTGTCTGATATTATAAAGTTATCTGGTACAGAATTAGCAGTAGAATGGAGAGAATTACAAGGGAATATCTCTATCAAATTAGCACTTAGGTTCGTACGTGAATATTCAACTCTTAATGCAATAAAGCAAAGCGGGAAGTCTACTTCATACCCAAGACGTCGACCAAATGACAGCCAAATAGATTTAGATAAAAGTTTTCGTAATTTAATCCCTTTATTTCGTGTTGTTGACAATAATGACTACCCAGCATTTTTTGAGTACAAGGGTTGTAAATATAAGCTTGAGATCAGTAAATATGAATAGTTATGTTGTTGCAACAATTAAAGATTGGAATATTAATCAATATAATAATAGAGTACATAACTACTCTGGTAATTGGGCTTTATTCGATAATAAAAATGATTTGACTGTTGAAAAGCTGAGAAAGATAAAACCAAAATATGTATTTTTTCCTCATTGGAGTTGGATTGTACCAGAGTCTATCTTAAATGAATTTAACTGTGTTTGTTTCCATATGACAGATGTGCCATACGGCCGAGGAGGAAGCCCTCTTCAGAACTTAATTGTACGCGGTCATCAGGAAACCAAATTAACAGCATTAAAAATGGCCAAAGAGTTGGATGCTGGGCCCGTATATTTAAAAAAGGAACTGTCTTTAACTGGCAGTGCTAGTGAAATATTTCTAAGAAGTTCAAGTTTAACTTTTGATATGATAGAACATATTGTCGAAAATGAGCCAACACCTATTCAGCAGAAAGGTGATGTTACCGAATTCCCAAGACGAACTCCTGAACAAAGTCAGTTGATGCCAGAAGTTGATTTAGATGGGTTTTATAACACAGTCCGGATGTTGGATGCCGAAACATACCCTAGGGCATATTTAAAGTTAGGAAATTTAAGACTGGAATTTACAGCAGTTTCAAAATTTGGTAATGAACTAGAAGCCACCGTTAGAATATTTGAAGAAGATAACAAACATGACTAAAAAATTTATTGAAATTGATGGTAAGAGAATCGGTTTAGAGTATAAACCTTATATTATTGCAGAATTATCAGCCAATCATAATGGCGATATAAATAATGCTTTGAAAACTATTGAAGTAGCTGCTGAATGTGGTGCAGATGCAATTAAAATTCAGTCATACACTCCTGATACTATGACCATTGACTGTGATAAAGAAGATTTTCAAGTAAAAGGGGGGTTATGGGATGGGTATAGCCTTTATAATCTCTATAAATGGGCACACACTCCTTTTGAGTGGCATGAACAATTATTTGCTAAAGCTAAAGAAGTCGGTATTACATTATTTTCAACTCCTTTTGATGAGACAGCTCTTGAATTGCTCGAAAGCTTGGATGCACCTGCATATAAAATAGCATCATTTGAATTAACAGATTTGCCGCTGATTAAACGAGTCGCAGAAACAGGTAAACCAATGTTCATGTCAACAGGCATGGCCAATTTGAATGAGATTGAAGAAGCAATTACAACAGCAAGAGAAAACGGTTGTACTGAATTGGTTGTATTACATTGTATTAGCGCTTATCCAGCACCCTATGAACAGGCGAATTTAGCGACCATACCAGATTTAGCAAATCGGTTTGATGTTATCTCGGGTCTTTCAGACCATACGTTAGGTACCGTGGTTTCAGTAGCCTCTATTGTATTAGGGGCCTGTTTAATCGAAAAGCATTTTATTTTAGATCGCAATGATAAAGGCGCAGATTCAGCATTCTCTATTGAACCGCATGAGTTAAAAAGGTTGGTAGACGAAACTGCTGCTGCACACAAAGCTTTAGGTGTTGCCGGATATGAAAGAAAGCCTGTTGAAAATTCTAGTATGAAATTTAGACGTTCTCTATATTTTGTTGAAGATATAAAAGCGGGAGATATTATTACTGATAAAAATATTAGACGTATTCGTCCAGGTTTTGGTTTAGCACCTAAATATCTCGAAAAACTAATAGGTAAAAAAGTTAAAGTTGACATTCAACGAGGCACTGCAACAACTTGGGATTTGATTGTTGATGAATAACAAAATATTGGTTGTAGCTGCCCATTCGGATGATGAAGTTTTAGGTTGTGGTGGCACAATAGCTAAGCATATTCATAATGGTGACTCTGTCACTGTGATGTTTATGACTGATGGTGTTTCTTCACGAAAATTATCATCTGATAGTGAAGGAAGAGTTGATGCATCAAAACACGCGATGGATGTCTTAGGTGTAAATGATATAAGACAAGTAAACTTTCCAGATAATAAAATGGATAGTGTCCCTTTGCTTAATATCGTCAAAGAAATAGAAACAGTTATAAACGAGCTAGAGCCTAATATTATCTATACGCATTTTGCTCATGATCTAAACATAGATCATCAGGTTACACATTCTGCTGTCATGACTGCATGTCGACCACAGGCTTGGTCAAGTGTAAAAAAGATTCTATCTTTTGAAGTGTTATCGAGTACCGAATGGAACTCACCTTCTAGGTCCGCTTTTACACCTCATTATATTGTTGATATTTCTCTTTATTGGGAGCTCAAACTTTCTGCTTTAAAGTGCTATGACCAAGAGATGAGAGAATTTCCTCACAGTAGAAGCTATAAAACTTTAGAAGCATTAGCAACACTTCGAGGCTCTACTAATGGTGTGGCGATGGCGGAAGCATTTTATGTCGAACGCATTATTAACTAATACTTCCATTAACAATACTTTAAGTTTTAGGGGGGGAGCCCCTCCCTCTCTAATAAATAATATTTCTGTAATTAACTCCAGTAAACCCTTATGAATAAAAATGTATTTCTTAATTTGTCTTTACGATTAGGTATGTTAATAAGTAAATCACTTTTTGTATTTGTTGCTGCAAAGTATCTTGAACTAAGCGATTTAGGGCTGTACAGCTTAGTGGGCGTAACAATTAGTTATGGGATTTATTTACTTGGCCTAGATTTCTATACTTTTACAACACGCGAATTAATAGGTCTGGATGAAGAAGGGGCTGCTAAGTATATTATTGGGCAAATTAGATTTTGTCTTTTGTCATATATATTGTTTTTTATACCCCTCCTAGCTCTTTTTCAATTCGATTTTTTACCTTGGAATGTAATTGGGATATTTTTTGTTCTCCTTTTATCTGAGTTTATATCGCAAGAGCTAACTCGAATACTTATTGCTTTGGAAAAAACAATAATTGCAAGCTGTATTTTATTCATCAGAACCGCTATTTGGTGTTACCTTTTGGCTGTTTTATTTATCTGGGTGGATGTCACAAGAAATATTGAGTGGATTTTATATACTTGGTTGCTCTCAAGTATTTTGTCTGTTGTAATCGCAATGTATTTATTGAGGTTTGTCGGTTGGCATAATATTTTCTGCAAACCAATAGAGCTCAAATGGATAATTAAGGGGGTCAAGTTAGCTTTTCCTATGCTGTTGTCGACTTTAGCTATCAAGACTGTATTCACAATAGATAAATACAGTATTGAATATATTGGTGGTTTATCCCTGCTTGGGGTATATGCAGTTTATATTGGTATATGTAATGCCTTCCTATCATTTATGGATGCAGCAGTTTTTCAGTTTATGTATCCAAAACTTGTAAAATATAAAAATAGTAATCAACCAGAACTTTTTTTACTTGAGGTAAAACGATTAGCATTTAGTGTTTTTGGATATATGGCTTTTATTCTATTAGCTTTATTTCTTGTTTCTGATTTGGTTTTTTCATACTTAAACAAACCAGAGTACATGGAGCATATCGGTATTTATTGGATGTTAATTTGGGCTCATGTAATTTTAGTTATATCTTATATACCACATTACGTACTATTTGCTATGAAAAAGGATAAGTGGCTTCTGCTTGCTCACTTCTTAGCGCTATTAACGTTTTTATGCTTAATTAAAATACTTAGTGTTGAGTCGGCACTTGAACGCATCGCGATGGCATTGTTAGGTTCTATGAGTGTAGCATTTATTGTCAAGTTATTATCCCTTGATAGTTTGTATAAAAGTGATTTCAGTTTATTAAAAAAGAATAAAAGGTTTTAGAGGTTAGTTATGTCTGAGAAAGAAAAGTTATCATTAGTTTTTATGCCTTATAGTTTTATGTCACCGCATACTGATGTGACATTAACTTACATACAAGATCAAATTAATAGTGGTACTAAAGTTATCATTCTTGGTTGTGGGGGCGCTAAAGATATTTCATGTGGTTTTAATTTATATGGTTCAAGCTTGAAATGCCGATATTGTGTTAAACGAAATTTGGACGCGTTAGATACTTTACGTGGTGATTATGAATGGGTAGATATTAATGATTTCAATTCTCCACAATTGCCACCAGAAATCACACTAAATATATTGAAAGCCCAAAGTTTGGAAGAAATTAAGAAGATTCAATACCAAGGGAGTGATATTGGCTATGCGATTGTATCTTCCTTAGTTAGTCGGTTTAGAACCGTCGAAATCAACGACAAAAAACGGAATATATTAATTAAGCTAGCTAATGGTTACGTAAAGTCTTTTTATGCAGCTGAAAAAACAATTCAAGACAATAATATTAAAGAAGCTTTTGTTTTTAACGGAAGATTAGAGCTAACTCGTGGTTTTTTTAGAGCCTGTGAAAAAGAACATATCGATTGTAATATATTAGAAGTATCACAGGTTGGCTGTAAAACACTTAAATACAAGAATGCTTTACCGCTGGACTTAGGTTATACCAAGAGTTTGATTCAGTCGCTATGGGATACTGCGAGCACAGAACAGCAAAAGAAAGCTAAAGAGTTCTATGAAAAGAAAGCAGTCGGCATAGCCATTCATGATCAAATTTATACTACTGGGCAGCAAAAGGATTTACTGCCTATCAATTGGGATGAAAACAATAAGAATCTTGTTATTTTTGGCAGTTCAGCGGATGAGTTTTTTGCAATTGGGCCTGATTGGGAGTTTCCGTTTTATAAAAATCAATTTGATGGTCTCAAACGTATAACTGAAGTATTGTCTGAAAGTGATATACAAATTTACTTTAGAATGCATCCTAACCTTACAATGCTAAAAGATGCTGAAATATCTAATGAATTTAAGTTGTCTAATTCTTACCCTAACTTTCATGTGATAGCACCCCAAGATAAAGTAAGCACTTATGCATTAATGAAGGGTGCAGAAAAAGTTATAACATTTGGAAGTTCTGTGGGAGTTGAAGCTGCATATTGGAATAAAGATTCAATTCTCGCAGGGAATAGCATGTATGCCCACCTTGAAGGGATTATACGCCCCAACTCCCATCAAGAATTAGTGAATGAGATACATAAACCATCCTCAAAAGTTGTTAGTAAATTGGGGGCATTAATGTATTCAAATTTCCTTCTAGCCAGAGGGCATGATATGGAGGGGTTAGAAATAACAAATTCAACTGTTACATTTGAAGGAAAGCGACAAGAGAGTGATTTTCCTGTCGAAAGAATGTTTTTTAAAATTTTAAATATTAAAGAAAATTTTAAGGACTGGAATACCTTTTCTATGGCCATTCGAGATATACTACCCATTAGAGTCAAAAGGTTTTTGTGTAAGTTTATACAACATTAGGTTTATTAGAATATGAATGATAGCAATGTGTAGAGTAAGTATATTACTTCCTGTTTATAATGTAAGAGATTATGTTGCAGAAACAATTGAAAGTGTGCTTTCTCAAACCTACACTGATTTTGAACTGATAATTATCGATGACTTCTCTTCAGACGATAGCGTTTCAATTATTGAAAGTTATTGTAAAAAAGATGACAGAGTTCACCTCTATAAAAATAAAAGAAATTTAGGGATTTCTAAAACATTAAATCATGGATTAACTAAAGCGACAGGAAAATACATTGCACGCATTGATGGTGATGATTTAATGGGGCCTGAACGTTTAGAGCGACAGTTAAAGTTTCTAGAGTCCAATGATGATTATGGCCTTGTTGGTTGTTGGGTTAATAATATTGATGAAAATGGTTTGCTTATCAATAAATGTGAGTACCCAGTGACACATGAGCAAGCAATAAAATGTATTACAGTATGTTCTCCTGTATTACATATATGGATGGCTAAAGCTGATTTATATAATTCACTTGGAGGATACAGGAATACAAATCCAGCAGAAGATTATGACTTTTTGTTAAGAACTGTTGATTTAGGCTTTAAGATTGGTAATTTACCTTATTATGATGCTGAAATTCGTTTAAGAGATGGGAATACTATGAGTGTTGCGGCTTTAAAACAACGTAGATCATTTAATTTTTTACGCCAATTATATTTAGCGGGTCAAATCAATGCGCAACAAACTTTAGATTTATCATCTGAAAAAAGTTTACATAATTCTAAATTCGTTACTATGGTACACAACTTTTCAGTCAGTTGTTTGAAACGTGCATTTTCATCTCGAAATATTATTTTGAAAAGTTTTTTCGCTGTATTCTCCTTGGTTAGTCCATATACGGTTCAAGATATATACCGAAGAACCAAATTTAAAAAAATAATATCAAATCTAAAGAACAAGGAATTACCAAAGTGAAGTTAGCTATTATTCTCCCCTCATTAAGAAATGTTGGACCAGTCAGGGTCGCATATGACATTGTTTGCGGTTTATCCGATAGAACAGACATTGAAGTTACCGTTTTTTATATGCAAGATATTGTAGAATTAAAGTTCCCATGTGAAGTTAGAAAACTTGGTTTATTTAATGTTTTTGATTTATATTCTTTCGATGTGATTCACAGCCACATGATAAAGCCTGATTTTATCAATGGCTTTTTGCCTTTTTTCAAAGGAAAAAAAATATCCACTTTACATAATATTGTTGAGTCAGATTTGTTCTATAGCCACGGAGCATTCCTTTCAAAGGTTATTAGCCGTTTTTGGTTGTTTTTGTGGAAAAGAATGGATAAGAATGTTGTTTTATCTAATGTCGCGAAAAACTATTATAGTAATTTCGGTTTAAATGCAAATAAAACCAAAGTGATATATAATGGTGTCCAAGAAAAAAACAGTAATAGCCCTTTAGATAAAGATGTTTTGCAGCGTATTGTCCAGCTTAAAGAAAAATATACAATTTTAGGTACTATATGCCTTTTCAATCATCGTAAAGGATTAGAACAAGTTATTAACGCTTTGCCTTATCTTAAAGATTGTGCCTTCGTTATTATTGGTGATGGTCCTGTAAAAGATGAGCTCAAACAACTAGCTCACGAGCTAGGTGTTGAGAGTAGACTTGTTTTTCTAGGTTTCTTGCATAATGCCAGCTCTTATTTGAACACCTTTGATATGTATATGATGCCAAGCCGTGAAGAAGGCTTTGCCCTTTCCCTTTTAGATGCTGTTGTAGCTGAAGTTCCTACTGTTTGCTCCAATATCCCTGTATTTAAAGAGTCGTTTGAGCCTGATGAGGTTTCATTTTTTCAATTAGATGATACAGAAAGCTTAGTTGATTCAGTGAATACATTAAAAACTAATGGTTGTAAATTTGCAAAGAGAGCTAAGTTAAAGTTTCAAGACAGTTACACTCAAGAACGAATGGTTGAAAATTACACCGAACTTTTTGATGAGTTGTGTCGAATAAAGTAAAGGGCTCTCAAGACTGGATAGTTTATATTGTTCACCTCGAACTCTCCCGAATGAGCGTTTGAATGGGTGGAGCAGAATATTAAGACTAAAAGCAAATTTCTGCTTTAGGTTGTTATTGGTAATTATATGGTTTTAAAAAAAAGATTTAATGTGTTAGACGGTTTCAGAGGGTTGTGTGCATTATTTGTAGTTCTCTATCATTTAAGACTTCCTGGTAGTCTCACTGAGCTTAATTTTTTCCGTTCGAGTGATCTATTTGTCGAATTCTTTTTTGTGCTGAGTGGCTTTGTTATTGCTCATGGTTATGCATTTAAGCCTAAACTAAGTTTTACAGAGTTTTTTGTAGCAAGAACATTTCGTTTGTTACCACTTCATTTTTTTATGTTACTTGTTTTTATTGTACTTGAACTAGGTAAGTTATTTGCCTCTAATTATGGAATTAATTTTAATTTAGAGCCATTTACCGGGAAAACCGATTTAATCGAATTGATCCCTAATTTACTTCTACTTCAATCCTGGACAGGCTTTACTGAAGCTTTTAGTTATAATTATGTATCTTGGAGTATCAGTATAGAATATTATATGTATATGATTTTCTTCTTTTTATTGTTTTTTAAAGGGGGAGGGCGATATGTCAGTTGGTTTCTGATTTCTATCTTCATGTTCTATTTTATATTTACTAGTAATGAGTTCGTGACGGAATTTGTTGCAAGAGGTCTTTCTTGTTTTTTTTCTGGTTCTCTAGTCTATGTTTTTTATAAAAGAATTAATGAATCAGTTAAGTTAGGAAGGTCTATATTTTCTATTATAGAATTATTGGTCTTAGTTGCTATTATTTGGATTGTTTCTTCAGATGTATATGCTAAATCAATTATTGCAAGCTTACTATTTTGTCTATGTGTTTTTGTTTTTTCTTTTGAAAGAGGAGTTATTTCAACTTTTATAAATAATACTTTATTTGGTTATTTGGGGACCTTATCTTATTCAATTTATATGATTCACAGTGCGTTTTTGTTTAGTTTAATTGCAATGATGTTAGTTTTACAACAAGTATTGGATCTAAGTTTAGCCCCTATGATAAGAGGCGTTAGGTTTATTGATACGGGTAGTGTACTTGGTAATAATCTTGTCATATTCACTGTTCTCGTTTTTGTAGTAATGTTATCCAATTTCACACACAAGTATATTGAAGTCACTTGGCAAAAAAAAGGTAAGAAGATCATTACTTTAATCAGGGGTGATAATATAAAACCGGGCACTCATCAACGTAATGCGTTGGTTGAACAAAAATTTAAGAGGTAATATCAAACATGTTCCTTAAACTTTCTGGTCAATCCAATAAACTGGTTGATATAGGTAATCATGTTAGGTGGCCAGGAACAATTTGGCTTTTTTTCTCTGGTTTATATTTAACTAAAATAATGCCTGTTAGTCCCGTGCAATTAGCTTATTTATTAGTATTCTTCTTGATGTTTTTATTGTTTTCACATAAAGAAAAGTTTTTAGTTGATCATAGCTCATTATACCCCTTCGCTGGGTGTATTTATTTTTTGACATTGTTTGTTTCATCCCCCCCTGCTGCAGTATTGAACATATTAATAACATTTTCGTCTCCACTAATAGTCTATAGTTTTTTTTGTAACAGGGTGATAAAGGTAGAAGTATTTAATAAGTATTTTTTGTTTTATTCTGTGGTTTTTATCCTTGATGGGGTATGGCGTTTTTTACATCCAGCCGAAATGGATTTGGAGCGATTAGCCGAACTTGGTATAACATTTCAGATCTATAAATTAAATACTTTTATGTATATGGATTCAAACTTTGTTGGGCTTCAAGCTATTTGTACGTTTTCATTCATGTGTTGGTTTATTTTGAACGGGGTAAAATTAAATAAATTTATCCCCGTATTATTATTCATGTCAGTTTTGTTATCTCTTTCTAGAGCTGCAATTATAGCTATGTTTATTGTTATAATATTAACATATATTTTAAAACGTAACATTTCTATATTATTCATCAACCTATTTTTACTTTTGCTGTCTATTTGTATCGTTTTTATCGTTTTTTATTTCTTTTCTAAAGACATCAGTTTCTTAAGTAAGTTTCATATACTAGAGGTGGCAGGCGAATATTTCTACAAAGCGGATTTTATAACTCTTATATTTGGAGTAGGAGTGGGAAATGCTAAAGATGTTCTAGGTATTGGGGCCCACAATTTATTTGTTGGCTTTATAGTTGAAACGGGAATTTTTGGTTTTACTTTGCTTCTTACATTATTAATATATTGGTTTTGTATATTAAAAAGGAGTTGGTTTATTCTTGTTTTTCCAACAATTTTAACCGCAATGTCACTTGGAACATCTGCATTGCCTTATTTCTTTACAATGGTCACAATAGCGATATTAATAAAGCGAAATAAACTGCAGTTAAATTAAATAAGGTGTCAATTTGAAAGAGTTACTTGAGTGTTTGAATAAAAAAAAAGTTCTAGTTACTGGTGGTTCAGGCTTTATAGGTACGAATTTAGTTGAATGGCTATTATCTAATAGTATTGACGTGATCAATTTTGATATTCTCCCCCCTCGAAATATCAATCAGAGAGAGCAGTACTGTAATGTCGATATCACAGATTATGCTGCACTTAAAGTTGCATTTGATATGCATAAACCTTCAATAGTCATTCATTTAGCGGCACGCACCGACCTAGGAGGCGGAGTGCTTGAGGATTACCCTGCAAACATTGAAGGTGTTGAAAATATTTGCCGTAATATAATTGAATGTGAAGCTGTTTCACATGTTATTTTTGCCTCCAGCATGCTTGTTTGTTCTGTTGGGGTTATGCCTAAAAATGATTTAGAATATCATCCTACGACCGTTTACGGGGAAAGCAAGGTTTTAACAGAAAAAATTATTCGCAAATATAGTGAGGCGCTCCCTGATTATAAAGTAGTTCGACCAACATCTATTTGGGGCCCCTGGTTTAAAGAACCTTATGTAGATTTTTTTAATATGGTTATCTCTGGTCGCTATGTAAATATCGGCGGAAAGTCTTGCACTAAAACCTATGGTTATGTTAGTAACGCTGTAAATCAAATATTAGAACTTACAACCTTAAAAAGTGAAAAAGGAAATGTTTTTTATCTCGGTGATACGGCTCCTGTTAATATAGCTGAATGGGCTAATGAAATAAGTACTCAATTAAGAGGTAAAAAGGTCAGAACAATACCCTTTTTAATCTTCAAAATGGCTGCATTATTGGGTGATGTTATTATTCGGTTAGGAGGGAAATTTCCGATGAGTTCTTTCCGTTTGAAAAATATGACAACAAATAATGTGATTGATAATATTAAAATTCCATCAGTTCAAGGAACCCATTCTAAGTCTCTAAAATCTGGAGTAACAGAAACCTTGAGTTGGATAAAAAGTAATGATGAAAGGATGAAAAATGAAAAAAACTAAAGTAGCTCTGATAACAGGTGTAACAGGTCAAGATGGTTCTTACTTAGCTGAGCTGTTATTAGAAAAAGGATATGAAGTGCATGGTATTAAGCGCCGAGCTTCATCACTTAACACCGAGAGAGTTGATCATATATATCAAGATAGCCACGAAGAAAATCCAAGGTTTTTTCTTCATTACGGTGATTTAACAGACTCTTCAAACCTAACGCGTATTATCAAAGATATACAGCCCGATGAGGTTTATAATTTAGGCGCTCAATCTCATGTTGCTGTTTCTTTTGAATGTCCTGAATATACTGCTGATGTAGATGCTATGGGGGCATTACGTTTATTAGAAGCTATACGCTTTTTAGGACTAGAGAAGAAAACTAAATTTTATCAAGCTTCAACTTCTGAATTATATGGAGAAGTTCAAGAGATCCCTCAAAAAGAAACCACGCCATTCCATCCTCGTTCTCCGTATGCAGTTGCTAAAATGTACGCTTATTGGATTGTTGTTAATTATCGTGAATCGTATGGAATGTACGCATGTAATGGAATTTTATTCAATCATGAGTCACCACGTCGTGGTGAAACATTTGTAACTCGAAAAATTACCCGTGCAATCTCTAATATATCTCAAGGTATAGAAAAATGCTTATACCTTGGCAACATGAATGCCTTACGTGATTGGGGTCATGCTAAAGATTACGTGCGTATGCAATGGATGATGCTTCAACAAGAACAGCCTGATGACTTTGTAATTGCAACAGGTAAGCAAATATCTGTACGTGAGTTTGTTACGTTATCTGCTAAAGAAGTCGGTGTTGAGCTTAAATTTTCAGGTGAAGGCTTAGTAGAGATTGCAACGGTCGCAGCTATTACTGGCGATAATGCTCCTGCACTTAAGGTGGGTGATGTGATTGTTAAAGTTGATCCTCGTTACTTTCGACCTGCTGAAGTAGAAACGTTACTTGGTGACCCTTCTAAAGCAAAAGAAAAGCTAGGTTGGGTTCCTCAGATAACAGTTGAAGAAATGTGTGCAGAAATGGTACAGAACGATTTGAATAAAGCCAAGCAGCACGCACTACTAAAAGCACATGGTCATGATGTTGCCATTTCAATAGAAAATCAAGGTTAATTAGATGTTAGGGTTAGATTCTAAAATATTTGTTGCGGGACACCGCGGAATGGTTGGTTCTGCTATAGTTCGTCAATTAGTAGCCAAGGGTTACACTAATATCATTACTCGTACTCGTAGTGAGTTAGATTTGGTTAACCAGAAATCGGTTGCTAATTTTTTTGCTACAGAAAAGCCTGATGCTGTTTTCCTAGCCGCTGCAAAAGTGGGGGGTATTCATGCGAATAATACCTTTCCAGCCGAATTTATCTATGAAAATATGATGATGGAATGCAATATTGTTCATCAGGCATATGTTAATGGCGTGCAAAAGCTATTGTTTCTAGGCTCTTCATGTATTTACCCCAAGCTTGCTGAGCAACCAATGGCAGAGACTGCATTACTAAGTGGGACTTTAGAAGAAACTAATGAACCTTACGCTATTGCTAAAATTGCTGGGATTAAGTTATGTGAGTCATACAATAGGCAGCACGGTGTTGATTATCGTAGTGTTATGCCAACTAATTTGTACGGACCGCAAGACAACTTTCATCCTGAAAATAGCCATGTGATCCCCGCGTTGTTAAGACGTTTTCAGGAAGCAAAGTTAAATGGTGATACTGAAGTGATTGCTTGGGGAAGTGGCAAGCCGATGCGTGAGTTTTTGTATGTTGATGATATGGCTGCAGCATCTATACATGTGATGAACCTTGATAAACAAATTTATGAATCTAATACTTCGCCTATGTTAAGCCATATTAATGTCGGAACAGGTGTTGATTGTACTATTCGTGAACTTGTTGAAACAGTAGCCAAAGTTACTGGTTTTGAAGGAACTATATCCTTTGATCTTACAAAGCCTGATGGCGCCCCCCGTAAATTGATGAATGTCGACCGCTTAAAGTCTTTAGGATGGTCTGCCACTATTACTTTAGAGGATGGACTAGAGCAGTCATATAAATGGTTTTTAGACCACCAAGACGACTTTCGTTGTTAAGTAAGTTGTTATGAGTTTACCCGAAAAAGTATTTAAATCAGTAGTAGCATCAACCCCTTTAATTTCTATTGATTTGATAGTACGAAACAACCAAGGAAAAATTCTTTTAGGAAAACGAACTAATCGGCCTGCACAGGGCTATTGGTTCGTCCCTGGTGGACGGATCTTAAAGAATGAGGCTATAGAGCAAGCTTTTAAACGTTTACTCATTGTCGAGTTAGGGCTTGATTTTTCGGGAGTGAAGGCTTCATTCATAGGAACTTATCAACATTTTTATGATGATAATTTTTTTAATAGTACATTTAGTACTCATTATGTGGTTTTAGCTTACAAAATGATCTTGCATCAATACCTAATGAACAACATAGTTCATATAATTGGTTTAGTGAAAATGAATTATTAAATGATGATTATGTTCATGAGCACAGTAAATGGTATTTCCAAACAGGTATGCAAGCAGATAATAATTTATTACCCAAATAACAGCTTTATTAAATAGAGAAAATTTTATGATTATTCCCGTAATAATGGCAGGAGGTTCTGGTTCACGTTTATGGCCGTTATCGCGTCAAATGTTTCCAAAGCAATTTCTTACATTGCATTGCAAGTCATCTATGCTTCAAGCAACGGCAGAGCGTTTATCTGGTATTGAACATGCTCCTGCTATTGTTATTTGTAATGAGGAACATCGTTTTTCTGTCGCTGAGCAATTTCGCTTAAATAATATTCCTAACAGCGGTATTATTTTAGAGCCTGTTGGCCGAAATACAGCACCAGCAATTGCAATAGCCGCATTACAAGCAATAAGAAATAATGAAGATCCATTATTATTAGTATTAGCAGCCGACCATGTAATTAAAAATGAAGGTGCTTTTACAGAGTCCGTGAAGCAAGCTCAAGCCCATGCTGAAGCTGGGAAATTAGTGACATTTGGAATTGTGCCAACTGCACCTGAAACCGGTTACGGTTATATAAAACGCGGTGAGGCGCAGCAGGAATCAGGATATGCGGTAGCAGAATTTGTTGAAAAACCAGACAAAGAAACCGCTGAGTCTTACCTTGAAACTGGCGATTTCTATTGGAACAGCGGTATGTTCATGTTTAAAGCAAGCCGTTATTTAGCTGAATTGAAAATTCAACGACCAGATATTTTAGCTGCTTGTGAAAAAGCGATGATTGATACAAAAAGCGATTTAGACTTTGTTCGTGTTAATACAGCTGCATTTGAAGCTTGTCCCGATGATTCTGTGGATTATGCTGTAATGGAAAAAACAACCGATGCTGTAGTTGTTCCTATGGACTGTGGTTGGAGTGACGTTGGTAGTTGGTCTGCATTATGGGAAGTATCTCCAAAAGACAATAAAGGCAATGCTTTTAAAGGTGATGTGATGGCTATTGATACTAAAAATTCATTTGTACATGCACAAGATAAATTAGTGGCAATTATTGGCCTTGAAGATATTGTGGTGGTCGAAACCAAAGATGCTATTTTAGTTTCTAAACTTTCTGAAGTACAAAAAGTAAAAAAGATTGTTGAACAGCTAAAAACTGAAAAACGCAGCGAGCTTAAATCACATAGAGAAGTATATCGCCCTTGGGGTTCATATGATTCTATTGACAAGGGTGAACGTTTTAAAGTTAAACGAATTACCGTAAAGCCAGGTGCAAAACTCTCAGTTCAAATGCATCATCATAGAGCGGAGCACTGGATAGTTGTTTCTGGTACAGCCAGAGTAACTAATGGTGATAAAGATATTTTATTAACTGAAAACCAATCAACATACATCCCTGTTGGTGTTATTCATGCCCTAGAAAACCCAGGGAGATTACCATTAGAGCTAATCGAAGTACAATCTGGTTCATATTTAGGCGAAGACGATATTGTACGCTTTGAAGACAAGTATGGGAGAGTATAATTCGGTGAAAGTCAGTATTATTACCGCTACCTATAATAGCGCGGCCACGATCATTGATACGTTAAAATCTTTAGAGGCACAAACATATAAAGATATAGAATATATTATAGTTGACGGAGCTTCTAAAGACGACACTCTTGATATAATTCAAGCTAACTCTAGTCATGTGTCAAAGGTTATCAGCGAGCCAGACAAAGGCATCTATGATGCTTTGAATAAAGGAATTAAGGCTGCAACAGGAGATGTTGTTGGCTTTTTACATTCAGATGATTTATTTGCTTCGAATCGAGCGATTGAAGATATTGTAAAACAATTTCATATTTCAAATTCAGATGCTGTCTATGCTGATCTTGAATATGTGTCAAAGGATGATATATCTAAAGTTGTTAGATTATGGAAAAGTGGGGAATATAGTAAGAAGCAACTTAAAAAAGGCTGGATGCCCCCGCACCCCACATTTTACATGAAACGTGATTTATATGTTAAATATGGAACCTTTGATCTTACTTTTAAAATTGCTGGTGACTATGATTCTTTATTACGCTATTTATGGGTGAATAATATTTCTATGTCTTACATACCTAAAGTACTATTAAAGATGCGAGTTGGTGGAGCAAGTAATAGAAGTTTAAAAAATATTATACAAAAAACCAAAGAAGATATTAGAGCTTTGAAGTCTAATAATGTCCCTTCACTTCGTGCGATCCTTTGGAAAAATTTATCTAAAATACCTCAATTTATATTTAAGTAAATAATGAAAAATTTAACTTGATTAAGTTTTACCTCCTGTTTTTCTTATTCTTTCCTCATTGTGAATAAGGGGGAACTGTTGATTTCTTGATTTAGGTATATCAATTATCTTCCGTATTAAGTGACCAAAGGAATGACGTGCTACTCGATTGCCCACTTAACTAAAGTGGCGGTTATTCTTTTAAATTATTCAGTTTATTTATATTGATGCCAGTAATTTCGTAATATAATAAAAAGGGACACCCCCTAAATTTGACATGCTGTTTTTTTAGCCTAAACTTTAATTATTCAGTTAATCAAAGTTTAGGGAGTTAACCCCATGACTCAACCAAGAAAGCAGCAAGTTTGTCTTAATGCAACCCCTTATTATCACTGTATTTGTCGTTGTGTGACGTTCAGGACGAACTAATGTCGTGGTGTCATGGATGACAATGAACGACCCATCGTGCTTTTTTGTGTGGTGAAGATAAAGTAACCGGTCAAAACTTCGATCATCGTAAGCAATGGCTTGTTGATAAAATTACACTTTTATCATCAGTTTTTGCTATTGAGCTTGGTGCATACTCGATTACGGTGTTTTTCAAGATAGTTGGCACTGTTTTTCCTAATTTTATTAAGCGACTTCTTTTTGTTCGTTTTTTATACTTTCCTTTTCTGGATTCAATGATACTGAGCCTGATGGTTCGCAATTCCTGACC
>Ga0209081_1000606_pt1 | contig 21707 bp, 14 predicted proteins | sample GOMGulsemesocosm_4_FD_184636 | JGI IMG/M metagenome (GOLD analysis project Ga0209081, IMG submission 184636) | Methane-oxidizing microbial communities from mesocosms in the Gulf of Mexico - GOM15B Gulf of Mexico (SPAdes) (version 2) | ecosystem: Environmental > Aquatic > Marine > Cold seeps... | reverse complement strand
CATCAAGAATTTTAATTGCATTTTGCGCACTATCTGCAGTAGTAATATCGACTGTTGATAATTGCTTTGCTTCTGACCCTTGAATTTCATTAGCAGCCGCATTATTAAAAATACTACCGTCAGCTGCTGCTGCATCTGACTTCACCGTATAAGTACCAGCAGAATGAAAATCGACTCTACCAGTAATACGTGTACTACCAGTATCCCCACTCGCAATCCCTGATAAGTCAGTTGTTTGAGTAGTACTCACAACATCCTCTCCATCAGCATCATCCACCTCATACGAACTCACTTTAATCGCAGAGTCATTATTACTGTGAGTTAAAGTGTCTATAGCAATATCTTTCCCATCTGCTTGTGTCAATTTAAATGATGTACCATCAGTATTGAGTTCAGCTGTTATTCCTGTTGTTCCTGATTTTTTATTAATCTCAGCGACTAATGCACTATAATCTTCCGCTCCACTAGCCCCAGTTACTTGCGCTGAAACAGTTGCTCTTGTACCATCAGCACTTGAGCCATCACCCGTGAATAAATCAAAAGAAACCGTTCCAGATGCAATTCCTTCCATTTTTACTTCAGTTATCGCATCAGCTGTTACTCCCGTCTCATCCTCTCGACTAGTCACTTCAGCAGCAATCTCAAAAGCAGAATCACTTGTTTTAATTGAAAGGTCTTTTATTTCACCAAATGACCCAGAAATGGTTAATGTCTGCGACCCCACACCATTAGTATCTCCTACCGTACCACTTCCAGATGCGGCTTGAACCGCCCCCGTACCTTTTGTTGCAGTTTCATTAGTACCATCTATCTGATTATCTTGTAAATTGGTGGTCGAAGACCCCTCAATAGACACATTAATCGTTTGATTAGCATTCGCACCCACTTGAAATTTTTGCGACGTAAATGAGCCATCCAATAATTTCAAACCGTTAAATTCAGTGGTTGATGAAATACGATCAACCTCTTGTTTAAGCTGATTAACCTCTGATTGCAATGCAGCCCTATCTCCTGCAGAGTTAGTTGAGTTAGAAGACTGAATTGATAACTCACGCATACGCTGTAACAAATCCGTTGTTTGTGCTAATGCTCCTTCTGCAGTTTGTGCTAATGAAATACCATCATTGGCATTTCTACCCGCTTGATTTAGTCCATTAATTTGAGAAGTCATACGATCTGAAATCGCAAGACCCGCCGCATCATCTTTCGCACTGTTAATACGTAAGCCTGATGATAATCGTTGTAATGAAGTTGCTAATCCACTTTGTGATTTACTTAAATTACGCTGTGAATTCAACGATAAAACATTGGTATTGATTACTGAAGCCATGATCGTTCTCCTAGAGATTTACCGAAAATTATGTTCATTTAAATTTTTTAGAAACAACTATTTATTGTTCTCTAACTTAGGTATCGACCTACTAAAAGTAATCTTTAATTTATTTCTGGAAAAAATATTTTCTATACTCTCTAACCAACAAATCATCTACAGATAGAAAGGCACCCGACCCTCAATTTATAATTTTAAGGCAATAAAGCTACGTTCCACTCATCCACATGGTCATTCAACATATAATTATCAACCACCCACTGCTTTAATAATTCACCCTCCCTCAACAATGCTTCCGGCTCATTAATTTTCTCTCGAATAACTCTTATCCATTCCTTAGTATTATTCCCAACTCGTGTTACTGGCGCATTTTGATAAGGAAGTATATCTGTACACACTACAGGCCAACCGACCCTGCCATATTCTAATAAACGTAAATTCGTTTTACATTCATTAAATTTATTATGCGTTAGTGGTGCAATGGCCAAATCTAAATTTAAATTCGCTAATAACTGTGGGTAATGATCAAAATCCACACCCGCATAGTTTTCCTTTATATAAGGCTGAAAGCCATCTAAGCATAAGCCCATAAAAATCCAATCGACCTCTTTATGCAAAGCCTCAACAACAGGACGAATAAACTCCAAGTCAGCAATATGCTCCTGCCCACCAGCCCAGCCAACACGTAGTTTTTTTCCATTACGTTTTTCGGGTAAGCTTAAAGAATCCCAGCGCCAATTTTCTAAATAATTCGGCACAACAACAATATCACCTGCCATTTTGGAAAACTCCTCGGCCAGCGCATCATTAGCTACAATCACACGATCCGAGTTTTGAAATAACTCTTTAACCTTCCTACGCGTATTACTCGGCCATTTTCCTTGCTTAGGGTGATACTGGGGCAACATATACACCAGATCATCCAAACCACTCACCATAAAGGTATCATTATATTTCCTATACTGCTTCCAAGGCGTAAGCGAATCCTCTAAAAAGGAATTTTGGCTGAGTAAAACATCGGGGTTAATACGCTCAATTTCCGTTACTGTCGGATAAACTAACTCATCAAAATTATTTGCTAAACTACTTTCTACTTTCCCCGCATTCGTTAATGCTGCCAAAGGCCCCCTAACTCTATATTGACCGACACCAGAACTATCGCCGGGAAATGCATAAATCTGAGGTTTGCCTTTAAAATCTGTATTCCAAGCACAATTTAATGCGTTATCTACCTGAAAATCAGTGGTTTTTAACGATAGATTTTTGTTATAACTTGAGTCATTCGACAACTGCGGCAACCATTTAGTAAGCGCCGCCTCTTTATTTTCCTTAAGTTGGCTAACTATTTTTTTATCTTGCTTAAATTGCTCAAGCAAACTATCACCATGGTGAATTAAAGTAACATAAGGTGTCCACAGCACTTTATAAGCAAGGGCTTTAATTTTTAAACATAAATCTATATCACTATAGATAATGCCAAAATTCTTTTCATCTAGGCCACCTACCTCATGATAAAGCACTTTAGAGAGCATCAAACATGCACCTGTTACTGCCGATACATCTTGCACTAACATTGCTCGATTCATTTCGCCTTTCGCATCCATCGACTTACCAACAAAAGCACTCTCAGCAATACCTTCTTCACCCAAACCTAAGATAAGCCCAGTATGCTGCAATGTTTTATTCGGGTAAACCAGCTTAACACCAACAACACCAATCTCTTTTCTTTGCGCATGCATCAACATACCCTGCAACCACTCAGCTTGCAGCACCATTGTGTCATGGTTTAATAGGAGTAAATACTCACCTGTCGCGTGTTGCGCAGCTAAGTTAATCATCGCCGCTTTATTATAAGCCCCCTTATATTCAATGAACTTTACCTTATCGGCATACTGCGTTTGTATTTCTGATAAATAGGCTTTAGTTTCTGGCTCTTCACTCTGGTTATCAACAATAATAACCTCATAATTTGAATAGCTCGTGGTATCAAAAATACTCGTGATCCCTGCTTTTAATACAGGTAACTGATCCTTAACTGGAATAATAATACTTATTTTAGGCGAAATATCGAGTTTATAATTAACACAAAAGGCATCTTCAATTTCAGAGCGCCCAGCCACAGCATCAGCATCTACTCGCTGCAAATGCTTTGTAAGTACTTGCAACCCTAGCTCGGCATCAAATTCACGCACTGGCTTATAGGGTCGCGTTCCTAAAACATCTGATATATGGCCAATTGCTTGCTCACCTGAATGCTCTAATACTTGCAGTGCTAAATCATAATTTTCAGCATTAGGCATCGCATAAAAGCCTCCTAATTCTGCTAGCGTTTTGGTTTTTATAAAACAGAAATGACCAATATAGGGTGATGAGCGTAATAAATCTAAATTAAAATCGGGCTTGAATTTTGGGGATATTCGTTGATTATTTTCATCGAGCTGATCTTCATCTGTGTAAATAAATGACCAGTTTTTGTTACGATCAATATACTGTACTACTGAAGCCAAGCAATGAGCCTCTAACATAGCTCCAGGCTCTAGCAGGCAAAACCAGTCATTGTTTTGCTTGTTAATTGACTGATTAATAGCTCCGTAAGGGTTTTCTCCTGGCTTTAATTCAACCCAATCTAATGCATCATATTCATCAAAAATAGCATCCGGACTTGAACTTTCAGAAATAACACTAAGGTGCCAGTTTGTGTATATTTGTGTAGCTAAGGAATCTATTGTGCTAGCTAGTAAACCTTCCTCTCCTTGGCTTATGATTACTAAATAATGAACAGAAGTAGCTAGTCCTTTTTTTTGCTCCTGCCACTCGTTTAATTTTTCAGTATTAATCTCTCTATTTTTTTTCCATAAAGAATATAACTCATTATTTTTGTTTGTATTAAATGAAATTAATCCTTTTTTCACCTTTTTGTATGGAGGCCTTAATAATGCAGCAAGAACATCTTCATCCCAATGGCTAGAAGTTAAATTAACATCATCCTTAATGCTTACTTGCATTTTATGTTGCATTTTTTGTGAAAAATTCTCAATATCAAACCATGCTCGTTTAATTTGATTATTATATTTTTTCGATAACCCTAAAACAGATTTCCTGGCCTCTAATAATGCAGCTTCAGAGCAGCCCATTGCTACACCTCCAGCTCCTTCACCAAAAAACTCATTATCAAACCCCGCCGAGTATTCCGTTGGTATAATAACGACAGGACAGCCACATAGTAATGCTTCATTAATTATTGCCGTCGGCTCATAACAATATAGCACTTCACTTTTTCTAAAAATATCTGCAATTTCTTTAGGCGACAAAAGAACATCATGACACAAGCTTATTGAATTTTTAACATGACTAGTTAATTCTCCACCCTTTAATAGGTATTTACTAGCGTAATAACAACTCCCTTCCCTCTTGATATCCGAAGAATCATTATGAAAAATAGAACAATCAATCGTAGGAATATAGAGAGAATCCCCCTTCATTCCATTTAACATCAACCCTTTCTGATAAAAAAACATTACTTCATCATTATGGTAACCTTCATCCCCGCCTAAATAACCAGGTTTATTCAATAACCATCTAGCAACAACAGGTAAATTCAAAGGATTCCCATGAACCACTTCTGGGTATAAGACAATAGGAACTCTTTTTTCTGTTTTATGCTTGATTACAATATCTTCAGTTAGTTTAGGTGTCCTTAATTTTGAATTGAACACATCACAAATAATATAAGCTTCTTGGCCTAATTCATTTAAAGCATGACACAAATAATGAAGCGCACGAATCCCTGCAGAAGAATTCCTATAATCTAAAGCAGAAATATAATAAGGGTGATCAACCGATTCAAATAAACTTTTTTCCATTACACATTAAACCCAACAACTAAAAACAGCATTCACAAAAAGTCAACCTAAGACCACAAGTCCACTACACCATGATTCAGCAGCTTGATTAAAGTGCATGCGATGATTAAATGTTAAATCATATCCATAAGCTTCAAAATGATGGCCTCCAGCCTCATTATCATCAACTACTCCAGACAGCCATAGCAATGGTGGATATCCATCATCCCTTAACAGTAAACTAGGCGTTCCTATTAAAGCAGCAGCAGTATCAAACCCACCTGCCAACAAAAATTGTTTTGGCATACTTGCTAATTGCTCAATAGCAGCGGGGACTGAGTACTCAAGTAAACATGGAAAATAATAACCAACAAGCAAATCTTTTTCCATCGTAGCCAATAACTCTTCATGCCTTCCCCCTTTAGCGATACTCAACTTACCTTCAAGACTAGAAACACAATGGTTTTCAAACGAATATTCAGGGAATAAATCTGAAAAAGATCTATCAACGGCACCTAAATACTGCTCTTCTAGCAATGTACCTATATCCTCCTTTTTTTGTTTAGGTAAAATGAAGGGGACAGCCCCCCCTTTTACTATATTACGACTCGATTCATCTGCCAATAGCTTTTCCAAAATGGCCTCTGCTCGCTTCTTAAAACTCTCTAACGATATTTCAGCCCCAATATTTAACTGCTTATCAAGTCTCTGGTAAACAGTAGCGTAATCAATATCAGGTTGACTCAGTTTAAAATAACGTCTAGATTTTTTATGTACTTCTGTTTTTTTTACTTTGGGAATACATCGTCCATATTCATCAAACAAAGATTCTTTTATATTTTCCATTGTAATTTTCTCAACTTTAAAATTAACTTTCCTCTAAGTAACTAATCTACCAAAGAATCATCGTCAGTAAACCCTTCGCCCCAAGGTAAAGGAAGGTGCTTTGCTCCCTCTGTTTTTTCTGTATGAATTTTAATAAATTGCGGATCTTCACCAATCAAACAATCTGGGCGATAAGGTCCTAGCCAAGGATTTCCCATTCCACGATCAAGAATTTCTTTTAATGAATTGTCATATAAATTTCCTATTGAAAAATCTATATAAGGGCAAGGCGTAATTTCACCTGTTGAAGTTACAGTGATAATTCCCTTTACAGTAATACAGCCTTTAAATGAACCATAAGAAGGTGTCATATGGGTAAAGACCATATATTTCTTTTCTAATTGACGCAGTATATCCGCATCTTCTTTAGTAATGACGAACTCAGGATGATCTGTACAAGAGCCTGTTGGCTTGGCATAAGAGACATACAACCCCACATTTCTATCCGTTGCAAACTGGCACAAATCAAGAAATGCTTGCGTTGTTGGCTGCCCTTTAATGAGAACTGTTGATAATAAAAGATTTAACCCAGCATTAACTGTTGCATCAATAGCACGCATAACTCGCTTATAAGAATCTGGTTTATTACGAAAATTATCATGCTCCTCTTCTACTAAGCTATCTAATGATAACTGGATTTTCTCAACACCTATAGATTTAAGGTGCAATGCCTTCTCATCATCTAAAAACCAGCCATTAGTATCAACAATCACATAATGTTTTTCAGGATCAATCGCTGCAACAACTTCATCTAAGTCTCTCATCACTAGAGGTTCACCACCCGTAATAACAAATCGCGCCAAACCTAATTCATCCGCTTCTTTTGATATATCTTTGATTTTTTCAATATCAATTTTCTTTCGGTCATCTGTTACATGCAATACTTTATCTAAATGACGATCCATATAATACTCAGCAGAGCAATGAGTACATTGAAAATTACATAAATAACTTTTTTCTAAGCGAATAATAGGGCTAATTTCTCCGCACGCTTCCATTTCCCTAATATTAGCTAATTTTCCTGCAATATATGGCTTTCTCGCTCTTAACCCGTCCCTTTTAGCTACCTCACCAGGAGTTAAAGCTATATCAGACTTATTTTGTTCTAATATCATTGTATTCTCACTCTATTTTCTGCTTTTCCCACAAAAAACAATCATTAAAGATAAAAATATACTTTATATAAAGTATATTTTCATACCAATTATTACATTACAGCTTATAAGCTATGTATTTCAATCCCACTTTCTAATAAATATTTGAAATCAGTCCTGATTTCATCTTGATATAAATCAGATAAAATCAAAAAAATATCAGGATTTTCCTTTTCTATTTCAGCGGGTGAAATAACAGAATACCCATGAAAAGTTTTTCCATGTAATGCATCATTCTTATCAGAAAATCCAATAATATTTAGCAGAGAAATAGGGCTATATTTTAACCACCCTTGAGCCTGACCACCTGCAGGATAAACTATAATTCTTTTATTTTCTTTTGCCCAAGAAACTAATTTCCAATTTATTTCATTTTTGCTCTTAAGCAAAAAAACTTCATCTGATATACCCGAAGAAAACAATACTTCAGCCTTATAAACATAGTCCTTTTTTAGTTGAATCCTTAATCGTTTCTCGGGTATTTCATCCACCCAATCAAAAAAACCTTCTTTTTCGAAATCCAGTTCAGCCTCATAATTACGTGACTCTGGTGGAATACTTAAATGATATACACCTGATTCATATAAATAAGAAGCCTTTCTATATAAAAAACGACAGGTATCACAAGGTGCTAATGGTATTCCATTAGCAATTGCATCCCTATATTTCGTATACAATGGACTGAAAAATATATCCTTAAAAGATTCAGTTTTTAGATTACCAAAAACGATTCCTTTACAGCACACTGAAACATCCCCTTTTACTGAGATACGCATTGGTCCTGAGCTATTTAACTGCTCACAATAAAATTTTTTTTCTGTACTTAAATTATAATATTCATCTATTTCATTCTGAGTAATAGCAAAAGGAGGTGGCGTGCGAAACCCTACATTTAACTGCTCTGCTAATTTCTTACATTTCTCAATATAAATATTAGAAAAAGTAGGATAATTAAAAAGAGATTCTTGGTTTAAATTGTCTGGGCCAAATCCTTGAGGATGTTCAATAAAAACTGTTGCATGTATCTCTTTAGCTAAATGTAAAACCCCAGGAATTGAAAATATATTCCCTTTCATGACAACCATATTTAATTGAATATGAACGTCATTTACTCCAATTAACCTAAGCTCCTTACGTAACGAGAGTATGTTTTTTAATACGTTTGATAGTGTTCCCGGATATCTAATTTTAGAATACGTTAGTGCATCTACTGAATCAATCGATATGGTAAATCCTACCTTTTTTACACCTTTTAAAAATTGAAGATTATTTTTAGTCAACAAAGAGGCATTTGTTGTTTGAAAAAACCTTACATTCGGATTACTGGTTAAAGATTTTTGTAATATGGGGAGGCGTTTATCCAGTAAAGGATCTAATAAAAACTCCCCTGCCCCTGCTAAACAAATTGAAGAGCCATATGAAATAGATTCATTCAAAGCATTATCAAATAATTCTAAAGGCATTAATGGGTCACTTTCTAATAACTCCGTTGCTTTTTTTGGAACGCTCCAAAAACACATACTACACCGATAATTACAACGCTGAGTTGTATCCAACATAATCCCTGGCTTATACGTTAAAGGATGAATAACCATGTTAAAAAACTCCATTATTTATATTATGTCCACATTTAGAACTTAACTTTATGTAAAATTCACTGCTTAATAGTGAGAGTCAGCCATATTAATACTCTTCTTCTGAGATTCATACCAAACATAAAGCTCCGCCAATGAACTAGGCATTGAACTGAATTGAAAACACGGTAATTCTTTCATTAATAAATTATTATCACCGCTATATTCTTTAACCTTTTCTTGCTGATTAAAAACTAATTCTAATTTTTTCTCGGAAACCTGAATAAGCTCCTTTGCCCAGTCAACATGCTCTACAGCACCCCCTGTACATACATTATAAACATGGTGTTGTGGTTTATTATCAATAAACCACTGCACAATCCTGACTAAATCATCAACATATAATGAATCAACTCGTGCATTTTTATGTATCATGATCGGTAAATCAAAAATAGCATAACAACAAATATTTGAAATGAAACGATAACGCCAGTCATCATATTCACCATAGACACCAAATAATCTTAAATTATAAATATTACTACTTAACAATGCATACTTTGTCATCAGATACTTAGAGTAGCCATATTGGTCTACAGGCACATACTCATCAAAATAATTTTCTGTCATCTTAGGCTGCCAATTTTCACGTCCAAACTCAGCACCCGAACCAAAATAAAGCATTTTACCAAAATAACTTTCACAACGAGCAATATTAAAAAACATCTGTAAATTGTTTTCTAATACTTTATTTTTATCATTCGGTGAGTCTTTGGGCGCCGCATCATAAGTTGCTGTATGAATAACAATATCAAACTGTTCCTTTTTTAGATACCGGTAAACCTGTTGTGCATTATTTAGATCTAAAGAGGCTCTATTACTTAAAACTAATTCATAATCACCGCTTAACTTTTGATGGAAATTTCTACCTAAAAAGCCGCTACCTCCTGTAATCAGGATTTTTTTAGGCATATGCTATTCCACAATCAAAGGTGAGGAGTATTTCTTAAAAATTGGCACTACTTTTTCATTGTTATTAACAATATCCAATAACAAGATATTTTCCACACTGGGGTAATTATTTTTAATCATAGCTATGATTTCCTCCTCATAACTAACAGTAAGAATAGCGACCGTCTTTATATTTTTTAAGGCAATAATATCTAATGCGTATATCTCCTTACTACACATTGAAAAGCCATGAAATATCTCTTTAGAATCCACTAAATACCAATCATCTTGAGAGCTGAAAACCTCTTGGTACGCAGTATTTAATAGCCGAAAAATTTCACCAGCCCCCCAAAATACGATCTCTGTTTTGGGTAGCGATAAAGAAAATATATCAGACATATAATCCATATACTTAAAAGGGACCACCCAATTTACGGCACCACATTGAGTACAGTTAATTTTAGTTTGCTGAAAGACAGGAAAATCGTTAGAGTGACTCATTCCACAAACCCTGCAATCATACTGAATATCACAATAAGGCCGTTTAGAGATGTAATTTACTTCCGCTTTTTTTGGAGAAAAAATTAACTCATCTGCATCCACATTTACATTACTCACTAACTCAGACCTTTTATTAACAAGACCAACCATCTTGTCAATAGATTCAGGAATTAACTGAATATCGACCTGATCAAGTGTGGGATAAATTAATGTTCCTTTTTCAATGGTATTGAAGTCAGAAAATGCTTTTTTTCGGTCTAAATACTTCTCCGCCAACTTATCATTGGATGCCTCATAGTAACTAAGTAGGTGATAGCGTTGTTTATCCGTCAAAAAAACATATTTTATCTCAACTGGAATAACCTCTATTAAAGAAGAAAAAAAATACCCGACAATAGTCTTTGGTATATGTATCGTCTTTTTATACCGGTGAACCAAATGTGAATAATGCATACAAACGGGACTTAACCGTACATTTGCTCTTCCTGCTTGCTTAGATTTTTTAATTAATGCACTATCAGAACCAAGTAAAATTCTACAAAATTTTTCCACTGCATCTGAATCACCCTTCTCTTTATCCAAAATATTAACCGATATATTGCCTATACCAAAAATAGACTCCCAAGGAGAAAGAAACAAATTATAATCTAAAATATCAACTCTTGGCCTAAGGCTAGAAAGGATATTAAAATCGACAGTTCCTATTTTATACTCCTGTGAAAAGGCTGATTCCAGCCACAGGTCTTGCCTGCGAAAGAAGCAAACAATCAATATATTTTCAATACCTATTTCAATAAAAAACTGTCGTAATTTAATTAAAGACTCTAATTCAACAACATTTGAAAAATGCTCTGATGAAATAACAACCACATTACTCTCTGATTGGTTAATTTCATTTTTTAATAATTCAAGAGAATCGGAAGAAATAAATTCACTTGGGACTCTATGCTTATTGATATCCACAAACTTTGTTGCTAATAAATGGTGCGCCTTATCAACTTTTAATACCTTTGGATATAACACCCCACATTTATTTAACAACCCACAATTATTATCAAGAAATTTCTGTATAGAACTAGACCCTGTTTTAAATTGACCTATATGTAATATTACTGATTTATTCCCCATAAACTCATCCTTAATTAATTCAAGCTGTAAAGTATATTATTATATTATTAAACTTCCTTCTGGGGGAGAATAGGAAACCTCCCTCGTTAAAAAGTTATTCTTTTCTTTGAACTCATTAAGAATTTCATCTTTTCCTGCATCATCTGCCAGCCAATATTTCTTTAGCTTTTGGAAATTATCGTTATCACTGACTTTAGGGCTAACAGCAAGAGCAAGGTGAAAGTACCTTTTGGCCGTTCCTTCGTTCTCCTCCAGTAAATACCGCACACAGTAACGTATTGAAAGTGCCCCTAACTTATCGATAGATTCGGGTAAGCGTGCAGAAACACCTGGCATATTAAAGGCATTCCCAATATCAGAAAACTGATGCTGAAGAATATAGGGACCTATAATTTCCAATAAATTTTCCGAGGCATTCAATGAGTCATTATCCCCATGTATTCGATACTTTAATAATGGCTCTTTGATATAGGCCATAGGGTAATGTGTACACAAATTAAAATCTTGCAACCTAGCACCATACCAGCGATTAGCTAATGCACCAGTTGGCGTTTTTATTGTACTTGTCCTTATTTTATGATACATCACCTGTGAAATGCTCGGATTAACAGTTGCCATCATATAAACAGCCGCTTGCTCCTCCCCTTTTATAATGCATGACTTTTCATAAAATGGAGCAATATCTGTACGTTTTCCTTCTGCATCAATGAGTGCGTGATGCACCATAACATAACCTAAATTAGGTTCTTTTTTAAAGACAGAAATACATTTTTCTATATAATCAGGCGCCATAACATCATCAGAACACATCGGAATATAATATGTCCCGCGAGCACTATAAAAACAATTGTTAAAATTAACAGCTCCCCCTAGGTTTTCTAAGTTCCTAATAACAGTAATTCGCCCCGGATATTTCTGTACAAAAGAAAGCATGACATCCCATGAGTTATCAGTAGATGCATTATCAGAACATAAAATTTCTATATTTTTGTAGGTTTGAGAAATAATACTATCTAAACATTCTTCTAAGTATCTGCCATAATTATAGTTATACACTAGAACACTGACTAACGGATTTTCTATATCGTGTATATCTGTCTTAAACTCTGTCATTCTAATTCCTTTAATTGCTTACCTTGTTTGTCCCTAGGTAAATTATATTTATCTATATATTTCTTCCAAAATTTACTCTTAGAGTACTCAATGAAATAGTTAAAACAGTCTTCTTTCTCCCTAATATTACCCAGCTTATTATGGCAAATAGATGAATAATAATAAGCCAAGGCATGGTCTGCTTTAGCCTTAATCACATTTTCAAACCCTTTTAGAGCTATTGAATAGTTCCCTAACTCCATATCTGCATTATGTACAAAATTAACATCTATATTCGTATCGTAAGTGACTTGCTGTATATATTCTGGCGTAAAATCTTCTGTTCCAACAATCGCATTTTTGTAATTACTTTCTACTACAATCCCTTTAAAATAATTTTTATCTTCACACACATCGTACATTTCACTACCAATCAAAGGTGTGGCAACATTTATTCTAAACCAGTTAGCTTTCACTGTTTTTAAAAAGTTCTGCGTATCTAATATATCCTGCTTAGTTTCCCCTGGAAGCCCAAATAAAATATTACAGTCTGTATAAATCCCTATATCACGACAATTTTTAGCTACTCTTTGAACGATTTCCAGCTTTAAAGGTTTTTTCATCACCTCTTTTAAAACACGATCACTACCCGATTCCACTGCTAATATTAATGAATTTACCCCAGCATTTTTAAGTGCCATTAGCATTTCTTTAGATAATGCATATAAAGCGAGAGAGTTAGGAAAAAAAGCTGTTAACCCAAGCTCCCCAATGTACTTGACAATTTCATAAGCTCTCTTTTTGTCCCCCATAAAGTGGTCATCTTCAAAAGTAATAACCCCAATACCACTTTGCTTTAATTTGAAAATATTTTCTTTAACTCGCCCCAAAGATTCATAGCGCATTTCTCGACCATGCGTTGCATGTGACGCACAAAAAACACACTTAAAAGGACAGCCGCGTGAGGTCATAATATTAAAGCTTTCCTTCCCCTCCCCAACACCAGAATAACTATTTATCGTTGGGTTAAGAGCATAATCTTTCTCATTAATTAATGAGTAATCAAAGGGAATTTCATCTAAATCATTAATAAACTTATGCTCAAAGTCACTGTTATTAACAATTTTTTGTTTTGTTATCCAACTACTATCCGTATTAACATAACTCCACATATCACCAGCTTTTAGAAGGCTCAATAAGGGGATATCACCCTCTCCATGACAAATGGCATCAAATACGTCTGTTTCTTGATATATTTCCTTATACGAAACTGTAGGAACGTTTCCACCTGCAATAATCATTGCTTTGGGGTATATGGTAGAGCAGAGTTCACCTAAATCAATAAGGCTTCGATAAGCGGTAGAAAATAATGCCGATATACCTACGATGTCAAATGATTCATGCTTGTAGCGCTGAGATAGTACTTGAGAGAAATATTCAGAAAAAGACTCTGCTGTAAACTGACCTACTTTATTGAGCTCGACATTAAAATCAATTAATTGAATATCACAATTAATATTGTCTTTTAAGTAAGCATTTAAGCTAATTACGCCTAAAGGCATGTCGGTTATCAAAGACCCATATTGCTTATCTTTTTTTGTCGTAGCCTTTGTATTCCCTGACGGATTAATAAAGTCATTGAATGGAATGTTAGGGGGAACAATTAATAATACTCTACGTGGCATACATTACTTCCATATATTTTACAAGGTTGTTACGGGCATCATAACTCGCTTTCTTTTAACCCATTTTCATCTAAAATGGCAATTTTTATCTCTTTACTATACTCATTTTGTAAAATAGTTACTACCTCAGTGGAGTAACTCGCAGCCATAACTATAACGGCTTTCACTGGGTCTTCTTTAATTTTATTTGGGTGTACAATTGGAATATGCGTCGCTGGTGTGTATTTATTTTGTTTAAAGCTTGCTGAATCAATCACATATTTAATTTTCCCTCCCATATCCGTTAGAGACATAACGGCTAAAGCCTGATGTCCTGCCCCCCAAATGGCAACACTATTATCAGGAAATTGATTAATATAGCAATGTAATTCCCCCCCTAGCTTATCCTGATAACGCTTAAAAATAGATAGGTCAATTTTTGCTCTTTTTCTTACCACTGCTGAAATGCTATATTCATGCCAAACTTCATTACACTCAATCACCTCAAACCCATTCCTTGTTAAGGTTGCAATGAACGTCTCTTTTGTAAAATAAAACAGATGATCACTGATAAATTCTGAAAATAAATTATTTCTCAAAATCATATCAAAATTTGGTACTTCTACTAAGCCTATCGCGCCATCAACAAGATTGTTGGCAACCCCTTTTAAGACCGTATTAGGATCAGGTAAATGCTCCAGAAAATTTAACATGTAGAAAGCATCAAAAGGGTAATGCTTTAATTGCTTTTCATCAGAATCTATAAAGCCTTGTTCGACTTCAAGACCTTTACTTAAACATTTTTTTATGGATGCCGTTCCCTGCTCTATACCATAGACATTAATATTATTAAGTCTCATAATATCTAAAAATTCACCTGCACCACAGCCAATTTCTATGAGCTTTTTACCTTGTAATTGATATTTATCAATCCACTGTTTAAACTCTTCCTGTCTAAATGCGGTCATTTCCTCAGATACTGCCGCGGCTCGAATTACTTCTTTGTAATAAAAAACAGGCGCATTACTCAGCTGCACTAAACCGCAACCAGAGCATTGACAAACACTTAAATTCACCCCAATATCATCTTTCAACTCCCTATCATCAGGTAAAAACTGAGCTGACTTTGGCATATTGCTGTACTCTAATACTGCTGAATCAAACAATAACTGATGGCAGACACGACATTTTTCTCCTAACATACCCTTCCTTTTTTAAATAACTTTTAGTCTCTATGAATATTAATGATGCCATAGCTGTTTTAGACAATGCTGTACTCGACCCAACACAAGGTTTACCAACTGAGGTTTTTCAATTCATTAGTCGTCTAACACCTTTAGTTAATGTTGATTTATTAATCAAAGATCAACAAAATCGAACACTTTTATCTTGGCGCGATGATGAATATGCGGGTAAGGGCTGGCATATACCAGGGGGAATAGTTAGGTATAAAGAAAGTTTTACAGATAGAATAAACAAAACAGCCGAAGAGGAGATTGGAAGCCCAATTAAATTCAACCCAACCCCTATTGCCTTTAATGAAATAGAATCAAAAAACACGACTCGCGGGCATTTTATATCTTTTTTATTTAACTGCTATTTAGAGGCTAACTCTACCCCGTTGAATCCTAGTTTATCTTCTTCTGATCCAGGTTACTTAGCTTGGCATACCACCTGCCCACCCAACTTAATTAAGTCACATATGATATATACTAACTACCTATAGCTTTCTCGAGCCCAAATTAATGATGCAATATTTCTAAAATCCGAAGGTAAACATATCTTGTTTCATTGATACTACCTCCCAGAAAAAGCTCAAGTACGTGTTAAAAATCAATATTTAAGAGAAACAAGTCTTGCATTTTTCTTTTTCTCTTTTATTCATTCTAATCCTTACCAAGCATTTACTTTATAAATATATCCAGTGCTTTTGATAGCGTTAAAAAGAAGCCCATCATCCCCATTAGCATAAACATATTTTTATTGAGTGCTTTTTGAATGCTATGTTCAATTTTTTCATTCAGTAATTCAAATTTACTTTCTAGCCCTACAAATCTGTTTTCCATATCGTTAAATTTTCTATCAAACTTGCTTTCCAGCTCATTGAATTTGCTATCAAACTTGCTTTCAAGTTCATTGAATTTACCATCAAACTTGCTTTCAAGTTCATTGAATTTACCATCAAACTTGCTTTCAAGTTCATTGAATTTACCATCAAGACTGACAACACTGGCTGTCACCTCATTTAACTTGTCATCCAAATGATTTATATGATTATATTGTGACTTTAACAAGAGGGTATTGATATCTTCTTGAGTCAAACCTTTACCTTGACCAAATTTTTCTTCAATCTCTTTTACTTTGGGTGTGATCATTTCGATCAACATATCATCTACGCGTGTTTTATCCATTGTTATTACCTAAGTAAATTTTATAAAATTAAGAGGCAGTCTGTCTATACGCGTTATTTTATCGTGAAACCGAAATAGCAACTCATTAACTTTGCTCTTGTATTGCTTTAATTTCTTCTGCTGTGAGTCCCGTAGCTATTTTTATGACATCTAGTGGGAAATTTTCTTTGGTTAAGTTCAATACGGTTTCTCTAGTTGATTCAAGTTTGCCTTCTTCTCGTCCTTCTTCCTTCCCTTCCGCTCTCCCTGTTTTACTTGCTAACTCTATGGAGCTCTTTTGAATATAAACCCAGTCTCTTTTTTGGTGCTGTAGCTCTAGCTCTTCTTCGCTGAAATTAGCTTCGTTTGCGATTTGGTAAGCTTTTGCTATTTCTTTATTTAGATTGCTAGGGAGATATTCTAAGCTACCTGCATTTTTTATAAAATACAGCCATTTGTCTTGAATAGTTTTGAGTTCACTTTCTTTTTTGCTGAATTTGGGCAGTTCTATAAAGATAAGCTCTATGTCGTCACTGTATTCTGTGAGCCGTTGCTTTTCGAGTAGCTTATATTGACTTATGAGGTCTGCTTGCTCTGGAAATAGGCTAAAGTCTGTGATAGTAAGTGCTATCACAGGGTTTAGCAGATGGTAGTCTTCGCCTCTTTTTAGCTGAGTGGAGTATTTTTTTGCGGCATTGTACAAAATGCGCTTTTCAAAACCTTCGTGACTTAGAACTTGCATTTCTATGATGACGTGACTTTTATTGCTTAGTTCGGCCTTTACATCAACATAGGTATCTTTCATGCCTTTTAGCATGGGAATATTGTAGGGATCGACGATTGCTAGGGTTTCGATTTTATTTTTATTATCGAAAGTAATAATTGAATTCAAAAAATCGATCAATATATCTTGCGAGTCTTCGCTACCAAATACTTTTTTAAACGCGAAGTCTGTTTTTACATCTAGAAATTTCATATGTTTAATTAGCTATATTGAAAAAGGCGAATTTAAGGGTGACACCCCTTTTAGTGTTGTCTAACTTTAAGTGATACTGGCTGTAATCCATACAGAATTTCTTCTTGTAAGGTATCAACATCTAATAAAGGTGACATATCTTCTAACGGCATAGAAACCATAGAACCATCCGCCTGAGGCATAGCCGCTACTTTTGGCCATAAAGCCTCATCACTAATAAGCCTGACATCACAGATTAATGGCCCAGGATGACTTAAAGCTTGCTCTATTTTAGTGTCTAATTCTTCAATGTTATTAATTATTAAAGTATCGAGACCAACTGCCTCCGCCACTTTAATAATATCGGGCATATGTAAGCCTGAGCTTTCTCCGGTTGCTACATAGCGCCCATCAAAATAATTGCGCTGTGTATTACGGATAGAGGCATAACCCGAATTATTCATCACAAACATGCGTATCGGTAAATTTAAAGATTTTAAGGTGCTTAGCTCTTGTAAATTTAACTGTAAGCTACCATCCCCTTCAACAGAGACAACAGGCTTTCTTCCGGCGGCTAAACAACCACCAATAGCAGCAGGTAACCCATAACCCATAGATCCTAAACCAGAGGTTAAAAAGACACGTTGTTTTATCTTATTGATAAAACTCATGTAAAAGGCTTCTACGGATAAACCTGAACTACCCGTAATAACTAATTCACCTTCCGCTGTATGCTCGGATAGTCTATCCATAAAATGGTAAATACTGATTTCACCTGCTTTAGGGAATGCCTGTCCATCGCATAGGGGGTATTTTTCTTTCCAAGTTTGGCATTTTTTTCGCCATGCTTGCGTTTTACTTTGTAGATTTTCTGCTTGCTCTAGTAAGCTTTGAATAAAATATGCCGCATCAGCAATAATAGGTAAATCAATGTCCATTTGATGCTTACGCATTTCATTTTCATCAATATCAACGACTATTTTTTTAGCGTGTTTGGCAAAGCCTTTAGGGTTATGCGCTGTTACAACATTATCTAAGCGCGCACCAATGCTAATTAACAAATCACAATTCTGTACGGCAAAATTAGGTGCTCGTAATGCAACAGAACCTGGTCTACCCACACACAGAGGGTGCTCAAAAGGGATTAAATCTAAAGCGTTCCATGTGGTTACTACTGGAATAGATAGAGCCTCAACCATTTGCAAAAATGCATTAGCAGCACCTGATAACCTGACGCCATGCCCTGCCAATATTAAAGGCCTTTCTGCTTGCTGGATAAGCTTTAAAATACTTTTCAGTTGGCTTTTATCCCAGCTATCATTTTCAGTTTCTATTGGGTATTTAGCTAATTTTTCTGGATTAATCTTTGAGGCTTGTATATCTAAGGGTACATCCAGCCATACTGGGCCTTGTCGCCCTGTTGTTGCTAAGTGGATTGCTTTTTCTACCTGTAAGCGAATATCATTTGGATCGCCAATAGTGACTGCGTACTTAGTCACCGGTTTGACCATAGAAACAATATCAACTTCTTGTGGCCCCATTTGCCGTACACCTGAATCGCCTTTCATATCTGCACGTTTCACCTGCCCCGATATAATCAATAATGGGGTTGATTCTATCCATGCACCGGCAACAGCGGTTAAGGTATTTAACGCACCTGGCCCTGTTGTAACTAGTGCAACACCAATGGTTTCATTAACTCGCCCATAGGCTTCTGCCGCGATTGCAGCGGCTTGCTCATGATGTGTCGGTATAAATTCGATGTCTGAATTTTGCCCTAAAGCATCAACCAAGTGCATAGCACCGCCACCGGGTAGTAAAAAAACTTGTTTTACTCCGATTTCTGCAATCGCAGAAAAAATATAGTCTGCTACACGCACTTCACTCACAGTATGCCATCCTTTAGCCAGTTTGCACGGAATATAATTTGGGTTTTTCGCTGTTTATTCTGGTTAATTTTTTCATCATCATATTGAGAATCTCCGCTAAAGTGGGTTGTGGAAATTTCTTCAAAAATAACGCCCGTTGTACTAGAGAATTTATGTTTAACACCGCGTTCTACTGTAACAACATCGCCTGTTTTCATCTGTGTGTTTTGCTCTTTAATGACTAGTTCCATCGTCCCGCATAACACATTAAATGTTTCTTCCTTTTTGGTATGAAAATGCATCGGATGCGTTTGATCAGCTAAAACAATAATTAATTTTTTACAATATTCGCGGTTAATAATATTAATAATAACGGCACCGTTTTGATAGAAATTATCGATTCCATAATGATGAGAAATTTCACACTCTGCGCCATCAGGTACAGTAATTTTATTCGCCAAGAATAAATCAACGACCTGCTTTAATATTGCAACCACTTTAGGCCGTACATCAGTCACTTCTACATTTTCAAATAACACAGGTTCATTTGCACTGACTGATTTTTTAAGGCAGTAACTGGTATATTTAGATAAATCATTTGCTAGAATTTGGTCGGCTTGGCTAGGTATGGCTAGAAAAAAATCATCCGGATTTAAAGTGCTACCGGCTGGAATTTCTTTTTTTGCAAAGACTGCTCTGCGCAATGCATTTAATGTACTGACTTCTTCTTGTGTCACTTGAACCCGTTGTTTAACAACCCCCTGCATTAAAAAGGCTTGTTGCGCAGAAGCTAACCAAGCATCAACTTGTGTTGGGTTGGCGGAATAAGCATTAAGCTCACCAATACCGACATGCTTTTCAAACAACTGCGCACCTGCACTAATCGCCATTTTTACCGCTTCTGTCTCATCAGGGCTTTCATGTGTTGAATAACCAATCGCGATTTCAGGAAATTTGGCTTTTAAAACGCCAATTTGCCCTAATTGTAAGCGCTCTCTTGCTGTTGGGTATTCTCCTACACAATGCATGACAGCAAGTGATTTATGTCTTTGGCTAAAAAATTGCACTACTTTTTCAATATCTTCCATGGTTGAGCCTGCTGTTGAGGCTATTAATGGCAGTTCAGATTTAGCAATTCTTTCTAACAAAGGCCAGTCCGTTAATGAACACGAAGCAATTTTTAAGTATTGAAATCCATGCTCCTCAATCCAGTCTACTGACTCTTCGTCAAACGGCGTACACATTGAGGCAAAACCTGCCTCATCAATAGCCCTTTTTAATTCAAGTAACTGTGTTTCTCCTAGCTCTGTATCTTTAAATCTTTTTACATATTTAATATCTTGCCTATTTTGATAGTCAGGATGAATAAATGTTTTTAGATTGCGATACTGTAATTTAAAAACGAATTGATAAGGGTATTTTTGACAAACATCTGCCATTTCTTTGATCACTTGTTTACCATGATCAATTGAACCTTGATGGTTATTGGCCATCTCTAGTACAAATAAATTGTTATACAAGTCGTTTTTGTTCATTATTTATTGCCTATAAAAAATTCTTTTATTGAAGTAACCATGTAATCAATCATTATCGCATCTAATCCGGGGTACACGCCGATCCAAAGTGTATTATTCATTACTTTATCTGTATTTTCTAACGTATTTACAACTCGATAATTTTGATCTTTAAAATAAGGTTGTTTAATCAAGTTACCACCAAAAAGTAAGCGGTTTGCTATTTTCTTTTGCTGTAAAAACTCGATGAACTCACCACGGCCATGCTGTTTTAATGTGATCGGGAAACCAAACCATGAGACCTCTGCGTTTTCTGTGGCTTTTGGTAGAATCATATATTCAGTTAAATCCTTAAGCCCTGCAGATAAACGCAAATAATTTTCTTTTCTTGCTTTAATAAATCCAGGAAGCTTGTCTAATTGAGCAACACCAACAGCAGCCTGCATATCTGTAATTTTTAAGTTATAGCCTATATGTGAGTAGGTGTACTTATGGTCATACCCTGCAGGCAGCTCACCCCGTTGATAGCAGTAGCGCTTTTTACAGGTATCATCTTTGCCGGGCAGGCAAAAACAATCGCGCCCCCAATCTCTAAATGATTCAATAATGAGTTTTAACTTAGCATTATTGGTAAATAGTGCTCCCCCTTCTCCCATCGTAATATGATGTGCTGGGTAAAAACTAAGCGTAGCAATATCACCAAAAGTACCTACATGTCGCTGGCTATTAGCAGGAATGGTTTTACCTTGCGTGTCTTGTAAATCAATTGTTGGTGTATAAAGTGTCCCCAAAGCATCACAACAGTCTTCAATTAACCATAAGTTATGTTTTCTAGCCAGCTGAGTCACCACTTGAATAT
>Ga0209081_1000604_pt1 | contig 21734 bp, 26 predicted proteins | sample GOMGulsemesocosm_4_FD_184636 | JGI IMG/M metagenome (GOLD analysis project Ga0209081, IMG submission 184636) | Methane-oxidizing microbial communities from mesocosms in the Gulf of Mexico - GOM15B Gulf of Mexico (SPAdes) (version 2) | ecosystem: Environmental > Aquatic > Marine > Cold seeps... | reverse complement strand
AATTGCTGAGATGTTTTTACCAGCACTGGCTGTAAAAGAATCAGTTGAGATTGTTAGATATGTTGTTGGTGTTGTTTCAATATCATCAATTTTGTTCTTTTCAGCATCCATCCCTTGTATTATGTCTACTTCTATACCTTTAAGTATGAAAGATATGATAATTGTTTGGTTTCAAAGAACCGTTTTATCTCTAATTATTGCAGGAATAGTGGCTCATTTATTCCTATAAAATCGTATAAATATCAATAGTTTACAAAAAAAAGGTTAATTGTATTGACAATTAGCCTTTTTGTATGTATAATACAGAATAAGAAATACATATTAAGGAAATACAATGAGTGAAAAAAGAGTAATCACAGCAGCAACGGGAACAAAACTTACTGCAAAATCTTGGTTAACAGAAGCACCATTAAGAATGTTAATGAACAATTTAGATCCAGAAGTGGCTGAACGCCCAGAAGATTTAGTTGTATATGGTGGTATTGGAAAAGCTGCAAGAAACTGGGAATGTTTTGACAAAATTGTTGAAGTTTTAGAAAGATTGGAAGCTGATGAAACATTGTTGGTACAATCTGGTAAACCAGTGGGAGTATTTAAAACCCACGAAAATGCACCAAGAGTATTAATCGCAAACTCAAATATAGTACCATATAAAGCAACTTGGGATACATTTAACGAACTGGATAAAAAGGGTCTGATGATGTATGGTCAAATGACAGCTGGTTCTTGGATTTACATTGGATCTCAAGGTATTGTTCAAGGGACATATGAAACATTTGTTTCAATGGGTAAAAAACATTTCAATGGTGACCTAAGTGGTAAGTGGATACTTACAGGTGGACTTGGTGGAATGGGAGGTGCTCAACCATTAGCTTCTACAATGGCAGGAGCTTCTATGCTTGCAATTGAGTGTGATGAAACTAGAATTGATAAACGAATTGAGACAGGGTATTGTGATTATAAAGCATATACTTTAGAAGAAGCAATCTCTCTTTTAAAAGAAGCAATTGAACAAAAAAGTGTAATCTCAGTTGGACTTTTAGGAAATGCAGCTGAAATTTTTCCTGAGCTGTTAAAAGGGGACTTCCTTCCTGATGCGGTTACAGATCAAACCAGTGCACATGATCCATTAAATGGTTATTTACCAATTGGTTGGAGTTTAGAAAAAGCAATAGAGTTAAGAGTTTCTAATCCTGATTTGGTTGTTAAAGAAGCAAAAGAATCAATGGCAGTACAAGTAGAAGCAATGTTAGGTTTCCATGAAAAGGGAATCCCAACTTTTGATTATGGAAACAATATCAGACAAATGGCATTAGAAACGGGTGTTGATAATGCTTTTGATTTTAAAGGATTTGTACCTTTATATATTAGAGATTTATTTTGTGAAGGAACTGGACCATTTAGATGGGTTGCTTTATCAGGAGATAAAGAAGATATTTATAAAACAGATGCCAAAATGAAAGAATTATTTCCTGAAAATAAATCTTTACATACATGGTTAGACGGCGCTCGTGAAAAGATTCATTTCCAAGGTTTACCAGCAAGAATTTGTTGGATAGGTGCAGGAGATCGTGCTAAAGCTGGACTTGCTTTTAATGAGATGGTGAAAAATGGTGAACTAAAAGCGCCAATCGTCATTGGACGAGATCACTTAGACTCAGGTTCAGTTACTTCTCCAAACAGAGAAACAGAAGCTATGAAAGATGGTTCTGATGTGGTTTCAGATTGGCCATTATTAAATGCACTATTAAACACAGCTGGTGGAGCAACATGGGTGTCATTACATCATGGTGGTGGTGTTGGTATGGGATTCTCTCAACATAGTGGTGTGGTAATTGTGGCAGATGGTACAGACGCGGCACACAAAAGATTAAACAATGTATTAACAAATGACCCAGCAACTGGTGTTATGAGACATGCAGATGCTGGTTATGATCTTGCAATCAATAAAGCAAAAGAACAAAAATTAGACCTACCAATGATAAAGGATATTTAAGATGTTTAAATTAAATTTAGTTCCAGGGCAACTAAGCCTACAAGATTTAAGAAGAATTAGTAAAGAACAAACGTTTATTACTTTGGATGAAAGTGCAACTGAAAAGATTGCAAAAGCAAATGAGACTATTTTAAATATTGTTGAAGAAGATAGAACTGTTTATGGTGTAAATACTGGTTTTGGATTATTGGCAAATACAAAAATTGCCAAAGAAGATTTGGAAGATTTACAAAGACGAATTGTTTTATCTCACAGTGCGGGAATGGGTGATTATGTATCAAATGATACGGTACGATTGATGATTACTTTAAAAGTAAACTCTTTATCATTAGGGTATTCTGGAATCAGACTTAAAGTGATTCAAGCATTAATAGACCTTGTAAATAAAGAACTTTACCCTTGTGTTCCTAAAAAAGGTTCAGTGGGAGCTAGTGGAGATTTGGCACCTTTAGCACATATGAGTGCAATTTTACTTGGATATGGTTATGTGAACTATAAAGGTGAGATTTTAAAAGCAACTGAAGGACTTAAAAAAGTAGGAATGTCTCCAATTGTTCTAGGAGCAAAAGAAGGGTTGGCGTTATTAAACGGAACTCAACTTTCAACTACTTTTTCTCTTGAAGGATTATTTCATGCCGAAGACTTATTTGCAAGCGCTGTTGTAATTGGTTCTATGTGTGTAGAAGCTGTATTAGGAAGCAGATCACCTTTTGATAAACGAGTTCATGAAATACGTGGACATAAAACTCAAATTGATGCTGCAAAATTATATAGAGACTTATTAGGTGATGAGAGTGAGATTTCACAATCACATGTGGATTGTACACGAGTTCAAGATCCTTATTCAATCAGATGTCAACCTCAAGTTATGGGTGCTTGTTTAAGTCAAATCAGAAACTCAGCAGAAACATTGTTAACTGAATCAAATGGAGTTACAGATAATCCTCTTATTTTTGTAGATGAACAAGACGTTATTTCTGGTGGTAACTTTCATGCTGAGCCTATTGCCTTTGCAAGTGATAATCTTGCATTAGCAATTAGTGAGATTGGTGCGTTAAGTGAGAGAAGAATGGCATTATTAGTAGATAAACACCTAAGTCAATTACCTCCATTTTTAGTAAATAATGGTGGAATTAATTCAGGTTTTATGATTGCTCAAGTAACTGCTGCTGCCTTGGCTAGTGAAAACAAAGCACTGGCTCATCCAAGTAGTGTGGATTCACTTCCAACTTCAGCAAACCAAGAAGATCATGTATCAATGGCTACTTATGCAGGAAGAAGATTAGCGGATATGGCTGAAAACACTGCTGGTATCTTAGGTATTGAGCTACTTTCAACTGCTCAAGGTATGGATTTTAGAGCACCTAAGTTATCTACAGTTAAAATTGAAGAAGCAAAACAAATTATTAGAGATGAAGTTACATTTTATGATGAAGACAGATACTTCACAGATGACATTGAAGCTGCTATGAAAGTAGTTCAATCTGGGATTTACAACAAATTCTTAGATGAAGAACTAATACCTAGTTTCTAATTAAAACAGACAAACTTGCTAAAGATAGCTTTGGGCTATCTTTAGCTAAACTTTGCGAAATATGTAAATTTTGAGGATATAAATTGGGAACAAAACAACCACTTTTTAAAGAAATAAAGGAGTTTATCAAAGATAAGATCAATGATAAAATATATCTTCCTGATGATAAAATTCCCACTGAGATGGAATTATGTGAGATCTTTAAAACAAGTAGGCCCACAGTAAATAAAGCCATTAGTGAACTGGTACTTGAAGGTGTGGTGGTTAGATTCCCAAGAAGTGGTACATTTGTGACTCACCAAAAAGCCCAAACATCAATTTTAGATTTGCAAAATATTTCAGATGAGATCAAAGGCAGAGGAAATGTTTATAGTAATGAACTTTTGTGCATAGAAGAAGTTAAAGCCAATGAACAAGTGGCCAAAGTTCTAAATGTGGTTAAAGACCAAAAAATATTTGTCTCAAAAATGATTCACAAAGAAAACAACGTACCTGTTCGTTTTGACGTAAGATACATCAAGCCTAATATTGCGCCAGATTATATCAAACAAGATTTCAAAAAAATGACTCCAAGTGAATACTTACAAAAAAATTGTCCTGTTCAAAAAGTTGAAAATAATATTGAAGCTACTTTGGTGAATGAAAATATACAAAAGTATTTGGATATAGAAGCAAGTGAACCTTGCCTATTGATATCAAGAATTGTCATATCTAATGAAGAAGTGGCAAGTTATTCTAAGCTTTTTTATCCAAGTTCACGATACAAACTAAGCTCAACTTTAGAGTCTTCAGGTAAAAACTTCGTATAAGATAAAAAAAGAGAGTCGAAATTCATATTTTCTCAAAAATGTTCGACTTTCTTTTTTATCTTTTATATCACTTATTTATAGATGATACATGTTTATTAGAATCACTGAGTGCTAAGAATACTCCAAGTCCCATCAATGCAACTCCTGATGTTGCTTCTTGTATGATTCTGAATTTATAATTGTTTTTCCATAATCTCTCAACTGGCTTGGAAAATAAGACAATCATTAAATCAGGAATTGCATTGACAATAACAACAATCATTCCAAGAATAATAAACTGCCCAAAAATTGAGCCTTGATCTACTGAAACAAATTGAGGAATAAATGCCAAAAAGAATATGGCTGTCTTAGGATTCAGGGCTTCTGATAAAATACCTTGAAAAAAAACAGATTTAAAATTTACATTACGCTCAACGTTTATAGCTTCTTGAGGTTTATTACCTTTATAAGCGCTATAAAGCATCTTGAGACCAAGATAAATCAAAAACGCAGCTCCAACATACTTGACCAAAGAAAATGCCAAGGCAGAGCTTGCTAGGATTGCAGAAATTCCTAGTGCTGCTGCGAATACGTGAAAAATTCCACCAAAAGATGCACCAAGGGTTGAGGCTAATCCTGCTTGTTTACCTCCACTCATTGTTTGGGATAACACATATAACATCCCAGGTCCTGGAGCAAAGGCAAGACCAAGGGTTGCTACCATAAACAGTAACCATGAATTTAAATCTAACATAGAATTCTCCTTAAGAAAGTAGTATTTTATTTGCTAAGTAAATATTTCGAATGAGCAGCTTTAAGAAAACTGACAATCATGGGATGGGTTTGATTCTTAAAAGCTGAACGTTCAGGCTGATAGGCAGTACCCACAAAAAATGGATGATTTTCTAGCTCAAAAACTCTGGGTTCTTTGTTTTCATCAAAACCAGTAAATCGTAGGTCTGTATTTTTATAAATCAATAAATATTTAGAATTAACTCCAAAACTACATTGATATTCTTCTTCTATATTTTCACTTTGATGAATTTCAGATACTCTTGAGTTGGGACAAATATTGATGGCATCTGTTTTTTCTACAAGTTTACAAGAAAGTGCAGAAATAAGTGGCATTTTAGTCTCTGGATTTACTTCTGCATTATCTGCATTTTCATAACCCAAGACATTTCTTGTAAATTCAAGTACTGCATGTTGATATCCTCCACAAGTACCCAAAAAAGGAGTACTACTTTCTCTTGCATATTGAATAGCATTTAAAGCACCTGTCATACTCTCATATGGGCTAGCAGGTACACACCAAATGGCATCAAATTCTTTTAAATCTTGTGTTTCACTCTCAGGTGTTGAAATCCATTTAATAGTTGAGTCAAAACCAAGTGATTTGGATGCCAGATCAATAGAGAGTGGAATGGCTTTGTGTGCAGTAACATCTTCATTGTAATCTCCAATTAAAGCAATGGATAGGTTCATGAAATTAATCCTTTAATAAATTATAAGCGTGTTGATAAAGTGGGTTTTCATACTCAGATTTAAGAGTATAAGTGTGTGAATTATACTATAAAAATCTTTCCATAATGATATAAGGAAGGTCTGATTTATAAAACTGTTCGCCTTTTGTTTTCATCCCAAGTTTGGTATAAAATCCACAAGATTCGACTCTCGCATCGCACCAAAAATGTGTCACTTTTTTCTTTTTTAAATTATTGAAAATATGAGTTAATAAATAAGAACCGAAACCTTGTCCTTGAAACTCGTGAATAGTAGCAAACTTTCTTAGTCTTGCTGAGTCTTTATTGATATAAATAGATGCTACGCAAACCAGTTTTTCATCTTTTACAATTCCATAATGTAATGCCGCTTCATCTCCTTCTACCTTACAAAACTCTAGAGATTCATTTGGCCATAGAACTGTATGACGAAGAGGAATGGTGTCTTGCCAAGAAAGTTGTACTATACGAATTTGTTTGTTGTTTATCATCTATTGAATCCTTTATTCTTCTAATAACTCTACACTTAACATCTTGTATCCCGCATAGGAAAACATTAGTGCAAGTGTTGTTTCAAAATAAACACGTAGTTTTGTATAATACTTTTGTGCAGTACTTGTTGAAAAGACTAAGGCGTAAGCACAAAAAATGACTATACCAAGAAAGCTGCATCCCAATACGACCATTAGCGCATAACTTGTTTGAAAAGTTTGAGGCATGGCAAAAGATACAATTGAAAGCCATACAAAAATTGCTTTTGGATTGCTCAGGTGAATAAATGCACCACTGAAAAAAATATGCAGATAGTTTAACTCTACAGAGTTTTCTTTTTCACTTGTAATCTCTGGTTTTGAAAAAGCTGACTTCGCCGATTTATAGGCTAAATATAAGAGATAAACGGCACCCAAAATTTTTATAAAAACTAGGATATTAGTGTATGTAGATATGATAATTGATAAGCCAAAAGCAGCAAGAAGACCCCAAATAAACGAACCAGAAATAACTCCTAGTGCAAGAGCAAGGGCAGGTTTTCGACCCTTTTTTAGAGCCATCCCCATTATTGCTAGGTTACTAGGACCTGGACTTGCAACTCCTAGGCAGTAAATGGCAAATGCTAAGAGCAAATTACTGGAGCTAAACAATTCTAACATAAGCTTATTTTGTAAACTCTTCTAATGTTTGAAGGGCTAGTTGGGCTTGATGGTAAGGTACAAACACATGATCATGGTAATGACCTGCAATAACATTTGCTGAAATATTCTGCTTAGTTAGAGCTGCAGAAATGGCAGCTGTTAGTCCAACGGCTTCTAAACTTGAATGAACTTCAAGGCTAATTTTTTGAAGTACTACACCATAGGTGAAATTATGAAGATCAGCTTGTTTTTGTGAAATCACAAGTGTCATACCTTCTTTTTCAAGAAAGGTTGCTATGGGTTTGAGCTTTACAATTTCTTCTGTAAGCTCATAACATTCTATTGTGGTAAATACATATTTTGTATCATCTAATACAGGTTTCATTTCTTTTAATAAAGTGTTTATATCTATAATTCCAGACATGTTATCGTTTCCTTTTAAGCTTCTGATTTATTCATAGTTGAGAGTAATACACCTGCACCTATAAATACCCCACCTGTTATTCTATTGAAAAATTTTGCACGACCTTTTTGTAAAAACCAATTTGATGACTTGTGTCCCAAATAAGCATAAAACAGTAGCCATGATAATTCTAAAATGGCAAATGTGCTTACAAAGATAATATATTGAGAAAATAAAGAGGTGTTTAGATTGATAAATTGTGGGAATAGGGCAATAAAAAAGATAATCGCTTTTGGATTACTTCCTCCCACTATAAAACCACTGATAAAAGAAGCAATTTTATCTTTTTTACTTGGAGTTTCATTTTTTTCAAAATGATAATCTTCATCTTTTGAGCTGAGTGTTTTATATCCCAAATAGATCAAATACAAGGCACCTGCGTATTTGATAAGAGTAAAGATTAAATCTGATGAAGCAATGATTAGTCCAAGTCCTGTGAAAGATAAAGTCATGATACCAATGATAGCCACTAAACTACCAATGGCTGTGTAAATAGCATGATTAAATCCATGAGTAACTGATTTTGTGATACAAAGAAGTACACTAGGACCTGGTGAAGCAGTAAGTATTAGTATTGCAATTAGGTAATATAACCAAACGTCTAATTCCATTTTGTCTCCTTATGGGCAGTCTTATTTTGTTAGTGAATTTGTTTTTATATATTCAATCATTTTTTCAACTTGAAGGTCTCCAAAACCATATATAGGTTCTCTTTTTATAAACTCTCTAAAAATAGTTCCGAAGTGATCAGTTTGAAGGTCTTGTATTATACGTATAAGTGAATCAATAGGTCTTCCAAAACTATTCTTTGATGGAAGTCTTTGAATATGAGCTTCAATTGCATCTAAAACAAAAGGATATTTCTTTTGAATTTCTTTTGCAATGGATGTGATTATACCTAAATCCCCATTTTGATACAAGGACCATAATTGTTCAAGTTTATCTAAATCAGCAAGTTTGACTTTCCCTTTATAAGCTAAGTTTAGCTCATCTTGACTCATGGAACCAAAACTATATTCATGACCACTTTGTGGACGAACGAGGTAATACTTATAGTTTCTTTTGTTTTGACTTAACAAAGATATTACAAACCAAAAATTAACTTGACAAAATAAATCATCCTCAAACCAAAGATTTATCTCTGAATTTTCTGGAATAGCTTGCATTTGTTCAAATTGTGAAACGGTGATATTATAGTAGTCTTCTATTTTACAACCATGGGTTTCACTGATAAATGTCGCTCTATTTTTAAAAAACTCTTCTTGGTCTGAGCCTTGAATATTCCCATCCACAAGACACTCTCGTGTTACAATTGTTTGTCCTTGGATCTCTTTTGGAAATTGTTCTTTTAGAGAGTCACCATTTAATATATGATATTGCTTTGACATAAAAACTCCTAACTTCTATAATAAAAACTACTCAAAAATAGGTTTGAAGAAACTTCTTTCATAAGAGATAATACAATCTGTATCTTCAGCATATTCAAATGCTTCTATGCATTCTTTATCATTAAAAGAGTCATTTCGATACTGCTCGTATACTGCTAAAGAAGGAAAGGTAAACAGCGCTAAAGCAACATTATTTTTTCCTTCTGATGGTAAGAAGTAACCATGATGTGTTCCACCGAATTTATTAACTAAGGGAATCCATAATTTGGCGTAATGTTCAAACTCTTTTATCTTTTTCACATCAATGACATAATTTAAATAACACGTAATCATTTTATTCCTTTATGCGTTTACAGGTGCGGGAAGATTATACTTTTCCATACAAGTAGTGAGCTTTTCTACGTATGCTTCATTTTTCTCATCATCACTTGGAGGATTTAGTAAGTTACAACATAAGGCTGAAATAGTCTGATTTTCTTTTGTTTGTATGACTATTGATTCTGGTACATACTCTGTAAGTCCTGAACCTTCATATAAAGAAGTGATTTCATCATGAGTTAGTGAATATACCATACCAAAAGCTTGAGCATTATTATCTCTAAGTAAAGTAGCCATTTTTCCCACTCTTAACTGATATCCAGGAGCAATTGCAGCTCTTTTGTTTCTAGGATTTACATTTTTACTTTTTAATATCTCTTCATCCATATATAAACCGTAAAAAAACACGTCTAGTAATCTGTCTTTTGAATTATCCATTTTTAACCTTTTTTTTCTATATTAATTTTTTAGTTTTAAAAAATCTCCATCAATGATAAGCAATTTTACACCATCTTGGGTGATAGATCGATGAGAACTCAGATCATCTGAGACCACATATGACATTCCTGGTGTTAGCGTAGATTGTGAGCCATCTTTAAGCTCGTTTACTACTTCACCTTCTATGCAGTGAACGATATGACCTTTTTCACACCAGTGATCTGCTAGATACCCTGACGAGTATTCTACCAGTCGAATTCTTAATCCATCAAACTGCATGGTTTGCCAGTAAGCAGTTCCTGTTGTACCTTCATATTGTGTTTTTGGAATATTTGACCAATCTATTGTTTGAAAGGGTATATTTTTATCATTCATCATAAATCCTATTTAATTTTCAGTATATTATTACTATAAGTTATACAATGTCAAATAATCAATCATGATATACGATATACTAAATCATGATATGTTCTTAAAAATGATGAGGTACTTTTTCTTTCCCTATCATTCCTAGATGTGTATAAGAAAACCCTTGGCTATATTTCAATCCATAGCCCAAGGCTCTATCAAACCCAATATGAGCAAACCAAATTAGAGTAATTATTTGAAATAATTCGATGGAGCCAACAAAACCTACTCCTAAACATAAGAGTGGTCCAATATAAGAGTGTGCCAAATTATAGAAAAAAGCACCCATTTTAGGACCCTTTAAATAGGCTAAAAAAGAGAAATCAGGGAAAAAGAAAAATATAAAAAAAGTTAGCCATGAAAAATCAAAATGTGAATACATAAAAATTGCTACAAATAATACTGTTAAACCTTCTGCTCTTAGTAAATATCTTACTTTCCCTTCTACAAAACCTTCCATAGCTAAACTCCTTTTTATTTTTGAGTGATACGTGCAGTAACCTCTATCTCAACTTTCATTTTTTCATCTAATAATCCTGCTTCAAACATAGTTGCAGCAGGTTTTACATCTCCTAAGTATTTTTGTAAAATTGGCCAGCAAGGTTCAAAGTCAAATTTATTGGGATAAATATAATGAATTCTAACGATATTTGATAAACTGCTATTGGCTTCAAGGAGTACTTTTTCAATATTTTTAAAACATTGATCGGTTTGTTCAATTACATCATCAGATATACTCATGTCTGAATAATCGTATCCCGTAGTTCCTGAGACAAAAACATAATCACCGTCAATTACAGCTCTTGAATAACCAATCTTTTCTTCAAATGGTGAGCCACTTGATATTAGTTTGCGTTGCATTAAAAATCCTAGTTTTAGTATATGAATTTAGAAGATAAATTATATATGAAAGGAACTTTACAAATAGGTTTTTTTAAACCATTTAGAAAAGATAAAGATACTCCATAGGTGTTGCTTAAATTTTCTCCCACGAGCAAGCTCAAAGATTTGTCTTAAATAGCTCTCATTAAAGTAGTCAGTTTCCTTGTTCACTTCTAAAATAAGTTCTAAAATAGAATCTCCATACTCTTGAAATATCCACTCATTAAAAGGGCTGTTAAATCCTTTTTTTGTTCGGTGTATTATTTCATCAGGGATATATTTTTGTGCGATTTGTTTTAAAAGGTGTTTGTTGGTATTCCCTACTTTTATTTGCGAGTCAACACTAAACATATAGTTGACTAAGTTAACGTCTAAAAATGGAGTCCTGACTTCAATTGAGTTTGCCATAGATATCTTATCAACTTTAGATAATAAAGCATCTCCCAACCAAATTTTTAAGTCAACATAACTCATCCAATCAACAGGGTCTTTTTTAGGTCGCTCACTTTTATAGTTGGGCACTTTTTTAAAGAGTCTTTTTTTCTGAATACTTGTAAAAATTTCACCAAAGCTGTTATATACATTTTGTTTTTTGATGATTCGTCTTAAGTATTCACTTTCTTTGGTTTGATTTTGTAAAGCACTTATAATCGAATCCATAAATTCAAATTGATCAGAACTTAGTGTTTTTTCAAAGTCATAATATTTTAAAAACTTCGCATAGTTATCATATCCCAAAAAAAGTTCATCACTTCCTTCTCCGCTTAGCACAGTTTTGATACCTGCGTCTTTTATGGTTTTGGTTAATAAGTATAGGGGAATAGCTGCACTGTCTCCGTGAGGCTCTTCTAGGGCATCTAAAACATCATCAAAGGAGTTTATAAATTGCGCTCTTGATATTTCTAAGGGATGGTGGTTTGAGCCTATATGTTTGGCTGTTAATTTTGCATATTCCAATTCATCATAATTTTTGTATTCATCATAACCTACAGAGAAAGTATTGATTTTTTTTCCTGAGATTTTTGTATACAGTGCTGAGATTAAAGAACTGTCTATTCCGCCACTTAACAGTGATCCTACTTCAACATCCGCTTTTAATCTATACTCAACTGACTTGAAAAGTATTTCCTCTATATCTTTTAAGGCAGTGGGCTCGTCTTTAATTTTTTTGTAGGTATTGATTTGATAGTATTTCTTCTTTAAAAACTCATTGTTTTCATAAAGAATGTAAGTTCCAGCTTCCAGTTTATGTATATTTTGAAAAAAAGTATTGTCGTTGATGGGTACAAAGTATTGTAAGTATTGCGAAAGGGCAACTTTATTTATTTTTGGAGTTGAACCCAACAATTTGATGATAGGTTTAATGGCACTGGCAAAAATAAATTGATTGTCTTTGAAGTGGTAGAAAAATGGTTTTTTACCATAACGATCTCTAGCACAAAAATATCTTTCCTTTCTAATGTCATAAATACAAAAAGAAAACATACCATTTAATTTGTTTAAAAAATCAATACCATATTTTTGGTAGAGTCTAATGAGGACTTCACTATCACTTTTTGTTAAACAATGTAACTCTTCACTAATGATGAGTTCTTGATAGTTATAAATCTCTCCATTAAATACAAGGAGTATGTCATCAAATAGCATGGGTTGATTGGCTTCAACCTCCAAGTCAATAATACTTAATCTTGTGTGACCAAAATAGTTATTCTCAATGATTTTAGTATCACAAAAGTCTGGACCTCGATTATTCATTAAGGCAGTCACTTTACTAAAGTCAGCTCCAGTATCGTAGTTAGATCCAATTATTCCGCACATATGTAAATCATCCTCTTTTTAAAATCCAAAAAAATAATGGCTTATTTCCAAATAAAAATAAACCAATGAAATAAAAGCTATTGAAGTCATTAATATGGCACTGGTTGTATCATGTGGGTTACAGTTATAAATAGCAGCCAGATTGACGTTGTTAACTGCTAAGGGTACCATCAGCTCCATAAATAAAATTGCACCAATATAAGGGTCCATATCAAAGTATAAAATGACCCCAAGCCCAACTGTGGGTAAAATGATATGTTTAATCAATACAATGTTCAGTGAGAGTTTCCAATTGGTGGTTTTGAGTCTAATCTCACTAAGATAAATACCAAATATGACCAGTTGCAGTACTATGGCTGTATAGGCACCCATTTCTAAAACTCTAGAAATATTACTGTCAAATTCTATTTGTAAATAGTTTATAGCTAGTGCAAAAATCGCAAACCAAATAGCAGGTATCTTACAAATGGATACTAAGGCTTCATTAAAAGAAAACTTATCTTTTGCAAAGAAATATACTGAAAAAGTATAGATAAAAAGAACATTTGCAATGTTGATAATACTGGTATAGGGAACACTTTGTTCACCAAAAAGTGCAATACCAAGTGGAATACCTAAGTTTCCCGTATTTCCAACAGTTGCAGCTGCTAGATAAATAGACCTATCAGAGCCTTCTTTGAAATAAGGTTTTGCAATAAGTAAGGAGATGGCAAGTGTTATTAATACAATGATAAAATAAACTAAAGGTGTAAACATAAAGCCAAAATCAATGGGTGCACGTGTGAGTCCCCAAAATATCAATATTGGTTGTAAGAAATAAAGATTGAGTAAGATTAAAGTTTTTTGATCCATTTGATTTTTAAAGGTTCTTTTTGAAATAAAACCAATAACAATAAAAAAATAAATGGTGGCAACTGAGATTAGCGCTTCTATGAAAAGCCTTTTTGTAATTTTATTGGGATTTTAACATAATAAAACAAAATAATTACGAGGATTGATAACAGTGGTAAAGAGGTAATCCTTTACCACTGTTTAGAAGAAAGTTTGATTAAGACATAATCCCTTTAATCATAAAGAATACAGCTGCTGATAACAACGCTGCAGCTGGTACTGTAATAACCCATGCTGCAATTATTTTTTTAACAGCATCTCTTTTAACGTACTTAACTCTTTTTGCAGACTTGAAATCTTTCTTTTCAGCTCTAACAACTTCTTGACGGTCTTCGATCAATTTGTACAATTCAACTATTCTAACGTAGTTGGCTTTGCTTTTCTTTTCTTCTTTTTCAATGTCAGCCAGCTCTAATTCATACTCATCAAGTTCTTTTTTATGTTTTTTGAATTTTTTTCGTAATCCAGAAATCATTTTTGATTCACTTGAATCTAAATATTCACGTAAAAAACCAACTCCAAATACACCACCAACTGCAATATGAGTTGATGAAACGGGAAGTCCAAGTTGAGAAGCGATGATAACCGTAATGGCTGCAGCCATTGCTATACTATATGCTCTGATTTGATCTAACTCAGTGATTTCAGAACCAACAGTTTTAATAAGTTTTGGACCATATAAAGCAAGTCCAACAGAAATACCAACAGCCCCCACAGCCATAACCCAAAATGGAATTTCAACTTTACCTTCAATTCCTCCGCCAATAATTGCGTCAGAGATGGCAGCTAAGGGTCCAATCGCATTGGCAACATCATTTGCTCCATGGGCAAAAGATAAAAGAGCTGCTGCAAAGATTAACGGAATTGTAAAAAGTGAATTAACAGAGATTCTATTGTTTTCAAGTTTTTTGGAAACTTTAGCAATTAAAGGTTTTACTAAAATATAAACAATAACTGCAATAACCAGACCCAACCCAAGGGCAGTGATAAAATCAAGCTTGATGAGTTTTTTAATCCCTTTTAACATAATGTAGGTACCAAAAGCCCAAGCCATTAACGCAACCAAGATAGGAACAATTTTCTGGGCAGAGGTAATCATGTCTTTTTTATAAACGATTCTCTTTTTGATGAAAAATAGAAATGCAGCAGCGATTACTCCACCCAGCATAGGCGATATAATCCATGAGGCTGCAATTTTACCCATTGTTCCCCAATCAACAATCGCAAATCCAGCTGCAGCTATTCCTGCACCCATTACTCCTCCAACAATTGAGTGAGTAGTTGATACAGGTGCTCCAATTGCTGTTGCAAAGTTTAACCAAATAGCAGCAGATAATAGTGCAGCAGACATTGCCCAGATAAATACTTCTGGATCTGAAATTAAGGCAGGGTCAATAATCCCTTTTTTAATTGTTTTAACAACTTCTCCACCAGCAAGGAATGCTCCAGCTGCTTCAAAAACTGCTGCAATTACAATGGCCCAAAATAGTGTTAATGCTTTAGATCCAACTGCTGGACCCACATTATTAGCTACATCGTTTGCACCTATGTTCATAGCCATATAAGCACCAAACACAGCACCTAAAATTAGAAATGAATTATTAGGTATATCTCCATGTGCAACATAACTCCATAGAAATACGATTACTATAAATAACAAAGACAAAAAAATCTTTGTAAAACTACTTTGAGATTTGCTTGCCGCTTTGTCAAACTTATCTATTGTTTTGATATCCAAAATTGAACCCTTAATTTGTAACTTATCTTGTAACTAAATTGTAATTTATAAACGGCAGAATTATAGTGGATTAATCTTTATGTTAAACTTAAATAAAACTTAAATTTATTATGACTAATAACGTTATTTTATTCAAGTTCTCTATATTTTAGGGGAGAGATTGAGAGGTTTTTATTTAGCTTTTTCTATTTTTTCAGGTTTTTCATTCTTTTTTTTCAATTTATCTTTATCTTTATTTTTATCTTTGTCTTTATCTTTTGAAAATCCAGCACCTTTTTTTTCTTTTTTGACAAGCTCTAGCTCTTTTATAATTGATTTATAGTCAACTTCACTGCTATGGAAAGTTGCAAAACACTTAGCAATAACTGCAATGGTATTTGGAACTTCGCCTTTTTTTTTGTAAGCTTGTATGTTTTTTTCACTTACTTTAATAATATTGGCAAATTTTGGAAGTGTAATATCTGCATCAAGTAAAAGTTTTTTAAAATTAATAAATGTCATAACCGTCCTTTAGAAAATAAATAATACTAAAATATCTATAAATTATTACTAAAATAATAACTTAATGGAAGAATTTAATGAAAAGACTATATATTATTACTAAAATATATAACATTTGATATTGGTACTCTAAGTCAAATAATAAGTGCTAGTATGAATTAGGATAATGCAATGGTTGTAAAGATATTAAATAAAAATGATTTTGTTAAAATTAAAAAAGAAGTTTAAGATTTCTAGAATTTTATTTGTTCAAAATGATTCACAAATATAAGCTGTTGAGTTTTTTAATAAAGATGGGGTAGAAGAAGAGATTAATCTCTTCCGCCACGGTTTCCACCACCACTACTTCTGCTTCCGCCACGATTTCCACCGCCACTTCTGCTTCCACCACGATTTCCACCGCCGTTTCTATCTCCACCACGATTTCCACCGCCGTTTCTATCTCCACCACGGTTTCCACCACCGCCGCTTCTATTTCCACCACGACCGCCTCTGTAACCGCCTCGGCCACCACGACCTCCACGACCACCTCTATCATCATCACGACCTTCTTTAAGTCGTTCAAATAATCTTGTGATATCGTTTTCTGATTTACCAATGAAATTATTTCCTGCTACATTTGTTTCATCTGCAAGCATTGAAGCTAATTTGAAAGCAATTGTAGAAATGTCAAATTCTTCTTTTAGTGACTCAATCATAGCAAAAACACCTTCATTGGTTTTTTGATTTCTGATTTTACTAAGTAAAGAGTTAACTTTTTTCTCTTTTACTGAATCAATATTTGGAACAACTTTTGGCTCAAGTTTTCCACCAACATTTTTATTGATTTTTTGAAGCATTCTGAATTCATGAGGAGTTACAATTGATACTGCCATTCCATCTTTTCCAGCTCGTCCAGTTCTTCCAATTCTATGTACATAAGACTCAGAATCAAATGGCAAGTGGTAGTTAAATACGTGAGATACATTATTTACATCTAATCCACGAGCTGCAACATCTGTAGCAATTAGGACTTCTAATTTATCTGCTTTAAATGAACGAATAACTTCTTCTCTTTGTCTTTGCTCCATATCTCCATGAAGACCTTTTGCCATATATCCTAGAGAAACCATATACGTTGATAATCTATCAACCTCTTTTTTTGTTCTACAAAAAATGATTGATTTTGTAGGGTTTTTGTAATCATACAGTCTAATTAACGCATCATCTCTTTCATATTCATCAACAACATAAAATGTTTGCGTAATTTTAGAGTTTGTTACTTCAGATTTTGTTACTGAAATAAATTCTGGTTCTTTTAAAATTCTTTTTGCAAGATTTTTAATTGCAGGAGGCATAGTTGCAGAGAAAAGTAAAGTTTGTCTCTCTTCAGGAAGATAAGTAAAGATTTCTTTAATATCATCTAAGAATCCCATATCAAGCATTTCATCTGCTTCATCTAGAACAACAAAAGAAGGAGTAATTTTAATCTTTCCACCTTTTAGTAAGTCAATAAGTCTACCTGGAGTTGCAACAACTATTCCAGCACCATCAACCATTTTAAGTTGTCTTCCATATGCTTGACCACCATATACAGTTGCTGTATTGATTCGTAAATATTTACCAAACCGGTATAATTCATCTGCTACTTGCATCGCAAGTTCTCTTGTAGGAACAACAACCAGTGCTTGTACACCACGTTTTTCTTCCATCATGTTAAGGATTGGTAATCCAAATGCTGCAGTTTTACCTGTACCTGTGTGTGCTTGACCTACCATATCTTTACCCGCTAATACTACTGGAATTGCATCTGCTTGGATAGGACTTGGTTCTTTAAAACCTGCGTCATCGATTGATTGCTGTAAAGCTTTTTTGAAGTTAAATTCTTGAAATGTCATAGTGACCTTTGTCTTTTGATTTAAACTTACAGTAATTCGTTACCATATATTAGATAATCATTTTTCTCGATTACTTGTGTAATATCGGAATAAAAATGAATCAGCTAAGACATTGCTTTGGCTACGAAAAAATGCATTTTTAAATTAATATTACAGGACTTATGGATATATGAATATGTAAATTTCGTGGATTGTATCTAGTTTTAGCTTTAATTAAGGTTAGAGCATAAAATTACATTATTTTTCTGGTGTTGTAGTTAGTTGTTTTTTATCATTAGAATTTAGTGTAATTTGTGAAAAATCAACTTCTGTCCAAGTACCATATAAGTTGTCAATATCTTTGAGGGTTTCTTGTTTAATATTATGGTATTTCAAAAGTGAAGTGATATTTTGATAGTGGTCTTTGTCGAAGTTTAGTGTTATTTTACTCTCACCACCGTAGATTCTAAGAACTGCAACTTTATATAAGTTTCTTATTTTAAGTCCCGAGATTTCTAAAGAGGTTTTATAATAAATGAGTATTTCTCTCTCATCAGCAAGAGTACCTTTTAAACCAGGTGCAGTTAAAATTTTTAATGAATTGATACCAGGGATATCCCTGATATCGAGTTTTTGTAAAGAAATTGGTTTTATTTGATCATCTACTTCAAAATTAATTTTAAACGAAATATTTTCTTTTTTTTCATTACCTGTTAAATTAATCGTATACTCTTGGGAAAACAGAGAAAGTGAACATATACAAATTATTGCCAATACCCTTAACATAAACTTATCCTTTATACGTATCTAAATACTTCGTTGTGTAATTATTGCTGATAAAATCTGGGTTTTCCATCATTTTTCGATGGAATGGAATAGTTGTTCTAATTCCCTCAACTTCAAATTCACTTAAAGCTCTTTTCATAATATTAATTGCTTTTTCTCTATCTCTTCCCCAGACAATCAGTTTCCCAATCATTGAGTCATAATAAGGAGGTACAACATATCCAGAATAAATATGAGAATCAACTCTTACATTTCGTCCACCTGGAACCATCCACTCAGTGATTTTTCCTGGTTGTGGTAAAAATGTCACAGGATCTTCTGCTGCAATTCTACATTCAATTGCATGACCTCTGAATTTGATTTTATCTTGTGAAAGAAGTTCTTCCCCTTCAGCTACTCTAATCATCCACTCAATTAAATCAAGTCCTGAAACCATTTCAGAAACAGGATGCTCAACTTGAAGCCTTGTATTCATTTCCATGAAATAAAAGTTTTGCTTGTCATCTGCTAAGAATTCAAAAGTTCCAGCACCTTCATATTTTAAATATTTAGTCGCTTGTACAGCCACTTCATGCAGTTTTGCACGAGCTTCATCATCTAATAAAATAGCAGGTGATTCTTCGATTACTTTTTGATGTCTTCGTTGTAAACTACAATCTCTCTCCCCTACATGAATCGCATTACCATGAGAATCTCCAAGAACTTGTACTTCTATATGACGTGGATTGTTAATAAATCGTTCTAAATACATAGTCCCATCACCAAAAGCAGCCAATGATTCAGAAGAGGCAGCTGTGAAAAGGTTTGCAAAGTCTTCTTCTTTCTCAACCAATCTCATTCCACGACCACCACCACCTGCTGATGCTTTTGCCATAACTGGATATCCAATTTCTCTGGCAATTTTAAGTCCATCTTCTACAGTATGAACTGCACCAGTTGAACCAGGTACTACTGGAACACCAGCTTTTACCATTACTTCTTTTGCTTTTGATTTATCGGCCATCATATCCATTACTTCAACAGAAGGTCCAATAAACTTGATATTGTGCAGTTTACAAATTTCAACAAAGTCTTGATTTTCACTTAAAAAACCATATCCTGGAAAAATGGCATCACAACCAGTCATTTCAGCAGCTGCAATAATCGCAGGAATACTTAAATAACTTTCAGCAGATTTAGCAGGACCTATACAAACTGCTTCATCAGCATGTTTTAAATAGCTGGCATCTTTATCACCAGCAGAGTAAACAGCAACTGATTTTTTCCCAAGCTCTTTAATGGTTCGAATAGCTCTTTGAACTATCTCACCCCTATTGGCAATTAGGATTTTTTTTATTTCTGCCATGTTTAGATCTTTTCAATCAAAAATAATGGCATGTCATATTCAACAGGAGAACCATCTTTTACCAATACTTCAATTACTTTGAAATCAAATTCAGCTTCAACTTCATTCATAATTTTCATCGCTTCAAGAATACATAATGTTTGACCTGTTTTAACCATGTCTCCAGCTTTTACAAAGGCACCAGCTTCTGGTGATGGAGAAGCATAGTAAGTTCCTACCATTGGAGAGTTCACCGTTTCACCACAGACAACAGCAGCTGCAGTATCAGAAGATGCAGAATCTAAAGCAGGTGCAGCAGCAAAAGCAACAGGTGCAGCAGCAACTGGAGCAGCAGCGACTGGGGCAGCAACAGTAACTGTTCCGTCAAAACCTTTTTGTAAAGCAATCTCAAATTCAGCGTCTTTAACTTTTAGTTTGTTTAGTTCACTTTTATCAAAAACTCTAATTAATTCTTTTATCTCTTTAAAATCCATATCTAACCTTTTGTCTAAAATTTTAGCTATAATACAAAAATATTAATTATAATACGATAAACTCATTTATCTAATTTTTACGTTTTTCTTCTAATTTCTTACAAATTTCGTTAAATTTGAACCATTTTTTATCAAAAATCGGAAAAAAACACCAAAAATCAGTAAATTCATTTTTAATGATAGTTAAAATATGAAAAATAAGTTGTTCTATAAACATACATGAAAGTTATAACAAAATTTCGTAAATGATTATTGTGATTATATTGTATAAAAATCCTAAAAGATAATAAAAAATGTATAAGATAACTATAAAGATGACATTTAATCGAAAACAATTTTTGTGCTAGAAATTATTGATTTTGTCAAAGAATCATTATTTATGATTTTGTTCGTAGCCTTTAAAATTAATGTATTGTGCGAAAAAAAAGACAAAAAGAAAAAAATATCTGATAAATCTGCCGTAAACTCTAATAAATTAACAAGAGAAGAAGATGAAGATATTACTTTGAACAAATATTTGTTTCAAAAAGAAAATGAATATAAAAAACAAGGTTTAGATAAGATGGAAATGGATGATAAATTGGCAATTGATGCTAAAATATGGGAAAAAAAATATGGTTCATGGCATGATAGTACAAAATAGTAAGGGAAATGGATGTTAAGTGATACTAACTTTATAAATATAGCGCATGAAATTGCAAGTGCATCAAAGTGTGTTTCTAAAAATGTTGGGGCAGTTATTGTTCGAGATGGAAGAATCTTATCCACTGGTTATAATGGAACTCCTCCTGGATTTACCAATTGTGATACCCACTGGAATGGCGAATATACCCAAGAACACCATGAGTGGTCAAAAACCTACGAAATACATGCAGAAATGAATGCTATTATTTGGGCAGCACGTCAAGGAATTTCCATTGAGGGTGCTACAATATATGTAACACTTGAGCCTTGTAGTGAATGCTCTAAAAATGTGATCGCCAGTGGAATTAAGAGAATTGTATATGATATTTCATATGAACATACCAATTCTACTGTGATTACAAAGTTCATCAAAGACAATGGTGTAGTAATTGAGCAATTAAAAGAAAAATAAATTGTCTCAATCCCACAATCAAAAGTTTTACAAAGAATCAATAGAAGCTTATGGGATTAGTGCCCAAGGCGTTCATTGGAACTCAGAATTCTCACAATACAAACGTTTTGAAGTATTAACTGAATTTATTCGTGATGACATAGTTAACTCTACTCTTATTGATGTTGGCTGCGGAATGGGCGAATATTACAATTATCTAATGAATGAAGAATTAGAACCTAAAAAATATCTTGGTATTGATTGTGAACAAGCTATGGTTGATATTGCTACGAAAAGATATCCCAAAACAAATTTTGTATTACAAAATGTTCTAAGCGATGATTTGATACCTGCTGATTACTATGTTTGTAGTGGGGCTATGAATATATTAGAGGTGAATG
>Ga0209081_1000601_pt1 | contig 21821 bp, 15 predicted proteins | sample GOMGulsemesocosm_4_FD_184636 | JGI IMG/M metagenome (GOLD analysis project Ga0209081, IMG submission 184636) | Methane-oxidizing microbial communities from mesocosms in the Gulf of Mexico - GOM15B Gulf of Mexico (SPAdes) (version 2) | ecosystem: Environmental > Aquatic > Marine > Cold seeps... | reverse complement strand
TCTAGGTTCTAGGTTCTAGGTTCTAGGGGGAGTATATTACACAGATGGCAATTCCCCTTAGCACCTAGTTTCTTCCTAGTACCTAGTTTCTTCCTAGCACCTAGTCTCTTCCTAGCACCTAGTCTCTTCCTAGCACTTAGTCTCTTCCTAGCACCTAGTCTCTTCCTAGTACCTAGTCTCTTCCTAGTACCTAGTCTCTTCCTAGTACCTAGTTTCTTCCTAGTACCTAGTTTCTTCCTAGCACCTATATCACCTACGCTTTAGCAGCAGCTAATTGTGCTTCAACTTCTGCAGCAAAATCTTCTTCTTTCTTCTCAATACCTTCACCAACTTCTAGGCGAACAAAAGAAGATACTGTAATACCCTTTTCTTTAAGCACTATACCAACAGATTTTTTAGGCTCCATGATGAAAGCTTGACCTGTTAAAGAAATTTCACCAGTAAATTTCTTCATACGACCAATGATTATTTTTTCAAGTAACTCAACTGGCTTTTTCTTCTTTTCATCAAGCGCATCGTTTTCAGCTTTTAATATATCTAGCTGAATGCGTTGTTCATTGTCAACAACATCACTTGGTACATCTTCAGGGTTGATGAACTCTGGTTTGCTTGCTGCAACGTGCATTGCAATGTGCTTAAGTGATTCAACATCACCTTCACCAGCAACAACAACACCAATTTTAGCACCATGAGAATAAGAAGCTAAGTTAGCACCTTCAACATATTCAACACGACGTACATTGATGTTTTCACCAATTTTAGTCACTAAAGTAATACGTTTTTCTTCAAACTGAGCTTGTAAGTCAGCAATTGACACTTTTGATTCAAGTGCCGCATCGGCAACAGCATTAGCAAAACCTAAAAAGTTTTCATCCATTGCTACAAAATCAGTTTGACAGTTAACTTCAACTAATGCAGCTGTGTTTCCTGAAACTTTAATGATAATTGCGCCTTCAGCAGCAATGTTACCAGCTTTTTTAGCTGCTTTTGCTTGACCGTTCTTACGCATATTTTCAATCGCAAGTTCCATGTCGCCTTCTGCTTCTTGTAACGCTTTTTTACAATCCATCATGCCTGCGGCTGTGCGTGCACGAAGTTCTTTAACCATAGCAGCTGTAACTGTCATAGGTAATTCCTCTATTTTAGTTATCCCCTGACTCATTTCATATAAAAGGAAAACAGGGCATAAAAATTAATATGTTGCTACAAACGCTTTAAGCGTTTGTAGCAATAGCAAAAAAAGTAATAAAACTGAAATTATTCAGCTTCAACAAAACCGTCTTTTTCAGCTTGTACAACGATGTTTTTCTCACGACCAGAAATCACGGCGTTAGCGACAGCGTCACAGTATAAAGTTACTGCGCGGATTGCATCATCGTTACCAGGAACAATGTAATCAATGTTATCTGGGTTTGAGTTAGTATCAACAACAGAAACTACTGGGATACCAAGGTTGTTTGCTTCTTTAATAGCAATATGTTCGTGATCGGCATCAATGATAAAGATAGCATCAGGTAAACCACCCATGTTCTTAATACCACCTAAGCTTTTATCAAGCTTTTCCATTTCACGAGTACGCATTAATGCTTCTTTTTTAGTTAAAGCTTCAAAAGTACCATCAGTGCTTTGAGACTCAAGTTCTTTTAAACGTTTAATTGATTGACGAACTGTTTTCCAGTTAGTCAACATACCACCTAACCAACGGTGATTAACGAAGAATTGGTCTGACTTAATTGCTGCATCACGAATTGCATCACTTGCAGCACGTTTAGTACCAACAAATAAAACTTTACCTTTTTTTGAAGAAACGTTGTTAATGAAACCAAGTGCTTCATTAAACATAGGAACAGTTACTTCAAGGTTGATGATATGAACTTTATCACGTGAACCAAAGATGAATGGCTTCATTTTTGGATTCCAGTAACGAGTTTTGTGACCGAAATGAACACCAGCTTTAAGCATATCGCGCATTGAAACGTTTGACATTGTATTTTCCTTTATGGGGTTAAGCGTTCATACATCCAATATACACGACTCTTTTTGCTGTAATCTTGAATTACTTAAAAGTAAGCAACAAGACATTATCAGCTGAGCACCCCGGTATATCTTTAACAGATGTATGTGAGTTTATAATATAATCAAACCTACCTTTAAGTAGATATTGACCTGTTTAATTGCTGCCAAGACCAAGGGCATTGAAAAGACAAATAACCACTATGATTTTAGCGCGGCACTTTATACCATAAAACAACAATTTTAACCAGAAAAATAATTCACTGGGCTATTGAACAATATCGCGGTAAAATCTTATACATAGCTTTTTTATCAATGTAACTTTCAACAATTTTTAGGTAACCATGACAGCACATCTATTGTCCAAAGAATTATCCGCAGAATTATTTTTTCTATATGACACACACTGCCCTTGGAGTTTTGTGGCAACTCAACTTGTTAACGAAATACATCAAGCATTTCCTGACATCTCCTTAAACTTATGGCATACAGCCTTTTTTGATGGTAGCTCTAATATAAAAATCAGTGACATAAAGGAAGTAGAAAAGTTGACTGATATTCACTTTTCAAAAAAGTACCAAGATGCTATTAAACAAAATGCAAATTCTATTTTATCAGCTAATTTAATGACTTGGGCACAAAATAAAACGCCAACGTTGGCGTTATCTTTATTAAATAGCATACAAAAAGCGCATTTTGAGCAAGGTAACCTCTTAGCGACAAAAGTAGATTTCGATAAAATAATTGATGAGCTAAAATTATCACCGCCAGAAAAAATATTTAAAAGTGATAAACTAAGTAAAGATGTTTCAGTTCAATTAGAAGAAGTTTTTGCTCTGCAAGAAATTATAAATACCGACGCAATTCCTGCATTATTATTAGCTATTGACGATCAATTAATATTATTAAACCACAATTATTATTTAACTGAGCCTGAGGCGATTGTTGAAGCTGTTCAACTAGAATTAAACAAACACCTAAAGTAAATATCACAAATAAAAGAGAAAAACATGGCCATACAAATAAAAAGCCAAGATGAAATATCCAAAATGCGCATCTCAGGTCAACTCGCCTGTGATGTATTAGAAATGATAGCTCCGCACGTAAAAGTAGGCATAACAACAGATGAACTAAATACTTTATGTGCTGATTATACTGAAAAGGTTCAAGAAGCTATTTCTGCACCACTAAACTACCACGATTTTCCTAAATCTATTTGCACATCAATCAATCATGTTGTTTGTCATGGTATTCCTGACAATACTGCGTTAAAAAATGGCGATATAATTAATATCGACATAACTGTGATTAAAGATGGTTATCATGGTGATACCAGTAAAATGTTCTTAATTGGCGAAGTATCGCCTGAAAACAGTCGCTTATGCCGTTTAGCACAAGAGGCACTATATATTGGTTTGAAAAAAGTAAAACCAGGAGCTGATTTTGGTGAAATAGGCACAGCAATTCAAAAGTTTATAAAAAGCAAAGGACGCTACAGTATTGTAAAAGACTACTGTGGACATGGTATTGGTGTTGATTTTCATGAAGAGCCACAAATTGTTCATTATAAAAACAAAGCCGGTGAAAAAATGCTTGAAGGTATGTGCTTTACGATTGAGCCGATGATCAATTTAGGTAGAGCAAAAACCTCTTTAGACAAAGAAGACAACTGGACTGTTTACACCAGCGATGGTAAAAATTCGGCTCAATGGGAACATACTATTGTAGTGACCAAGACTGGCTGCGAAATATTAACACTACGTAAAGAAGAAACATTTAATCGTCTTCTTAATAATTAGCAAGTAGCCATAAACAAAATAATAGGTAAGCAATTGACTAATCAACCATTATCCAATCAAATCATCCCAACTCACTTTATTGATAGTTTGGCAATAACGGCTGACATTTTATCTAGTAAGGATATTTGCCAACTATCGTTCAATTTCAATGAGTGGCTAAAAGAAGCTTTCAAGGATAATGATGTTAAGGACTTATTAATCGCTCGCGCTGTTTTTGTTGATGCGACACTTGCCAAACTTTGGTGCCAACACCACCTTGACGAGTTTCAAATAAGCTTAGTAGCTGTTGGTGGCTATGGACGCGGTGAGCTGCACCCATACTCTGATGTTGATATTTTATTATTAACACAAACAGATATAGATTTGGATTTAGAGGAAAGAATATCAAGCTTCATCACCCAACTTTGGGATATTAAACTTGATATTGGTCACAGCGTCCGCTCGATCAACGAATGTTTAAAGCAAGCCATTAACGATGTCACTGTTGCTACAAATTTAATGGAAATGCGACAAATAGCAGGCAATGAGATTTTGATCCAACAGTTGCTACCACTATTAAATGAAGATGCTTTTTGGACATCAGAAAAGTTTTTTATTGCCAAGCGAGCAGAGCAAGAGAAGCGCCATCAACAATATCATGGTGCTGCTTATACTTTAGAGCCTAATTTAAAAGCAAGCCCAGGAGGCTTGCGTGACATTCAAACGATTGCTTGGGTTGCAAAACGTCATTTTCAAGCTGATTCACTGGAAGAATTAGTTCAACATCACTACCTTTATCCAAATGAATTATCTGAACTTATAGAAGCACAAGATTATCTGTGGCGTATGCGTTTTGCTCTACACTTTGTTGCCAAACGTAGCGAAAACCGCTTGTTGTTTGATTATCAAACCGATGTTGCAAAAATGATGGGTTTTGGTGATGAAGGCAAAGTTCCCGTTGAGCGCATGATGAAGCGATTTTTCCGTATTGTTGCCCGTATTGGTGAACTAAATACCATTTTATTACAGCGTTTTAAACAAGAAATCATTCAAGATCCTGAGCATATTAAAAGTAAAACCATCAACCAAGATTTTGAATTAGTTGATGGGCTTATTAATACTACTAACGACCGAATTTTCATTCGTTCAGTAAAAATAATCGAAATGTTTTTGATTATTGCCCAAGAACCACAAATTAAAGGTATTCATACTCATACATTAAGATTAATGAGAAATGCAAGACGACGTCTAGTTTCAGGATTACTTGACTATGCCCAATGTCGTGAAATATTTATGGCGATAATAAGACATCCGCGCGGTTTGGGGTTAGCGTTTAATTTAATGCATCGTCACGGTATTATCGGCTCTTATTTACCCTCTTGGCGTAGTATTGTCGGTCAAATGCAATTTGATTTATTTCATGCATATTCGGTAGATGAACACAGTTTCCGCGTGGTGAAAAATCTTTATCAGTTTAGCCAGAAAGAACATAACCATAAATACCCATTATGTAGCAAGATAATGCAGAGAATTCGTAAACCTGAAGTTTTATATTTATCAGGTGTTTTTCATGATATTGCTAAAGGCCGAGGTGGTGATCATGCAAAGCTGGGTGCAATAGATGCACGGATATTTTGTCAATCTCACCAAATGAACAAACACGACAGTAAAATGGTGTCTTGGCTAGTGGAACATCATTTATTAATGTCTGTTACTGCGCAGCGTCGCGATATCAACGATGAAAACGTTATCCGCACTTTTGGTGAAACTGTACGAGATGAAGCTCATCTTGATTACTTATATTGTTTAACCGTTGCTGATATGCGCGCGACTAACGAAAGTTTATGGAATAGTTGGAAAGCAAACTTATTACATGATTTGTATTTTAATACCCTTAGAGCTTTTCGCCGTGGCTTATCAAAACCCGTTGAAATACGCTCTAAAATTCGTGAGAATCAACAACAAGCAAAAAATATTTTAGCTGAAACTCAAATTGATGAAAGTCAACTTGACTCATTATGGCAAGAGTTTAGAGTAGATTACTTTTTACGCTATTCACCCGATCAAATTGCCAGACACTGCCAGCGTATCATCGGTCATGATCGAACAGAGCCTTTAGTTATTATCAGCTCTAAAGCTTATCGTGGTGGTACTGAAGTATTTGTGTTTGCAAAAGAAAAAGCAAATACTTTTGCCAGTACTGTTGAGTTATTAAGCATGAAGAGGCTATCTATTCATGATGCTAAAATTATTACAACTAAAACAGGCTATACAGTAAATACTTTCATTGTTTTAGATTCGCACGGTAAAGCCTTAAAAGAAAGCTATCAAACCCAAGAGATCACCCAAGCGTTAAGTGATAAATTAAAACAAGATAATTATTGTGATGTTCTTTTGCAACCTGCTCGTAGAGAAGTAAAGCATTTCAAATTTCCATTAAGAGTAAGCTTTATTAAAATTAATGCAAAAAGCAAAACAATGATTGAAATTATTGCGCTTGATAGGCCCGGATTACTTGGTAACATTGCACAAGTATTTCAGCAATTACAAATTAATATCCATTCAGCAAAAATCACTACCTTTGGTGAAAAAGCAGACGATGTTTTCACTATTTCAACACATGAAAATACGGCATTAAGCGAAGCAGAAAAACAACACTTAGCTGATAAATTAACCCAAGAAATAGATTAAACTTATTGGCTAGCGCACACAAACTTAACAGGATGCATAAATGACTGATTTAACAGCATTAACAAACATAATAGAACAAGCTTTTGATGATAGAGCGAATATAAGCCCAGCAAGCGTTTCTAATGAAATAAAAACGGCTGTATTAGATTCATTAACCGCGCTTAATAATGGCAGTGCTCGCGTGGCAGAGAAAATTGATGGCCAATGGCATGTACATCAATGGCTTAAAAAAGCGGTATTACTCTCATTTCGTATTTGGGATAACCAAGTCATTGACGGTGCTGAAAGTACTTTTTTTGATAAAGTACCAATGAAATATGACGGTTACACTCAAGCAATGTTTGAAGCTGACGGTGTACGTGTTGTGCCAGGCGCATCGGTACGCACAGGTAGTTTCATTGGTAAAAATGTTGTTGTTATGCCAAGTTTTGTCAATATTGGCGCATATGTCGATGAAGGCTGTATGGTTGACGGTTGGGCAACGGTTGGCTCATGTGCACAAATAGGTAAGAACGTGCATTTGTCTGGTGGTGTTGGTATTGGTGGTGTTTTAGAGCCATTGCAAGCAGGGCCAACTATTATTGAAGACAATTGCTTTATTGGCGCGCGCTCTGAAATTGTTGAAGGCGTTGTTATTGAGGAAGGTGCTGTAATTTCAATGGGTGTTTATATTGGACAAAGCACACGTATTTATGATCGTGAAACTGGCGAAGTTCATTATGGTCGAGTACCTGCAGGCTCAGTGGTTGTGCCAGGGAACTTACCATCTAAATGTGGAAGATATAGTTTATATGCTGCGATTATCGTGAAGAAGGTTGATGCAAAAACACGCGCTAAAACAGGTATAAATGAATTATTGCGTTTAGCGGAATAGAAGACAGTTACGAGTAAAAAAAGTAGCTAGTTGCGAAAACACCTTACGCGAAATAAGTAACGAGTAAAAAAAGTAGCGAGTTTCGAAAACACCTCACGTTCGGTTTGGTGTCTTCGAAACTATTAACTCGCGACTCGTAACTTTACTTTTCCATCTCTTCTATTTTAACTTTCCAAATAGCAGGGCCTGTAACATGAGCAGACTCACCTGAGCTGTCAACCGCAACAGTTACTGGCATATCTTCAACTTCAAATTCATAAATAGCTTCCATTCCTAGCTCTTCAAAAGCAACAACGCGCGCTTTTTTAATGGCTTTAGAAACTAAATACGCTGCCCCACCAACGGCCATTAAATACACTGACTTGTGTTTTTTAATATTTTCAACGGTTGCCGCGCCACGCTCAGATTTACCAATAGAGCCTAATAGTCCTGTTTGAGAAAGCATTAACTCTGAGAATTTGTCCATACGTGTTGCTGTTGTAGGACCTGCAGGTCCTACCGCTTCATCACCAACGGCATCAACAGGGCCAACATAGTAAATAAATTTATCAGTGAAATCAACAGGTAACTCTTCACCTGCAGCTAACATATCTTGAATTCGCTTATGAGCCGCATCACGCCCCGTTAAAATAGTACCACTTAATAAAACAGTTTCACCCGTCTTCCACTCGCCTATATCCGCTTTAGTTAGACCATCAACATTAACGCGACGAACATCTTCACCGACTTCCCATGTAATATCTGGCCATTCTTCTAACTTAGGTGGAGTCAAATCGGCAGGCCCAGAACCATTAAGATGAAAGTGTACGTGACGAGTTGCCGCACAATTTGGGATCATCACCACAGGCTTAGAAGCGGCATGCGTTGGCACAGCATTTATTTTTACATCAACAACGGTCGTTAAACCGCCAAGACCCTGTGCACCAATACCGAGTTTATTGACACGTTCAAAGATTTCTAAACGCAACTCTTCTTCTGCATTTTGTGGGCCTCTATCCATTAGCTCTTGAATGTTAACAGGGTCCATTAAGCTTTCTTTTGCCAACACGCCTGCTTTTTCAGCAGTACCACCAATACCTATGCCTAACATTCCTGGTGGACACCAACCTGCCCCCATAGAAGGCAACGTTTTTACTACCCAATCAGCAATAGAGTCTGACGGATTTAGCATCGCCATTTTGGTTTTGTTTTCACTACCGCCGCCTTTAGCTGCAATCATCACTTCAATCTCATTGCCTGCAACAAGATCAATATGAACAACAGATGGTGTATTATCTTTAGTATTTTTACGTGCACCTGCAGGATCTGCAACAATTGAAGCACGTAAAGGATTGTCTGGGTTCAGGTAAGCTCTACGCGTACCTTCATCAACCATTTGTTGCACAGTCATGTCAGTTTTATCCCACTTAACTGCCATACCTACTTTAACAAAACAAGTAACAATGCCTGTGTCTTGGCAAATAGGACGTTTACCTGTAGCAGACATCCGTGAATTAATAAGGATTTGTGCAATAGCATCTTTCGCAGCCGTGTTTTGCTCTTTATGATAGGCTTTTTCTAATGCCTGAATAAAGTCTAATGGATGATAATAAGAAATATATTGCAGTGCATCTTCAATACTATCGATTAAGTCTTGTTGTTTAATTATTTTATCGGACATCTTGCTCTCAGCTTTCGTTAAAAGTGTGTATAATATTTACCTATTATAATACCTTTCTATTGAAACTGCCGCTAGTAGTCAATAGTCGAAATATCAGAGAAAATAACGCTTTGTCCTCAACATTTCCATTAATTTTATCTGCTGAAAAATTAATGCTACCTAAAACTATTAGTCCGTTAGATTTATTCACTCTATTGGCAGATAAACCATGGGCTATGTGGTTAGATTCAGGAGAAAGCGAACATATTGATGCCTGTTTTGATATTTTAGTGTGGAAGCCGCAAGTAACATTATGCACTTATGGTAGAAAAACCATTATTCATCACGTTGAAAGCAATGAAACACGCCAAAGTGAAGAAGATCCTTTATCTTTGCTCGAAAAAAACCAACAACAAGTATTAGCAAAATTAGATCAAAATAAGTTAACCGCTTCTCAACAAAGCTTACCCTTTTTAGGCGGAGCATTAGGTTATTTCTCCTATGATTTAGGGCGTCGTTTTGAAAAGTTGCCCATACAAGCAGAGCAAGATATTAATTTACCAGAAATGGCGGTTGGAATTTATAGCCAAGCGATAATTTTTGATCATAAAAGTCAACAATTCCACTTGGTTTGCCAAGAAGCAGAACGTGCAGAATTAGAATGTTTTTTACAAAATTTACTTATGTCTAGCCGCTCCCATCAATCTTCGCCTTCAGGTTTTTCTTTAACATCAGACTGGCAAAGTAATATGAACAAAGCGAGCTATATTGAAAAGTTCGAACAAGTTCAGCAATATTTATTATCGGGTGATTGTTATCAAATTAATTTAGCACAACGTTTTAGCGCACAATACCAAGGCGATGAGTTTCATGCTTATTGTGTGCTTAGAGTTGAAAATAAAGCGCCTTTTTCAGCTTTTATTCGATTAGAAAACGCTGCTATTTTAAGTGTTTCACCTGAACGTTTTTTACAGTGTAAGCAAGGCATGGTACAGAGCAAACCAATAAAAGGCACTATGCCTAGAAGTGCTAATAAAGAACAAGACGAGAAAAATGCACAAATACTTGCTAACTCAGCAAAAGATCGCGCTGAAAATTTAATGATTGTTGATTTACTTAGAAATGACATATCAAAAGTATGCAAGCCAAACTCTGTCGTTGTTCCCAAATTATTTGATATTGAAAGTTTTCCAGCCGTGCACCACCTTGTGAGTACTGTTGAAGGGGAGCTTGCATCACCGTATAGTCCTTACGATTTATTGCGCGGAGCATTTCCTGGTGGCTCAATTACTGGCGCTCCAAAAATACGTGCTATGGAAATAATCGAGCAACTTGAACCTCATAGACGAAGTGTTTATTGTGGTAGCATAAGTTATATATCGAGTTGCGGCTCTATGGACAGCAGTATCACCATACGCACGTTAATTTCTGAAAATAGCCAAGTAAGTAATTCTGATAATATAATATATTGTTGGGCTGGCGGCGGTTTAGTTGCCGATTCTATTGCAGCAAGTGAATACCAAGAAACCTTTGATAAAGTGGATCGTATTTTACCTGTATTAAATGAACTGATTCAAAGTACAAGCGAGTAACTGATGAATAAAGAAGAATTTTTAACTCGATTCCACTTACAACCATTAGCCGAATCAAGTCATAATTATCAACATCACCTACCCTTAAAAAAGGCAGCAGTACTCATTGGCTTAATTGACAGCCCTGAGCATAAATCAGGCTTACAAGTATTATTAACAAAACGCTCTAGCCATCTTAAACATCACCCTTCCCAAATAAGTTTCCCTGGCGGTAAATTAGAGCCAGAAGATAATAACCTAATTGCTACCGCTTTAAGAGAAGCTCAAGAAGAAATAGGATTATCCCCTGATAATGTGAAAATTATTGGACAACTACCAACTTATGAGATGATCAGCGGCTACCTAGTTACGCCTATTGTAGCGATAATTGATCAACAGCCAAACTTACAACAAGATGACAATGAAGTCGCTGAAATATTCCAAGTCCCCTTACAGTATTTCCTACAAGGCAGTAACCACCATTGCATCAGTATGTTTAAACGTGGTCGTGATTTTAATGTCCACTTTTTCCCCTACAAGCACTACAATATTTGGGGTGTAACAGCCGCTATGTTAAAAGACTTCATCGAGCATATAAAATAAGTCACATCTGTTTTAATTTCTGATCTATAAGTTATGGAATATAAATTAACACTCACTTACATTGTTAAATCCGATGATTTTCAGCTATCATAAATCACATTAATACCGGTGCAATACGCACAACTCAAAATTTTATTCGGAATTGGTTATGATTAGTGTATTTGATATGTTTTCAATTGGTATTGGCCCTTCTAGCTCTCATACTGTTGGCCCGATGAAAGCAGCTAAATTATTTATTGATGAACTACATAAACAATCTAAATTACGACTAACTGATCGTGTAAAGTGTGAATTATTTGGTTCTTTAGGCCAAACAGGTATAGGGCACGGTACAGGTAAAGCGGTTATTTTAGGTTTATCTGGTGAAATGCCTGAAACCATTCCTGTTAGTACTATTGATTCCATCTTGGCTGATGTCATTGTTTCTCAAAAAATTTGTCTTGATGGTAAGCATAGTGTTACTTTTCCTAAAGATGATGCCATTATTTACCATCATAGAAAAACACTACCTGCTCATTCAAATGCAATGACACTTTTTGCCTATCAAGGCGGTTCTCTTATTTTAGAGAAAACCTATTACTCTATTGGTGGTGGTTTTATAGTTGAAGATTGTGATTTTGAAAAAGAAAAAGATAAAGCTTTATCTCTGCACTCAAATATTGATCAGCCACACAAATTTAGCAATGCTGCTGAATTATTAGCATTAGCTCAAGAAAGCGGATTAAGCATAAGTACCATGATGATGAATAATGAAAAGTGTTTAAACGATGAGGCACGTATTCGATCTCAGTTAGTTCATATTTGGCAAGCAATGCGTAGCAGTGTAGAGCGAGGAATGAAGACCGAAGGTATTTTACCTGGCGGTTTAAAGGTTAACCGTAGAGCCCCAGCTTTACATCGTTCATTAAAGGTAGAGAAATCGAGTGATCCGCTCATCGCTATGGACTGGGTTAACTTATTTGCATTATCGGTAAATGAAGAAAATGCAGCGGGTAGTCGTGTCGTTACTGCACCTACTAATGGTGCTGCCGGTATTATTCCTGCCGTATTATGTTATTACGATAAATTTGTTCAACCAGTAAGCGATGATGATTGTATTTGTTATTTACTAACGGCTGCTGCCATCGGCATTTTGTATAAAACAAATGCTTCAATATCAGGTGCTGAAGTTGGTTGCCAAGGCGAAGTAGGTGTTGCCTGTTCAATGGCTGCTGGTGCGTTAACAGAGATTATGGGAGGCACACCAATACAAGTAGAAAATGCTGCTGAAATAGGCATGGAACACAATTTAGGTTTAACCTGTGATCCTGTTGGCGGCTTAGTACAAGTTCCCTGCATTGAACGCAATGCTATGGGCTCAGTTAAAGCGATTAATGCTGCTCGATTAGCACTACGTGGTACAGGAACATCAAAAGTCTCTTTAGATAAGGTAATCAAAACCATGTGGGAAACTGGTAATGATATGAAAACTAAATATAAAGAAACATCTCGTGGTGGTTTAGCGGTAAATATTATTGAATGTTAATAATCAGGCGCGAGTTATAAGTTACGAGTAACAAGTAACGAAGACAACATACTGAGAGTGTACTGTTTTCGTAACTCGCTACTTTTATTACTGATAACTATCTAGTTGGTAATTTAACATCAGCAAACATTTCATCAACTTCCACATTGTTTTTTAATAACATCGCTTGAGTAACAACATGCTTAGTTAAATGTGGAGCAAAACGTTCAATAAAATCAAACATATAACCACGTAAAAAGCTACCACGCCTAAAACCTATTTTAGTGGTGCTTGCATTAAATAAATGGCTAGCATCTATGGTAACAAGATCACTATCAATTTTAGGATCAATCGCCATAGAAGCAATAACCCCAATACCAACACCTAAACGAACGTAGGTTTTAATCACATCGGCATCAGTTGCTGTAAAAGCAATTTTAGGCTCTACTCCTGCTTTTTCAAACGCAGCATCCAACTCAGAACGACCAGTAAAACCAAAAACATAAGTTACTAAAGAATATTTAGCAACATCCTCAATAGTTAATTCTTGCTTTCTTGCTAGAGGGTGATCTTTACGAACAATAATACTTCTATTCCAGTGATAGCAAGGCAACATAACCAAGTCATTATACAAATGCAGTGATTCCGTTGCGATAGCAAAATCAGCCTCACCTTTCGCTGCAGCATCACTAATTTGTGCAGGAGTGCCTTGAGACATATGTAAGGATACTTTTGCGTATTTTTTAATAAAACCTTGTATCACTTCAGGTAATGCATAACGTGCTTGGGTATGAGTTGTTGCAATGCGCAGCTTCCCTTCATCAGGCTGAGTATGCTCTCGAGCAACAGCTTTTATACCTTCAACTTTAGAGAGGATCTGCTGAGCAATATTGATAACCTCTTGCCCTGCAGGAGTTACATGAGTCAAGTGTTTACCACTTCGACCAAATATTTGAATACCAAGTTCATCCTCAAGCATTCTAACTTGCTTGGAAATACCTGGTTGAGAAGTAAAAAGTGCCTCTGCTGTAGCAGAAACATTAAGGTTATTATTTAATACTTCAACGATGTAGCGCAATTGTTGCAATTTCATATGTGAGCTTCTGGAACTTTCTTAGACCAAAATAATATACTTAATTGAACATTTATTCCATATCAAATTTCATTTTTTGTAAATTTAATTCAACACCCCTTTACTTTCAACTAAAGATTATTTTCAACTAGCTTATAATTCAACCGAAATAACACCTGATTTTACAAATTTATCATTATTTCTATAATAAAAGTAAAAGTTAGGCTTTGCTAAGCATGACATTTTTTGTAGACTGCTTACAGTTGTTCATAATATTTAAAATAAGAGCTTTAACATGGTCGCTATTATCGTTGGTTTACTCATTGCCCTAATTATCTTTGTTGTCGTTGTTAGCGCTGTTCAACAGCACAAAGAAAAAATAGAGGCAGAGAAAAGGGCTAAGGTTGCAAAACAAAAAGCGATCATTGATGAAAGCGAGGAACTTATCTCAAATATAGGAAACTTACCTAGTAGCCCCAATCTAGTCAAAATTTTAAATAAAAGAAGTTTAAACGCAGTCAAAGCAATGCAAGAATTAATGCCTAAAACAAAAGGCATAAAAAATAAAGTTCAAGAGCTTACGGCAAGATATGAAGCCTCAAATGATTTAGCCGCAAGCCAATCGAGTGAAGATTCCTTTGTATTACCTGATAATGAGCAGCAAATATTAGCCATTCTGCAATGTATTAAAAAAATACGTGCTACTTTAAAGTCAGAACAGAGCAAAGGCACCCTTGATGCTCAAACGTTCACACAAGAAGATCAACGTTTAGATACAATGCAGTTAAAGATTAATGTCGAAAGCTTACTTAAACGAGGTGGCCAAGCGCAAAGTAAAGAAATGCTCGGCTCGGCTCGTCAATACTTTGAAAAAGCATTGCAAACACTAGCTAATCACCCGTTAAAAACTGAATATACTACAACCAAACATGCAGAAATATCAGCAAAATTAGTTGAGATAACCGATTCATTGAAAGTAACCAATGCATCTGATGCCGCCAAAAAAGCTAAAGATGAAGAAAATGAATTAGACATTTTATTTCAACCGAAAAAGAAATGGTAATATCTGCTCAGTCACATTTAAAAACAAGCCAGCTTTTGCTGGCTTTTTTTATTATTTAACATACGTAATTCGTTGAGGGCTAACGTGGAAAAAATTAATTGCATTACCCTACCCTCTTTTCTTAGAAGAACGATGAAAGCCTATACATTAAAAGCCTATATAAGACAACAAGGCTGTGAACTACATCGTATAGGTCGCTCACGTAATTGGCAGATCAAAGCAAACTTTACTCAGTTGCAGGAAATTCTTATCTTTATTGACTTATCAGGTGAGCCAAGTTGGTCATGGTTAACAAAGCTATTAAGAAGCCAATATCAACACTTAAGCCATACTGAGCTACTAAAGGTGGCAACAATGCTAGAAGAGGTAACGTTAAGTGCTTTAATCGGTAGAACTGATTGTACAATTGCACAGGCAAGAAAGGTAATTGATGAGCTTGAAGGGTTAGATTAATTAAGGTAACGAGTTTTTTAGTATCAAGTTACGAATACACTATGCTGAAATATAGTGCTTCGTAACTCGAAACTTTACTGGCTTTCTACTTTTCTTTTGCTTCTTTTTTAGGCGCTGCTTTCTTTTTAGCTGGTTTTTTCTTAGGTTTAGGTATGTCTTCTACCCATTTTCCTTCAATATACTTTGCAGTCCAGCCAGTAGCTTTGCCATCAATTTCAGTCATAACATATTGTTCTTTAGTTTTACGACTATAACGAATAACCGCTAAGTTGCCTTTATTGTCTTGCTCTGGAGCATCAGCTAGATAATAAAACTTAGATGATATTCTCTCTCTAAAACGTTTTAACTCTGCTACTTTTGGCGCTCTAGTTTCACGTGAGCGAGGGAAAGTATTTGCCGCTAAAAATATACCCGCAGCGCCATCACGCAAGACGAAATGTGCATCTGACTTTTCACACTCAAGCTCAGGTAATTGCACAGGATCTTCTTTTGGTGGCGCAGCTTCACCACTTGCTAATAACTTACGGGTGTTTTTACAATCATCGTTAGTACAATCAAAATACTTACCAAAACGACCAGATTTCAACTCCATATCAGCTTCACAGCGATCACACTCTAAAACAGGGCCATCATAGCCTTTAATTTTAAATGTCCCCTGTTCAACTTCAATACCATCACACACAGGGTTATTACCACAAACATGTAATTTACGCGTTTCATCAATTAAATAGCTATCCATTGCCGTATTACACTTTTTACAACGGTGCATAGCACGTAGCGCTTCGGTTTCTTGATCTTCAGCTAAAACACTGACTGCTTCTTCACCTGCGGTTAAATTCATGGTGGTTGTACAGCGCTCTTTAGGTGGTAAAGCATAACCAGAACAACCTAGAAACACGCCTGTAGAAGCGGTTCTAATGCCCATTTTACGATTACAGGTTGGACAGTCAATATCTGTTAACACAGGTGAATTGTTACGCATCCCCCCATCATCAACATCTTGATTAGCTAGTGCTAATTTCTTACTGAAATTTTTGTAAAAATCATCTAAAACGCTTTTCCAATCAAGCTCGCCAATAGCAATGGCATCAAGCTCTTGTTCCATGTTGGCAGTAAAATCATAACTCATCAGTTTTTCAAAACTCATTGATAAGCTATCGGTTACTATTTCACCCATTTTTTCAGCATAAAAACGTTTTTTATCTAAACGTACGTAACCTCTATCTTGAATAGTAGAGATAATTGATGCATAAGTTGATGGACGACCAATTGAACGTTTTTCTAGTTCTTTAACTAATGAGGCTTCACCAAAACGCGCAGGTGGCTTTGTAAAGTGTTGATTAGCATCGAGGTTATCTAAAGTTAATACTTCACCTACAGCTAAGTCTGGTAAATGTTTATCATCACCTTTAGATAATTGAGGGTGAACTCGCGTCCAACCATCAAACTGCATTACACGACCTTTCGCTTTTAAATCAAAATCAGCAGCGCTAATCGTTAAAGTGCTTACGGTGTAACGCGCAGCCGTCATTTGACAAGCAACAAACTGACGCCAAATTAAGTCGTAAAGCTTTTTAGCATCGGCCTCGATACCCTCCATAAAAGCAGATTCAACTTTCACATTTGAAGGGCGAATCGCTTCATGCGCCTCTTGAGCACCTGCTTTAGAGCCATATACTTTAGGTTTTTCTGGTAAATAATTTTCGCCAAAACTTTTACTGATAAAAGTACGACACATTTCAACGGCATCTTTACTTAAATTAGTTGAATCTGTACGCATATAAGTAATATGACCAGCTTCATACAAACGCTGAGCTAACCCCATAGTTCGCTTAACGCCATAACCTAATTTAGTGCTAGCGGCTTGTTGTAATGTAGAGGTAATAAATGGTGCTGACGGCGTGCTTTTTGAAGGTTTATCTTCGCGCTTACTTACCGCATAATCAGCAGGTTTTAATATAGCTAAAGCGGCATCTGCATCGGTTTTATTCGTTGGTTTAAATGCTTTACCCTTTTGGTGAGTTACATCTAAAATTAATGCCTCACCTGAGCTAGCATGAGTATCAGCACTAATATCCCAAAACTCTTTTGGGTCAAACGCTTTAATCTCACGCTCTTTCTCAACCACTAGCTTAACAGCAACCGACTGAACTCGCCCAGCAGATAACCCTCTGGCTACTTTTTTCCATAACAGTGGGCTAACCATAAAGCCAACAACACGATCAAGAAAACGACGTGCTTGCTGAGCATTAACACCTGGCATACTTAACTCGCCTGGTGTAGCAAATGCTTGTTGAATAGAACTTTCTGTTATTTCGTTAAAAACAACACGACGAAACTTATCGTCATCGCCACCAATAATTTCTTTTAAATGCCAAGCAATCGCCTCTCCCTCGCGATCCAAATCGGTTGCGAGATAGATGATGTCGGCTTTATCTGCAAGTTTTTTCAGCTCAGCAACAACTTTTTCTTTGCCCGGAAGAATTTGATAATTGGCAGCCCAGTTTTTATCTGGATCTATGCCCATACGATTGACAAGCGTTTGTTTTTCTCGCTTAGCTTTATATTTTGCTTTCGCTTCAGGTGCCATTTTTCGCACTTCAGCAGGTGACTTAGTCGCTACTTTCTTGCCAGTACTACTATGAGGTAAATCACGTACATGACCTACACTAGACTTTACAATAAAGTCTTTACCTAAATATTTATTAATTGTTTTCGCTTTGGCTGGCGACTCGACAATAACAAGTGATTTTGCCATAAAAATTTCTAACCCTACTCATTTCGACCATTTATCTGCACAAAGAGATAAATTTATTTTTGTCTTTTTATTCATTCACTATTTAAGTTCAAAAGTGCGAGCATGCTCTTTAATCTCACTTAAATAACGCTAAAATTTGATTTATCTAAAAAATATACTTGCATACCTATTTATACATATATCTATAATTATGCAAATTGACAAGCATTAATTTTTTGAGCTTACTTTCACGTCTACAACTACTAGCTGCTTTTGGCTATAATGCCCATGTATTAAGCTCAATAAAAATAATTAACTCTATTTTCTGCGCAATCATAATCGACTTTGTTAAAAAAAATAAGAGTTAAATACTAAAAATTTAAAATAGATCTTAAAATTCACCTGCAAGCAGAGAGAAAAAATGCCGCAATTAACAGCTCAGCTAAAAGAAAAATTAACGCAATGTTTATGTCCTCCAGGCAATGGTGTTTTTACCGTAAATACAGCTAAGGAGCGTAAAGAGCAATTACATCAAACAATTTTTGGTCAAGCTACTGGCATTGATGATTTGTGGAAAAGTTCTTTAGACAAGCTTCCTGACGCCTCTCGTGCCATTATTTTAGGTATAGCATCCGATTGTGGTGGTGGAATTTTACGAGGTGCTAATTGGGGGCCATTATTTATACGTAGTACCTTGCTTGAAAGTTACCCTGAATTAAATGCATTTGATCTGGGTGATATTCGAGTCATTCCTCATTTATTGTCAGATAAATATTTAAACGAAGCGACCTTAGCCAACTGTCGTAAAGCGCTATATCAAAATGATCAAAGTGAATATTGTGTGAGCCCTCTAAGCATTACAGAAGATGTACTACATGATTTTTACGCTGCATTTCCTGAGAAAGGGATTTTTGGCTTAGGTGGTGATCACAGTGTTAGCTACCCACTGACTAAAGCCTATTTACAAGCAAAGCAACAACAAAGTAAGCGTACAGCAATTATTCACTTTGATGCCCATACAGACTTACTTAAAGAACGATTAGGCATTGATTTATGTTTTGGTTCTTGGTGTACCCATATTTTAAATGATTTACCAGCAGCAGATCATTTAATTCAAGTAGGTATTCGCTCAAGCGGTAAACCAAAAAACCATTGGGAGAGCACTTTTGGTGTTAAACAACACTGGGCACATGAAGTTAAAGAGTTAGGCGTTGAAAAAGTTATTGAAAATATCCTCACGCAATTAGCAAGTCAAAATATTGATGAGCTATATGTCAGTTTTGACATTGATGCTATTGATGACAGTTACGCATCTGCTACAGGCACGCCTGAGCCAGACGGTTTAATGCCAGATGAAGCCATGCAAATATTGCGTGCTATTGCTGCAAAATACCCAATAACAGGCGCCGATATGATGGAAATAGCACCATTTACTGATAGTTCAGGTCAAGGTGAAATTAGTCGCGATAAGACGTTAAAAGTAGCAGGTGAAATTTCTGCTTTTTTGATTAATGAAATGAATAAAAAATCACAGTAAACAAAGTTACAAGCAAGAGAAATTGCAAATAAAAATATTACAAAAAAAAGCCGCCGAACTTTACAGTTAGGCAGCTTACTTTATCTTGTAATACTCTATTGAATAACGATACTCACTGGTGAAAATGTTGTTGCTACACCACCTTTTTCAGTTTCAATAGTTACACTTAATACACCTGAAGCAGGCTCTTTAGCGCCTTTTATAGCAACAGAGAATGTTAAACCACCATTGTGGTTATCATTAGGCCAAACATAACTACTTGGTGTCGCACCGCCACCAACCGATGGAGAGAAACTAATTTTAGTTCCTGCTGGCATAGGTTGATTATGTAAATCAGCAATAGTTAAGGTAACAAAACCTGTATTTTCACCAGCGATATAAACAGCTGTATCATTTGGATTGAAATCAGGGTTTGGAATTTGAGCAGGCGGAACGTCTGTATCACCTGGGTCATCAATAGTTTCAGCTACCGCATCATCTGTTGCATTTACAACCATTAGTGGATTACTACCAGACATAACGAGTACTAATTGAGCGCGAACATTTACTGACTTATTTTCAGAACATCCAGCGTGTGGCTCTTCAATAGAACAAAGCACCCCATTATACTTGCCATCATTGACAGTAAAATCACCGCTAGAATCAAAATCTAAAAACTCTTCTAACTCTCCACCAATTTCTTCTGCCCCATTGCTTTCACCAGGGTTATAAAAACCATCTTCATTATAATCAGCATAAGCTTCTTTTAAATCATAAGGTCGACCACTCACATCATTTCCCTTAAAAGCAGCCATTTCATTGGCATCAAAGCGGCCATTACCATTAAAATCAGGAAAAGACTCTTCACCAATCGCAGTTGCCAAAATAGTCGCTCTACCACCATATAATTGCCCCATAGTATTAATTTGTTCTGGAACATGACCTTCAGGGATAATTTCTTTACCTGTAGGTCTTGGGTATTGGCTATACCATTTAACACTACAAACACCATTAGCGGTTACACAAGAAGGCTCTATTGAGCCACCTTCGGTGGTAAAACTTACTGCAGTACCATCAGGCACTGGGTTATTATAAGCATCAGCAAGTCTTGCTGTTACCTCAACTTCCGTACCATCTAAATCCCAGCCTTCAGGATTTAAAATATTAGCTGATAAACTGAAGCTATCTTGATCTGGAATACCTGTTGAAACAACTAAAACACTTGATTGAGAAGATACTTGAGGGTCGCTTCCATCATCAATTGTTGCTTGCACTCTAACACTGGTTGCTACTGTACCTGAGTTAATAACTGTTTGCACAATACCTTCATTATTGGTTGTTGCACTATTTGGTATTAACTTAATACCACCAACATCAGTATTTAAAAAGAAATTAACCACTTGATTGTTTACTGGATTTGAGTTCGTATCAAGTACTCTAAATTTAACTATAGAACTTTCTGATCCACCTAAACCGCCAGTACCTAGAATAGAAATATTTTCAGGTATTGCCGAAATAAACTCAATACTGCCAACGTTAGCTTTTAGCACATTGACGGAAGTTATTGCTGATAAGCTAATTCCACCAGCATTGGCAGTAGCATTAATAGGATCATCTCCGGTACAGCCTTTTGCAAGGTAAGTACTTGTTGCTATACCATTTGACGTAGTAATGGGTGAGCTTATCTCTGCAGTAGGAATATTAAGACTAGAACAACCTGAAGAAAAATTGACTTCGACAGGTTCGGTAAATAGAGCACCTTGATCATCTCTAATATCAACCGTTATAACGGTTGTACCACCTGCAGATATTTGCGCTAAGCTAATACCAGCTTTACCTTCGATAAACGGGTCTCCACTACCCATAATTACCGTAGATGAGCCTACAGCGAGTATTATTTCTCCAGTTTCACCGCTTTCAATTGAGGCCGTTATTGTGCCTGCCCCTACACTACCGCCCGCTAAAATATCAACACTTGCTTGGTTGTTATCATTAGTAATTGCTGTCGCAATAGGAATTTCACCTACCGTAGTAACAAAGGTGACAATAAGCGGCTTGCTAATACCATTAACGCTAGCAATAACTTTACCAGGTTTAGAAGAGGTTATAGTGTCTGTTGGGTTACCATCACTATCAATCAAGGTAACAGATATATTAACATCACTTATCTCTCCTAGATCATCACCTTGGCTACTAAAATCAATAGTACCTTCTTCACCAGAAGCGACAGAAGCCCTAACAGTACCTGCACCACGCACATTACCTGCAGTAAGGATTATTTCAGCGAAACCCTCATCATTGGTTAAT
>Ga0209081_1000599_pt1 | contig 21849 bp, 14 predicted proteins | sample GOMGulsemesocosm_4_FD_184636 | JGI IMG/M metagenome (GOLD analysis project Ga0209081, IMG submission 184636) | Methane-oxidizing microbial communities from mesocosms in the Gulf of Mexico - GOM15B Gulf of Mexico (SPAdes) (version 2) | ecosystem: Environmental > Aquatic > Marine > Cold seeps... | reverse complement strand
TGTAGACGCTATTTTACATCACTTATGCACCATAAGATCAGTTAAAAATATCTTGACGGCTTTGCCTAAAGCCCATTTGTTAGAATAAACAGCTTAAAGTAGTAAAAGAGAAATGACAGAAGAAATTAAAAAAACACATAAAACCCTAGAGCAGGCCGAGCAAGAAGGTAAATATATTCGTAAAGTACGTAGCTTTGTTAAGCGCGAAGGTCGTTTAACTAAAGGGCAAGAGCGAGCTTTAAATGATCATTGGCAAACCATGGGATTAAGTCACAGTGATGGCTTAATCGATATAAAAGCGCTATTTAAAAATGATCACCCTGTTGTGTTGGAAATTGGTTTTGGTATGGGGAAGTCTTTAGTTGAAATGGCGAAAGCTGCGCCAGAATTAAATTTTATTGGTATTGAAGTACATAAGCCCGGTGTTGGCGCGTGTATTTCGTTGGCAGTTGAGCAAGGTGTAGAAAATTTAAAAGTGTTTGAACATGATGCTATTGAAATTTTAGCTGATTGTATACCTGAAAGAACCTTAACAACAGTACAATTGTTTTTCCCTGATCCTTGGCATAAAAAGAAGCATCATAAACGCCGTATTGTTCAGGCTGACTTTGTTGAAGCTATTCGTAAAAAGCTTAAAGTTACTGGTGTCTTTCACATGGCGACTGATTGGGAAAATTACGCAGAGTGTATGCTAGAAGATATGCAAAGTGCTCAAGGATATAAAAATTTATCTGATACTAATGATTATGTGCCGCGCCCTGATTCTCGTCCGTTAACTAAGTTTGAAAATCGAGGGCATCGTTTAGGTCATGGTGTTTGGGATATACAATTTGCCAAAGTATAGTTTTGATCAGTGTGCTTGAGTTTCTTTAGCGCTTTGAAAAGAAGGTAAAAACTTTTGTTCAATAAAAAATAAATGTTGAGCATTGTGTAAGTTGCCAGAATCTTTCAGCCACTGCTGTGTAATTATTTCTCTTTGTAAAGCTGCATGTAATATGCGGCTTGTATATTCTGTCCAATAAAATATTGTGGCCTTTTGGTGACAGTTATTATTTGGGAAAATTTCACTACGGTTGTCGCATAGTTCTTCAATAATGCTAGCGATAACTTTTTCTTTTAATTCGTTTTCAATTTTTTGTTTGAAACGAGTAAAACGTTTAGCTTTAATTAATTGCCAAATCAGCCATGCCATTGATAACAGCGCAAGTATTGCGATAATTTGCATTTATTTTCTCTAATAAAAACGATGGCGGGATGATAACAATTTTTGACAATAAAATACCTGATTATTTTTTAGTGTGAGTTAAACGTAGTGATTATCAAATAAGTGAACAAGTTGCTGGAATGATTGGCGGCGATAGTGATGCTCATTCTGCTTTTGGGCCGAGTTTTTCAGGATAATAGTGGTAAGAAAGTGTAATAATACTGGCGATTTTACTAACTGGGGAATATACGGCGATGTTGATTACGCGCTAACAGATAAGTGGAATATTATCGGTGGCTTGCGCTATTCAAAAGACGAAAAAGATTTTACTTGGTATATTCCTCAAACTACTTTTGCGGCTGTTCGTACAGATATTGGTAATTTATTGTTTCAACCAGTTAATGCTGTTGCTTCAGATTCTTGGGTTCAAGTTACAGGTCGCTTAGTTACAAGGGTATTATTTGGAATAAAATTATTGCTAATGTAAGTGCTTACTACCTTCAGTTAGGTAACTTACAAACATCAATTGACTCTAAACCTCCGTGGTAGCCACAAGCAGTGCCGATTATATTTATGCATCAACGAAAAAACGTGAAGATTATCCTGAAATGCCAGCATAAAATTATTTAGATGCAAAAACCCGTCTTGCTGCAGCTAAGTATATACTTGGTAGAAAAACTAGCATTTTAGCAAAAATGAAAGCTAAAAAACAAAACGACGAGCCTTAGTGCTTGTCGTTTTTACGTTCAATATGTTCGGTATATAGTGGCTTACTTCTGCGTTATGCCAATTAGAACACTTAGTTAGTCTGATTTGTATTAGGCGGAAAGTTCGTTAATAAGCGGTTAACCGTTGCAGAAACAACTTGGTTAGTTTGCTTTATTGTTAAATCATCACTTGTTTCATAATGATCTCTACCATGCCAAATAGCTTGGCTTTCATCACTGATATCAATAATTATTGTCGTGATAATATTGGACTTACTATTAATAGGTACACTCGTGCTGAGGCCAATACTTGAGCTTGAGTTACTCCCCATTACGGATGTTCCTAAGCCAATACTAAAAGATGGATTATTCTGCTTTTCTTGTTCGGTAAAACTGACCTTAATGGTTAAATCTGCACTGTGTTTGTCAACATACTCATGCTTAGTTAACCTTTTAGCCGATAAAGTATTATCTATTGCGGTTTGAATACGGTTAATCATAATAGGATTTGCATCAAAAGACGTATCAGCCTCAGGGGGATATTGATAACTGGTGAATATTTGAAAATTTGTTTCAGGATTAAAATCAATCTTAATAGTTGGTTTACTACTACAAGCTGTTAATAATAAAAGAACGTAAATGATGACAAGTTTTTTCATAAATTAGTACCAATAGTTTTACAGTAAGAGCAAGTCATAATATATCTAAAGTCTTCTTTTATAAACATTAGTTTGTTAAATTGTTTTTTCTAATGTTAACATGCTGTTAATTGTTGTTATTACAGTTGACTTTTATCTTTAACGTGCCTTAAATAACTATTTATGGATAATAATTCAGTATTTCAATGAGCAGCATTAATGAATAAAGCAGTTGAAATAAAAAACAAACTAACTAAGAAGTTACTGCTTTATATACTTTTATGCAGCGCTCTCGTATCAGTGTGTTCAACACTTATTCAACTTTATTCCTTTTTTCAAGATGATTTAATATTATTAGAACGACGCTTTGATAATATAGAAAAAAGTTATATTCCTTCTATTGCCAGTAGTTTATGGGATTTTAATAAACCATTGGTTGCTCAGCAAGTTCAAGGCATTGTTGATTTACCTGATATCGGTTTAGTTAGAGTTGAAAATGACTTTGACTATCAAGAGGAATATGGTAATGCAGAAATTATGGCTAAAAAGTTTGTTGAATTTTCGATAATTTTTGATGGAAAAAGTGTTGGTAAATTACAAGTTTATGCTGATTATCAAGACATTTACAATCGACTATGGCAACACGCTGGCTTTATTCTTACGTCAGAGTTTATTAAAATTTTTATCATCGCTTTTTTTATCATCATCATTGTAGATAAACTTATTACCCGACACTTATTTAAAATTACTCGTTATGCACAAGAATTAGCGAGTCATAATTTGGATGATGAATTAATACTAACTAACCGCCCTGATATTGAAGACGAACTCGATTATTTAGTTAATGCAATTAATAGTATGCGTATTCATATGAAAAATGAAATAACTAAGCTTGAAGGTGCCGAGAATGCTTTGCTTGCGTTAAATGGTGAGTTAGAAGTTAAAGTACATGACAGAACGGCAAAATTAGAAGAGAGCAATCAACAATTACAAGATTCTTTTGATAATTTAACACATGCACAAGGTCAATTAGTACAATCTGAAAAAATGGCATCACTTGGTCAGTTAGTTGCAGGGGTTGCCCATGAAGTAAATACACCTTTAGGTATTTGTGTTACTTCTATTTCGGCATTAAAAGAAAAGGTTGATGAGTTACAAAAAGCGGTTGAGTCACAAGATCTAACTAAATCTTTTTTAACTGATACGCTAAATTTATTGATTGAATATGAGAAAATTATTGAGCGTAGCTTAAATAAGTCTGTTGAACTTATTCGTAGTTTTAAATCTGTTGCAGTAGAACAACACACAGACCCTGAAGTGAATATAAACTTACATAAACATGTTTATGATGTTGTGAACACAGTTAAAACAATGTTCAAGCAAAAAAAATATCATATTAATGTTGAGGTAGATGAAAACTTTACTTTAGTTACATATCCCAGTGCGTGGAACCAAATTTTAACTAATTTTTTGATGAACTCACATATTCACGGTTTTGAAGATCGTTGTGAAGGGGAAATTTTTATCGTATTTACTCAAAGTAAGGGCTACTTGACCTTAGTTTATACAGATAACGGTAAAGGTATTGAAGAAGAGTTTAAAAACCGTATTTTTGATCCTTTTGTTACAACTAAGCGTGGACAAGGTGGCTCAGGTCTAGGATTGAATATTGTTTTCAACTTAGTTAATGCCAAATTAGGTGGTACGATTAAATCTATAGAAGTTGAACAAGGAGTTCACTTCAAAGTTAAAGTACCTATTGCACTGACAAAGTTATTAGTGAATTCTTAATTCTTTTTCAACGAATATTTTTCACTTTCGTATTGTTGTAAAAACAAGCTGATATTGACTTTTGTTAGCTAAATCTATATATTCCCGCTTTTTAAAACCTATGCAGAATACATTGTTCTCGCCTAAGCTTATTAGACTTGAACGTCTTCATGAATGCTTTTTATTGAGCATAAAATACAACCAATGAGATAAAAATGTTTGAATTAAACGCCAATAAAGCGTCGAATCTAAAAAATGATGTATTGTCAGGCTTAACTGTTGCCTTGGCATTGGTACCTGAAGCTGTTGCTTTTGCCTTTGTTGCCGGTGTTGAGCCTTTAGTCGGATTATACGCTGCGTTTATGGTTGGTTTGATTACCGCTATATTTGGTGGTCGTCCAGGGATGATTTCTGGTGCTACAGGTGCTATGGCCGTTGTTATGGTTAGTTTGGTTGCCATTCATGGTGTTGAATATCTATTTGCGACAGTCGTACTCACGGGCTTGCTGCAAATATTAGCGGGCTTGTTTAAGTTAGGTAAATTTATCCGTTTGGTGCCACACCCTGTCATGCTAGGTTTTGTAAATGGTTTGGCTATTGTTATTTTCTTAGCACAACTAGGGCAATTCAAAGTAACTAATAGTGCAGGCGAGCTTGAATGGTTACAAACTTCACCCATGATGATAATGGCAGGGTTAATCCTATTAACAATGGCTATTATTCACTTTTTACCAAAATTAACCAGTGCAGTGCCATCGTCACTTGTTGCTATTGTTGTTGTTACTTTACTTGTTCAAAGCTTAGGACTTGATACTCGAACGGTTGTCGACTTTCTTCGTGATATGACAAATGATCCTGCGGCATCTATTGCAGGTGGTTTACCACAATTTTCCATTCCTAATGTTCCTTTTGATTTTGAAACTTTAAAAGTTATTTTTCCTTTTGCGCTAATACTTGCGGCGATTGGTTTAATTGAATCACTATTAACATTAACTTTAATTGATGAATTAACAGGTACACGTGGTCGAGGCAATAAAGAATGTATTGCTCAAGGTGCTGCAAATACTGTAACCGGATTTTTTGGTGGTATGGGTGGTTGTGCCATGATTGGTCAATCAATGATCAATGTTAATTCTGGTGGTCGTGGCAGAGCATCAGGTATAACTGCTGCATTGGCTTTACTTGGCTTTATTTTATTTGCATCAGGCTTAATTGAAATGATCCCATTAGCTGCGCTAGTTGGTGTTATGTTCATTGTTGTTATTGGTACCTTTGAATGGTCAAGCTTCCGTATTTTAAGCAAGGTACCTAAAGCTGATGCTTTTGTTATTATTCTTGTTTCAGGTGTTACGGTTGCAACTGATTTAGCAATAGCAGTAGTTGTTGGCGTCATTGTTTCAGCGTTAGTTTTTGCGTGGGAACATGCTAAGCATATCAATGTTGTTCGTAGTACAGATGCAAAGGGCTCAACAGTTTATGAAATAACTGGGCCTATTTTTTTTGGCTCTGTAGCAACTTTTCTAGAACAGTTTGATATTGATAAAGACAGTGATGATGTCATTATTGAGTTCAAACGGTCACGAGTTGCAGACCACTCTGCTATTGAAGCGATTGATACATTAGCTGAACGTTATTTATCAAAAGGTAAAACGCTGCACTTAAAACACTTAAACCAAGAGTGTAAGCAATTACTGAAAAAAGCAGGTGACTTAGTAGAAGTTAACGTTATTGAAGATCCTGATTATCATATTGCTACTGATAAATTAGCTTAGCCGCTTATATTAAATTAGTGCGCTGATAAGTTATACTTGTACTCATATAACTTATCAGCGCATTTTTATTGGGTATAAGTTTAAGGTCGCATGATTAATGCAGTTAGAATTTTTTGATGTTCCAAGTCCTTGTGTTGGCGTATGCCAATCTAATGCCAAAGGTTATTGCCTTGGTTGCATGCGCACGCGTGATGAAAGACAAGATTGGATTAACCTTGATAATGACAATAAACAAAAGGTAATTAAGCGTTGTATTCAAAGGAAAAAGCGTCAAAAAAATAAAGAGTTAAATATAACGGTAAAAGTTGAAGCTGAGAAAAAGGAGCAGCTTCAAGTTCAGCAACCTTCCTTACTAGACCCACCTAATAAACTGAAATTAGTGAATGATAGTGATTTAGATTTTGGCGATTTTGAGTTGTGATATATTGTTTTGCTTTAGTTAAAGCGTTAAAAAACGGTTGCGAGCTTAGAATATTCTAGCTATGATACGCGCTCTTTGAAACATCCCTTTATTTGTAAAGTGTGATTCAAATGCCCCGATAGCTCAGTTGGTAGAGCAGAGGATTGAAAATCCTCGTGTCCCTGGTTCAATTCCGGGTCGGGGCACCATTTTAAAAAGCTAGTGAATTTTTATCATTAGCTGGTGCCAGAAGAATATCAAATCTTTGCACACGATTTCGTGTGCCGACTTAGCTCAGTTGGTAGAGCAACTGACTTGTAATCAGTAGGTCGCCAGTTCGACTCCGGCAGTCGGCACCATTCATTCAAGCCCTAACTTCGGTTAGGGCTTTTTTGTATCTATCCCTAGGGATAAATTATTACTCGAATACCTGAATTACAATTTATCACTAAACAGGCCAACATTAAATCCCTCTTTATGTAAGTTTTATATTGTCATGTTTGATTCATAAACGAATTGATATCGCTGTTGGTTCGTAATAAAGCTGTCATTATACTATATGCGAAAGTAAAGAGGTTATAGACCAAATTTATTTTCTTAGTCCTGCTATCGATAATGGCCTCAACTATTTCACGTTTTCAATAGTCCGTAACGATACACAAAAATTACTACCATCGATATTTTCACGTTTTTCCCAATACACTTCTTACAACTGCCTTGAAAAACGCAGTTAGCTCACAAGTAAATACCATTATTTCACAGTTATTTTACAAATAGTTCACAAATGATTTGCAAATTTAAAGATATCTTTTAATATTGAAGGGTTTTCTAGGAAGATTCAATCCTATTATATTACATGACTATACAGTTGGCTCAGGAAAAGTAATATATTCACTGTAGGGGATAATTTATTGCCCTTTTGTCGGACTGATGTCCAACCTACATTGTATATTTTTAAATTTAATAATCGATTCTGACTCATCTACATAGGCACGTTATATTATAGACACTTGCTTCCTACTTAAAATAATACACTTAACAATTGATGCAGAATTTTTATAAAAAATATTATTTAACAAAAGCGTACAACATATTAATTAAATATAAATGCATGAAGTCTTTGTTGACATATTATAAAAAAAATAATTAAATTTGGAGAGTTATTAATGAAAAATCAATTTATAGTCAGTAAAATATTCGATATTGATTTACGTAAAAAGATAGTTAATATAACGATCAGCGTTTTGGCAAGCTCTTGTTGCTTAGTTGGCAGTCAGGCAATTGCTACTAATATTTCAACCGCTGATTATTCCGCAATGAGCAAAAATATCGTATCCGTTACAAAACCCTCACAAAATAGTGTATATATCGTTCGTTTAAAAGAGAACCCTATCGTTGCCTATGACGGCGGTATTAAAGGATTAAAAGCAACAAAACCAAGCAAAAATAAAAAGCTGAATCCAAATGCTAGAAATGTTGTTGCTTACGGCGACTATTTAACGGGTAAACACGATGCTCTGATGGGCTCAGTAGGTGCTTCAAATAAGCTTTATAGTTATAAATACTCTTATAACGGTTTTGCTGCAAAGTTAACACCCGCACAAGTGTCTGCTTTAAGAGCAAACTCTGATGTCCTATTGATTGTAGAAGATGAAAAATTAAAACTTGATACAATATCGACGTCTTCATTTCTTGAACTTGATACAACTGACGGCTCTGGATTTTGGGAAAGTCTAGGCGGTAAAGATAATGCAGGTGAAAATATTATTGTCGGTATTATCGATTCTGGAGTATGGCCAGAGTCGTTAAGCTTTTCCGACCGAACAGGCACTAACTCAAATAATAAGTCAGGTAAACTAAGTTACCAACAAATTCCAGGTTGGCATGGCAAGTGTGCCCCAGGGGAAGCATTTCCTGCATCAGACTGTAATCAGAAATTGATCGGCGCACAATGGTTTAACGCTGGTTTTGGTGGAGATGCGGTAGTTAAGGCAGCTTTTCCATATGAATATGCTTCTGCGCGAGACTCTGGCGGTCATGGTTCACACACCATGAGCACGGCTGCAGGTAATGGTGATGTAGAAGTTTCAATTAATGGCACCAACGTTGGTACGGCAAGCGGTATAGCGCCAAGAGCACGTGTCGCTTCATACAAAGTTTGTTGGGGACGTGGTGGTGAAGGCGGTTGTTTTGGCACTGACAGTGTCGCCGCAATTGATCAAGCGGTTGCTGACGGAGTTGATGTGCTTAATTTTTCTATCAGCGGTTCTCGCACTAATTTTCTGGATCAAGTGGAAGTAGCCTTTTTATATGCTGCTGACGCAGGTGTATTTGTGGCTGCTTCTGCTGGTAATAGCGGCTCAGGCGCAAGTACTGTAGCCCACAACAGTCCGTGGTTAACTACCGTTGCAGCTGGTACTCATGACAGAGGATGGCAAGCATCAATCACCACATTGAGTGATGGTATGAGTTATTCTGGTGTCTCTTTAGGTGCTGGCGTTAGCTCTGCCGAAATGATTTATTCACTTGATGCACCTTTGGCAGATCAAGATCCTGATGAAGCACGTAGATGTTTTCCTGGTACGTTAGACCCAGCAATGATCACAGGTAAAATTGTGGTGTGTGATCGTGGCACTATTGCCCGAACTGACAAGAGTGTAGCCGTAGCAATGGCTGGAGGTGTAGGTATGGTACTGGCTAATGTATTACCTAGCTCACTTAATGCTGATTTTCATTCGGTACCTAGCATTCATGTTGATGTGGTAACAGGTAACGCTTTAAGGGATTATGCAAGAAATTCAGGCATAGAAGGCGGTTCAATTGGTGCCGGAACAGCAACAACCAATGAATCATCATTTGTTGCAGAATTCTCTTCAAGAGGCCCAGCTCTTGCTGGCTCTGGTGATTTATTAAAACCTGATATTATGGCTCCAGGAGTCGATATAATAGCGGCAGTATCCCCTCCAGGTAACGCAGGAGAAAATTTTGGCGCTTACAGCGGCACGTCGATGTCTAGTCCTCACATGGCAGGTTTAGGCGCGTTAATGAAACAAGCTCACCCTGATTGGTCACCTGCGGCGATAAAATCTGCCTTTATGACAACGGCTACGCAGAGCACAAATATGGGCAACCCAATCCCTAGCGGTCCATTTGGCTTTGGCGCAGGCTTTGTTCAACCAAATAAAGCACTTAACCCTGGTTTAGTTTATGACGCAGGCTGGAACGATTGGATTGGTTTCTTATGTGGTACTGGTTCACTTAATTGTGGCGACTACGCGCCAGATCCAAGCAACATGAATTACCCATCAATTGCTGTAGGTGCTCTAGCAGGTAGTCAAACCATTACACGAACTGTAACCAGTGTTGCAGATTCTGCTGCTACTTATACACCTGAAGTAGATGGACTAGTAGGCGTAACAGTGAGCTTTAACCCTGAAAGCATCGCTATTTCACCGGGTGAAAGTAAATCCTATGAAGTTACGTTTACCAATATAAATGCGCCAATTGGTAGCTATGTCACGGGTGGTATCACTTGGGTTGATGGTAGTCAAAGAGTTCGTAGTGCGGTCGCGCTAAATCCAGTACACATAGCGGCTCCCAATGAAGTTTCAGGTAGTGGCAGTGACGGCTCTATTAATTTCGATATCACTATGGGTTACTCAGGTGCATACAGCGTAGGTACTCATGGCTTAGTCGCTGCAACAACACAATCAGGTACTGTGGTAGACGATCCTGAGAATAATATCAACACTGCTTTGAATAAGGATATAGGCTATACTCTTCATGTGGTTTCTGCTGATGCAGCGGCTGAAATATTAAGAATATCCTTGTTCGATGAGAACACTGATGGTGTAGATGATTTAGATCTATATGTCTTTGATTCTGGCTTTCACTTTATTGGTAGCTCAGGAAATGGTAGCAGCGAAGAGCAAGTCGACATAGTCAATCCTGAAGATACAATGTACTACGTTATCGTACATGGCTGGCAAACAGATGGTGAAGACTCAAACTACACTTTGTTTAGTTGGGATCCATCGAGCAATGTTGGCAATATGGCTATAACAGCACCCGCTGAAGCTGTAATTGGAAAAACAACGCCTGTTACCATTGGTTGGTCAGAGTTAGGTGCTCATAAATATCTTGGCGTTATGAGTCACAATGATGGCAGTGTATTTAAACGTACCGTCATTAATATTCAAAACGACTAATATATAACACATAAATCAAAAAACACCGCATAGGTAAACTATACGGTGTTTTTCATTTTACAAATTAAACTTTAACCCAAATAGCATTTAGCCACTTTTCTTGCCTATCAGGGCGATTATCTTAGGTAATCCATGTTGATTGAATTTAAATAAGTGAAATGGAAGCAATTAATTTAACCAAACACTCTTCATTCGTATCAGTAAACATGCGACCACCTTTTTCTCTCTGTGAATCACGATATTTAAACGAAACATACCACATAACTTATCAAGCTAGCCTGATTATCATGAGAATTATACTTGAATAAAAAGTGAATTTATTAGATATTATCTTTTATGAAAAATAAAACGTTAGTAAATGAATTATATGTGGTTTTAACGACAATTTAAATTTTATTTAAAGGAATTTGAACATTGAAAAAACAATTGATAAGAACTCTATTACTTTTTGGACTGATTCCAGCCGTTATTTTAACTATTTTATTGATACAGGTTTCTTCTGAAAAGGCTCAAAAGGTTTTAAAGAAAGAGATAACATCGAAACTAATAGCACAAAGAGAAACAAAAAAATCTGAAATAGAAGCTTATATCGAAACCCTGCATGGCCAAGTCAAAACATTTTCAAATGACACTATGGTTATTAATGCGATGACTAAATTTAAAGATTCATTCAGAACATATCGTGAAGATAGTCTAATGAACCTTGGTGATGAGCAAAGAAAAAGTGTTGAAGAGTATTATACTCAACAATTCCAAGTTCGTTATCAATCACGTAATAATGGGCATTCTTTTAAAGTAAATGACACTATCTCACAGTTAGATGACGACTCCATTGCCTTACAATACAGTTATATTAGTGCTAATCCAGAAAAACTAGGTGAAAAAGATGCGTTAATGGGCGTTAATAATAATGCAACTTATGATCAGCAGCATCAAACCTATCACCCTCACTTCAGGGCATACCTACAAGAGTTTGGTTTTTACGATATTTTCCTTGTTGATGCCGATAGTGGCGATATTGTTTATTCGGTATTTAAAGAACTTGATTACAGTACCTCATTGAAAAATGGTCCTTATGCAAACAGTGGTATAGGACGTGTATTTCAACAAGCCAATAAAGCAACAAATGCAAATTCAGTGGCTTTTGTTGATTTTGCTCCTTACGGTCCATCCTATGAAGATCCAGCCGCATTTATTGCTTCTCCCGTTTATAGCGGCAATAAAAAGGTGGGGATTTTGATTTTTCAAATGCCCGTTGATCGTTTAAATGAAATTATGACCTATGGTCAAAAGTGGCAAGAAGCTGGTTTAGGTCTTTCAGGTGAAACTTATCTGATAGCCTCAGATAAAAAGATGAGAAGTCTGGGGCGTTTTCTAGTCGATGATAAAAAGGGATACCTTGAAACGTTAAAAGAAAGAGGTGTTTCACCTGATTTAATCAGCACTATTGATGAGAAAAATACTACTATAGGTTTGCAGGTGGTTGATACATCAGGCGCTAAATTAGCTTTGTCTGGGCAATCAGGTACAGGTATATTTGATGATTATCGCGGTGTTACTGTTTTGTCCGCATATGCACCAATAAATGCAGCCGGACTTAAGTGGGCAATATTGAGTGAAGTTGATGAGGAAGAAGCTTTTGCGCCTGTTTCTGAGTTGACTAAAGACATTCTCACTTGGTCATTAAGTGCGCTTGTTATTATTGCGTTACTCATAATTTTCATTAGTCTGAAATATGCCTCTATCTTTGTCGAGCCTCTTCGCTATATTGTAAAATCATTAACTTCTATCGCCGAAGATATTGATGCCGGTAATGCAGATTTAACCCGAGCACTCCAGCCGCCTAGAAAAAATGAACTCGCTATGTCAATGGCTGAAGGTATCAATAGTGTACTAGACAGGTTTGCAGATGTTCTAAAAGAGTTTTCAGCCTCTACTACTGGCATCCTCTCTGAAAGTCAAAAAGTAAGTAACTTATCAGATAGATCAAGTGGAAACATGATTTCTCAAGAAAAAGAAACGGGTGTGGTTGCCACTATAGTTTCGGAATTGTCTACATCGGCAATCGAAGTTTCACAAATGGCAAACTTAGGCGCAGAAGCAGCAAAATTAGCTGATAATGAAACACAACTGGCATCAAACACGGTTAATGATGCAGCAAAAACCATTCAAGCATTAGCGAATGATTTATCTGAAGCCTCCTCGGTTGTTCATGATTTAGAGCGAGACAGTGAAAGTATTGGTTCGGTGTTATCCGTTATTGAAGCCATCTCAGAGCAAACAAATTTATTGGCACTTAATGCTGCTATTGAAGCAGCAAGAGCAGGTGAACATGGCCGCGGATTTGCAGTTGTTGCTGATGAAGTTCGAAATTTATCTGGCCGCACAAAAGGCGCAACGATTGAAATAAAAGAGATTATTGATACACTTCAAAATCGATCCAAAGAAGCCGTTAATTACATGAATAAAGGTTGCAGTATGGCTGCAGAAGGTGTGGAAAAGTCATCCTCAGCGGGGAAGGCTTTAAGTAGTATTGCTATTAAAGTAAGCGAAATTGATTCTTTCACAGCTAATATTGCTAAAGCAGCACAAAAACAATCGGAATTATCAAGTGAAGTAACAGAGAATGTGAATAAAATAAGCGCTCTAACCGAGCATACTACTGAGGGCGCTAAACACACCTCACAAGGTTGCCAAGAGCTTATGACACTTTCTGAGAATTTAAATAAAGTTGTTGAGCAATTTAAATTTTAAGATAAAAGCTAGCCGAAACATACCAATAGAAGCGTTAATTTAAGAAGTTAAACTTAAGGATTTCCTTAAAACTTAGCATAAAAGCCCTTGTAAAAAGGGGCTTTTTACGGTTTTAGAGTGAGTAGCAGAGTTAATTTCCAATATATTGAAATAATGACATGGTAAATAACTTTGTTGATTTCTGATACTGATCTGTTCATCTTATATCAATAAAGTTCAAAGTTTATTTATTATACTGTATTGTTTATCTGAAATGCGCGATCCCACCCTGCTTAGAAACGTTTTATGCTACGTTATTTGTTTCGACAAGATACTTACATTGATACAGGAGAAAGTGCGCTTGTCTGAATAATATAATTTATCGTATAACCTTTTAATACTGTATCAATTTTATCTTTTTGTATTGTTGAATATATGGTAGCGACAATTCCTTTTGTAGGTGAAATTTCTACCGAAACATCTGCTACAATTTTAGCATCGTTAAGTGCGTTAAAAAGTACGCGCTGAATTGCCATAACCCTAATTGACGGCTTAAATATTTTTCCTACTGCCGTTACCGGCATGTTTGATAGTATTTCAATATAAACAGGTGTTGCTGCACGTTCATGTGTGCGTTCTTTTACATAGGCAATTAAATTTTTAGGTGACACCTCATTTTTTAAAGTGACATAGACACACGGAACTTCCCCAGCATAAACATCTGGTTGCCCTACAACTGCCACTAATTCAACATCAGGGTGTTTTATAAGAATATCTTCTACCATGCCTGGGTCAATATTATGACCCCCACGGATAATCAAATCTTTTTCGCGTCCCATCAAGTGAATATACTGGTCACTATCTATTTTGGCTAAATCACCCGTATTGAGCCAGCCATCATTGAAAAATATATCTTTATTTTTTTCTTTTTGCTTATAACCAGGAAAGATATTAGGCCCTTTAAGTGCAAGAATACCAATTTCATCAATATTACAATCGCGAACATAATTTCCTAAGTTGTCAAAAATCACCGTTTTTGTTTCTTGAAAAGGAAGTCTTAAACCCACAGAGCCAATTTTAGCATTACCGATAGGATTGATTGAAGCGGTACAAGTTGACTCAGTTAAACCGTAGCCTTCTAATATGTTTATATTGCTATAAGCTTCAAACTCTTCAAATAGGCCAACAGAAAGTGGTGCTGCCCCTGAAACTGCATACTTTAATGTGTCAATATTGGCTTCTGCAATGGGCACATTAAGCAATGCTGTTAATATAGTAGGGACACTAATAAAAGCATTCGCTTTGTATTTTTCTACTATTCTCCAAAGGTTTGGAATAACATTAGGATTTCTGTAGCCATTAGGAGTTAATAGAACAACAGTACTTCCCCCCATAAAAGCACCCAATCCAGTAGCTATAACAGCATTAACATGAAAAAGAGGTAAGCCACAAAGCAGCACCTCGCCACTCTCACTTGCTAGTGTTGAGCCAGTAACATAGGCGTTAACTATTTCATTAAGATGAGAATGCTGAGCCAGCTTAGGTGTTCCTGTTGTTCCTCCAGTATGAAAATATGAGGCAATATCTACTTTAGAAAATTTTCGAGAAAATGTTAATTGCTGTTTTTCTTGTAAAGCAATAGCAATATCAAAATCATAAACAGCGACAGGCTTTTTACTGCCTGCTATATAAGAAGGAGAATTAGATTTTTCAATATTTTTAGTTTTAGTTTTATCAGAAAAGTTGTCTATATCTATTTGTAAAACAGTTTCTAAGGTAGGTACTTGATCGATAATTTTTTCAATTTTATTCCATATACCTGATTTATCTGTAGAAGCGAGTGTTACCAATACTTTACATTGTGATTCATTTAAAATTTTAGCCATAGAATCGCTTTCTAATAAAGGATTAATGGCACTAACAATACCTGCGGCTTGCCCTCCCCAAATGGTGTAATGAGTTTGGGGTAAGTTAGGTAATATGTATGAAACACAAGTTTGATTATTTACGCCTAAAGATGCAAATAAATTAGCTGTTTGGGTGATTTTTTCAAAAAATTGTTGATAAGTGATATCAATAGGATTTTCACTTGGTAACCCGGTAAATAAAAAACGTATCGCTAATCTATCACGATAATTTTTCGTCGCTTCTGATAGCATTTCATAAGTACTTTCGTAATCGATATAGTTTGATAAGAGTGTCGACTCTATTTTTTCAATATCGATTATATTTTGTATTTGAGGTAAAAGCTTAAGCATTTTAATATCCATCATTAGAGAAATAAGCTAAAGATTAACATTACTATGTAGTTAACTCAGGGTTTAGTTGTAAACGTCATCTTCGAAGTTTCTGCACGAAGATCCATTGTCTTTTATACATTGGATACAGAAGAATACTAAGTACATTTAGCATCAACAAGGTGAAACTGCTCTAGTATCCTTATGAACCACGAATTTACCAAAAATAGCACCGGTAATGAACATTAATAAACCATAAGTTACCGCAGGAATCATCATAGTAGTATTACCCAATAAAGTACCTGCAACCACTAATGCTAAAGACGCATTTTGCAAACCAATCTCAAAACCAATAGTTATTGCCTGTTCTTTCGATAATCTTGCCCACTTAGCAATAAAGTAACCTAGCATTAGTACCACTATATTAAGCGTTAGCGTCGCTAAACCAACATCAGCAAAAAACTGTGCCATATTATCAGCATTGGTCCAAATAATAAGTATGATAATAAAAAACATAAATGCCACTGATAGCCATCTTAAAAATGCTTCAATTTTTTTTGCCACGACAGACCATTTTGATAACACCACCATACCTATTGCAACAGGTACAACAGTAATAATTAATAGCTGCACAATAGTTTTCATAATAGGTAACTCAATAGCTTGGCTGGCCCCCATAAAATAATCCATACTAAGTGCAACAATAATAGGAATAGTAAATGGTGCTATAAGCCCAACAATAGCAGTTAATGTAATGGAAAGTGCAACATCTCCTTTAAACAAATAACTAAACATATTTGAGGTTGCACCACCGGGAGTTAGAGCAATGATCATTAAACCTACCGCTAATTCAGTAGGTACATTGAACAAGCCAATAATAATAAAAGCCACAACGGGCAGTAATAACATTTGCCCTGCCAAGCCAATAGTTACTGCTTTTGGATATTTAAGTACTCTTTGAAAATCAACTAACTTTAATGATAAACCCATGCCGAGCATGATTAAAAATAGAGATAAAGGTAAAATAAATTTAGTTAAAATATCAATTTGCATAGATTATGTTCTCATCAAAATTTATGAGGTTAAATGATTTTACTCGGGTTAAGTAATCTTTTTAGAGCAAGTGCTGCTTTCAATGTGTTATTAACTTTATTTCAATTTCATTACGCGGGCAATGTAAAAATATTTTTTCTCTAAACCAATTATATTCTTACGTGCTTCTCAGTATTTAAAAAACAATAGTTCTTCGATCAAAAACTTCGAAGATGATGTTATCTGATAAAAACTGATTGAATAAACTGAAAAATTACCTTAAGTTGAATTTACCTATGTAATACTCTTATACTTAAGCAAACAAGTAATCAATTAACGGCAAGGGAATTAATATGAATATTCGCAATTCAGCCTTCATCACATTATGGGCAGCGGTTATTTTTAGTACGAGTGTCATAGCAAAGGATATTGCAATCTATCGCTGGGTTGATGAGAACAATGTTGTGCATTTTAGCCAACATCAACCTCAAAGTGGTAATTACTCTCAATTAACAACGGTTGCTTCTTATCAAGCAAGAGAAAAAGAAAAGAAACGCTCTAGTAAGCCATCAATTGATGAGCAGTTATCTCAATTTGAGCAAGAAACAGCAGAAGTGCTTGCTAAAAATAAAGAAATTGCTGATAAAAATTGTAAAGCAGCTCAACTTAATGAAAAAATGCTAAACTCTTTTGATATTGTGATGTTCTCTGATCCTGATGGTAAAAGTAGAGCTTTATCAGCTAAAGAGAAAAAGGAAAAACTTGATTTAAGTAAAAAACATATCAGTATGTACTGTAAAAATAAAAGTTAGCACCCGTTGGCTAATTAATCCACTTGAAAATAATCCGTTCAAGCCCTAGTTAAAAAACTAGGGCTATCAAAAAATAAACTAACCAAACACTAATTCGCCATTTTGCTCCGTAAGCTTTATTGTTGACCCATTAGCAAAATTTCCAGCCAATAACATTTGCGCTAGCGGATTTTCTATTCCCTGTTGAATTGCTCGTTTTAATGGCCTAGCACCAAAAACCGGATCGAACCCCGCTTGAGCAATTACGGCTAAAGCAGCAGAGCTCACCGATAAATTTAACTCTTGTTCTGCTAAACGTTCTGAAAGTGCTTGAATTTGAATTTTAGCAATTTTCTCAATTTGTGTTGCTGCTAAAGGGTGGAAAACTACCGACTCATCAATACGATTAATAAACTCAGGTTTAAAATGATTGCCAACTTCATTCATCACTTGAGTTTTCATTTGTTGATATTGACTGTCATCACTAAACTCTTGAATAATATCCGAGCCAATGTTTGACGTCATGATGATGACCGTATTTTTAAAATCAACCGTTCGTCCATGCCCATCAGTTAAACGACCATCATCAAGTACTTGCAAAAGTATATTAAAAACATCGCTATGCGCTTTTTCAACTTCATCTAATAAAATAACAGAATAAGGTTTACGACGAACAGCTTCAGTTAAATATCCCCCTTCTTCATAACCAACATATCCCGGAGGTGCTCCCACCAAGCGTGATACTGAATGTTTTTCCATAAACTCAGACATATCAATGCGAATAAGCGACTCTTCACTATCAAAAAGAAAATAAGCTAATGCTTTGGTAAGTTCAGTTTTACCAACACCTGTTGGCCCTAAGAATAAAAATGATCCTATCGGTTGATTTGGATCAGCCAACCCTGCACGAGAGCGCCTAATGGCATTTGACACAGAAGCCACTGCTTCTTGCTGCCCTATAACGCGTTGATGCAAGTCGTCTTCCATATTAAGTAACTTTTCACGCTCTTGCTCTAGCATTTTTGCCACAGGAATTCCGGTGGCACGGCTAAGTACATCGGCAATTTCAACATCAGTTACTTTATTAGCTAATAAGCTCATTTCTTGCATTTCAGCTTGGCTGGCTAAATCAAGCTGCTTTTCAAGTGCAGGTAATTTTCCATATTGTAGTTCAGACATAAGATTAAGATCACCCGAGCGTCTAGCAGCTTCAAGCTCAATACGTGCTTGCTCTAAATCTTCTTTAATCGTTTGCGTACCATATAATGCTGCCTTTTCTGTTGTCCAAACTTCATCTAGTTCATCGTATTGTTGCTGTTTGTCATTTATTTTCTCAGAAATATGCGCTAACCGCTTTTTAGACGCATCATCAGAATCTTTTTCAAGGGCTTTTTGCTCTAATTTAAGTTGAATAAGTCGACGTTCAAGGCGATCTAAATCTTCCGGTTTAGAATCCAATTGTAAACGAATACTTGAGGCTGCTTCATCAATCAAATCAATGGCTTTATCTGGTAATTGTCTATCGCTGATATAACGATGCGATAAAGTAGCTGCTGCAACAATTGCAGGGTCAGTGATATTTACTTTATGGTGAAGTTCATAACGCTCTTTCAAACCTCGCAAAATAGCAATGGTATCTTCAACACTAGGCTCTTCTACTAATACCTTTTGAAAACGACGTTCAAGTGCAGCATCTTTTTCAATATATTGACGATATTCATCTAAAGTGGTTGCGCCAACACAATGTAAATCTCCGCGAGCTAAGGCTGGTTTTAACATATTACCAGCGTCCATAGCGCCATCGGTTTTACCGGCTCCTACCATGGTATGTAATTCATCAATAAATAAAATGACTTGCCCTTCTTCTTGGGATAATTCACTTAATACTGCTTTTAAGCGCTCTTCAAATTCACCACGATATTTTGCACCTGCAACCAAAGCGCCCATATCCAAAGACAATACTCGCTTATTTTTTAATCCTTCAGGTACTTCATGATCAACAATACGCTGTGCTAAGCCTTCCACAATAGCTGTTTTACCTACACCAGGTTGACCAATTAAAACAGGGTTATTTTTAGTACGGCGTTGTAACACTTGTAACGTGCGACGAATTTCATCATCTCGACCAATAACAGGGTCTAACTTTCCTTGCTCAGCAAGTTCAGTTAAATCTACCGTATATTTTGTTAACGCTTGGCGAACATCTTCTGCATTAGGATCATCAACTTTTTGCCCACCGCGTACATGTTCAATAGCAGCTTTCATTCGCTGTTCGTTAGCACCTAACTCTTGAAGTATTGTGCCTAAAACACCTTTATCTACTAGTGCGGCAAGTAAAAACATTTCTGACGAAATATATTTATCTGACATTTTTTGAGCATGCTTATCACACAAATTAAACAGCTTTCCTGATGCCGTAGATAGCTGAACATCGCCATCAGAGCCTTCTACTTGCGCTAGCGATTGTAAAGCTTGTTCAACTTTTGATCGTAAAGTACGAACATCAACACCAGCACTTTTCAATAGTGGAATGACTGAATTGCCATTTTGATTTAATAGCGCCATCATTAAATGAATGGGCTCAATAAACTGATGGTCACGACCTAGAGCAAGTGATTGAGCATCAGCAATAGATTCTTGAAATGATTGAGTAAATCGGTCTAAACGCATAAAAAATTCTCCTGCCATGTTACTGGACTTATGAATTGGTTATTCTTTAAATATCTATTTATAACATTAGGCCGAGTTTTGATTTTTTCAATAGACAAGTGTTTATTTGTTTGATTTAAAACAATTAATGATACTCTTTTAAATAATCATCATAAAAGGCAAATAAGCGTTGCCATACGGCCTGTGGTAGCATTTTTTCGATAAGAATAATATTTATCTGTGTTTGAGTATGTGCACTCTGACAAGCTACTTATTTGATTAACACCTAGGTTTTCTAATTGTAATCTAGCTATTTTGTGTAAGTCAGCAAAGCATTTCCCTTTTATAATGTCAGTAAATACGGCATTAAACTGCTTATCTTGCTGCACAAAAATAGACTTAACCTCCTCCCCTACTTCAAATACATTTTGCGAAATACAAGGGCCAAGCCAAGCATAAATATCTGCAGCAGGCGTTTTCATTTTAGCAAGCGTATTGGTAATGACATTTGTGGAAAGAGGCCGCCAACCTCCATGGATAGCAGCTATCTCATCACCTAATTTTGACACTAATACAATTGGTAAACAGTCTGCTGTCATTATAGCTAAACAAATATTTTTATTATTGGTAACGGCAGCATCAGCAACAATAGCTTTTTCAGAAACGTGCTGTACTTCAGAGACTATATTGCCGTGAACTTGTTCAAACCATTGAATTTTAGCGTTTTTAGGAAAAAATTCCTGTAAAAACAGACGGTTACCCTCTACCTGTTTTGAACAATCGCCAACATGTAAGCCTAAATTAAAACCTTGATAAACAGAACTTTGTTCGCCAGAATATTCGCTAGAAGAACTACGGGGCGATATTCGTGTAGTTTGTATTGCTACAACTTTCTTTGTTATCTCTTTTTCAGATATAGAAAAGTGTGATGGCCATTGAACAAATTCAATGGCTGAGTTTTTCTTTGAATTGCCTAGGGTGCTAATACTCGTCTTCAGCATTCAATTTTGTATCGGCTTGAAGTAGCTCAATTAATTCAACAAAATCATCTGGCAAATCAGCATGCCAAGTCATTAATTCACCTGTAATAGGGTGATATAACGAAAGCATGGCGGCATGAAGTGCTTGACGTTTAAAACCGCGTAATTTAGCTAATAATTCTGGCGTTGAGTTTTTTGGTGGGCGAGGTCTGCCACCATAAACTGGGTCACCAACTAATGGGTGAGTAATATACGACATATGTACACGGATTTGATGAGTACGCCCTGATTCAAGACGTAAACGTAAACGTGTGTGCAAACGATACTTTTCCATAACGCGATAATGCGTAACAGAAGGTCTACCTGAAAACGTAACTGCCATATGAGTTCGTTTAGTTGGGTGACGACCAATTGGCTCGTCAACTAAGCCGCCCGCAGTCATTAAACCATTGGCTACCGCTTCATATTCTCGCGTTATTTCTCTTAATTGCAAAGCTTCAACTAGGTTAGTTTGTGCTGCAATAGTTTTAGCAACAACCATTAAACCCGTGGTGTCTTTATCAAGTCGATGAACAATACCTGCACGAGGAACAACTTCAATGGCAGGAAAATAATGCAATAAAGCATTTAATACTGTGCCATCAGGGTTACCCGCCCCTGGGTGAACAACCAAGCCCGCAGGTTTATTAATAACTAAAATATCATCGTCTTCATAAACAATATCTAGC
>Ga0209081_1000598_pt1 | contig 21861 bp, 18 predicted proteins | sample GOMGulsemesocosm_4_FD_184636 | JGI IMG/M metagenome (GOLD analysis project Ga0209081, IMG submission 184636) | Methane-oxidizing microbial communities from mesocosms in the Gulf of Mexico - GOM15B Gulf of Mexico (SPAdes) (version 2) | ecosystem: Environmental > Aquatic > Marine > Cold seeps... | reverse complement strand
GAGGAATGGCTGCAGCTGTTGTTTCTTTTTTCCATGAAACCTATGGAGAAGATGCTCCAAAGTTTATAATAGTAGAACCAAAAAATGCTGATTGTCTATTACAAAGTGCTAAAAATAATGAGCCTACTATTGTACATGGAGATTTAGATACCATAATGGCAGGACTTTCTTGTGGAGAAGTTTCACTTTTAGCTTGGGATATATTAAAAAATAGTGTCAGTTCATTTTTAAGTATTGATGATAGTTTGATTGGTAATACCATGAAACTATTAGCACAGACCAAAACTCCTATTATTGCAGGTGAATCTGCAGTTGCGGGATTGGTTGGTTTTTTATGTGCTCAGGGTGATCAAGGAATAAGAGAAAAGTTAAATATCAATGAAGAATCAAAAATTCTTTTCTACGGAACCGAAGGTGATACAGATGAAGAAATCTACAAACAATTAGTTGGAGAATCATCAGAAGTCATCTTAAACAAAGAAAATAAGGAAATATAAGATGAGCAAAAACTTAGAATTTACTCAATCACTTAGAGTTGATATGCAATCATGGAGACATGAAATTCATCGTAATCCTGAGTTAGATTTCGAGGTACAAAATACAGCCAAAATGGTTGCATCTTTACTAATAAAGTTTGGGATTGAAGTTCATGCAAATGTTGGAAAATCTGGCGTTGTAGGAGTTCTTAAAAAAGGCACTAGTAGTCGAAGTATTGGTTTTCGTGCAGATATGGATGCTTTAAAAATACTTGAAGAAAATACTTTTGATCATTGTTCCAAAATCCCAGGAAAAATGCATGCTTGCGGTCATGATGGGCATACTTCTATGTTATTAGGAGCGGCAAAATATCTATCAGGGGATATTGATTTTGATGGTACAGTTGTATTTATCTTTCAACCAGCAGAAGAGCACGGTGAAGGGGCCAAAGCTATGATTGAAGATGGTTTATTTGAGCGATTTCCAGTAGATGCTGTTTATGCAATTCATAATTTTCCTTCCATTGAAACAGGACACTTTTCAGTACGTGAGGGATCAATCATGGCAGCAGAAGATAACTTTGAAATAACTATTAATGGGGTTGGACATCATGCAGCCATGCCACACTTAGGTAAAGATGCTATTGTTATTGCTTCTGAAGTTGTAACATCATTGCAAACTATTTTATCAAGAAGTATTGATCCTATGGATCATGCAGTTATTTCTGTAACTGAATTTATTACCAACGGTACGACAAATGTAGTACCTGGACAAGTGATACTTAAAGGTGATACAAGGTCACTATCACCTGCAGTGCAACAACAAATTGAAGATACTATACATCGTAAGGTAAAAGGTATTTGTGAAGCCAATGGAGCAACGTATGAGTTCTCATATAAGAAAAACTTCGTACCAACTATCAATACAAAAGAAGAAGCTATAATTGCAGCAAATGTTGCACAAAGTATTGTTGGAAGTGACGCAGTTATTGGAAACAGTCGAGCGGTTATGACTTCTGAAGATTTTGGTTGGATGTTACAAAAGAAAAAAGGCGCTTATATTTTATTAGGGAATGGAAAAGAAGGCATAGGTGGATGTAGTTTACATAATCCAAAATATGATTTCAATGATGATATCTTAACTGTAGGTGCTGACTTTTGGGTTGCACTGGCACAATCAGAGCTATCTTCTAATATATAACTACTAAAATACACATGAGGGGAGATTTTCTATCTCCTCTTTATACATTATGAGATATACATTGAATTTTTTGTATAATTAGTAACCTTAAACAAAGAAATACACATGTACTTTAAAAATGAAAAAAATCTCCTATCGCTTATTAGGTATGCACTCCCATTACTTGTTTTATTTCTCTCAATCTTTATCACTACATTTTTGTACTTTGAAAATAAGGCAGAATTTCAACAATTAGAACAAAGTATTGAAGAAAAATTTATTAGTGATAGAAAACAAACCATTAAAGAACAAATAGATAATATTTATAAGTACATAATTTCAGAGCAAGAATCAACGATTGCAAACTTAAAAGAATCACTTATTAAAAGGGTTCATGAAGCACATACTATTTCTACAAATTTGTATGCGCAATTTAAAGACACTCATTCAAAAGAAGAAATAACACTTATGATTCGTGCAGCTTTAAAAGATATTCGCTTTAACAATCAAAGAGGCTACTTTTTTGTATATGATAAAAAAGCTACCACTGTAATGCATCCTCTCTTACCTACACTTGAGGGAAAAAACCTTATAAATCATCAAGATACAAAAGGAACATTTGTTTTAAAGGAATCACTCTCATTACTAAATAATAAAAAAGAATCTTATCAAGAGTGGTACTGGAAAAAAATAAAAAGCAATGATAAAGAGTTCAAAAAAATAGGTTTTATAAAAAATGTTTACGAATTAGATTGGTTTATAGGTACAGGTGAATATATTGAAGATTTTTCAAAAGATGTGCAAAAAAAAGTTATTGCTCAAATAGAAAAGTTCAGGTTTGGTCAAAATGGATACTTTATTATTACAGATAAAAATAATAACTATCTTAACCATATCAATAAAAAGTTAATTGGTAAAAATGCTTTCAATGAGTTAAAAATCATGAATGACGTTGAATCAATCAATAAAATTCAAACTGTGATAAATAAAAATAAAGGATATGTGTATTTGGATTTTTTCAAACCCAATTCGAAAACCATATCTTCAAAGATAATCTATTTGAAAAGTATTCCAAAGTGGGGATGGGTAATCAGTACTGGGTTTTATAAAGATGATGTTCAAGAGCTTATCAATGAAGAAAAAAGTAAATTAACCAGTAAATATAATGAAAGTCTTAAAAACGTATTTATTATTGCATTCATTACAACAGTAGTTTTACTGCTTATTTCATTTTACATTTCACGTATTATTCAAAGAAAATTTAAAAGTTACAACGATAATATCAATAAGCATATTCAAAAAAATCAAAAACAACATGAATTATTGGCACAGAAAACAAAACTTGCAGCAATGGGAGAAATGTTAGAAAATATAGCTCATCAATGGAGACAACCACTTTCAGTGATTACAACTGCTTCCACAGGTATCAAAATACATAAAGAAATGGAAACACTAACAGATAAGTTGTTTAATGACTCAATTGATGTTATTAATTCTTCAGCACAACACCTGTCAGCAACAATTGAAGATTTTAAAGATTTTTTCCAACCAGATAAAGAGAAAACACGATTTAACATAGATACTTCAATTAAAAAAACACTCAGTCTATTAACTTCACAATTCAAGGTAGAAGAAATAACTGTCATTCAAAATATTGAGACCATAACCATCAAAGGATATGAGAGAGAACTGTTGCAAGTTTTCTTAAATATTTTTAGCAATGCCAAAGACGCACTTTTGTTAACACAAAAGAAAAGATTTATATTTATTAAAGTTTATAAAGAAAAGAAAAATGTAATTATCAAAATTAAAGATACCGCAGGTGGTATTCAAGAAGATATTATAAAACGAATATTTGAACCTTATTTTACAACAAAACACAAGTCTCAGGGTACAGGAATAGGTTTATATATGTCCCAAGAAATAATTGGTCGTCATATGAAGGGAAAAATTAGTGTTGAGAATGTAAGTTATAAATATAATCATGAAGGCTATACGGGTGCTTGTTTTACAATCTCACTGCCAACAGCAATAAAATAGTTTTTGATTTGAAGATACTACGGTAAAATATACTATTGCCGTAAAATTTCATTTAAAATTTCTTGATATCGTCCTGATTTTTTCAATTGTAAAATACCACTATCAAATTTATCTACAAGTTCTTTTCCTCTTGGATGTTTTTTTGATACCAATAAATACGTTTTTTCTGACTTTGAAAAAATCTCCTTATTAGAATAAGTAAATAGTTTTGCAACTTCGGGTTTAAATGTATTTTTAATAATATGAAGTCCTACTAAGATACTTGCGGGAGCAATATCAATTCTATCTTTTAATAACTTTTTAAAATTTTGAGTATCTGTTACTACATAATCAACAAAAATTCCCTCTTTTTCCAAAAGGCCTCCAGTTTTAAAGCTCAAAACTCCACCAACTCTATATTTATTTAAGTCTTCATAAGTATCCCAATTTAAATCCAAAGTTTTTAAATGAAAAAAAACTGTTTTTGTTGAAATCATAGCTTCTTTTGAATAGTAAAAACTTTTCTGTCTGTCTTGTGTGATATACCAAGGGAACGACCCATCTGAATCTGCCCTCATAGCCTCTACTAATGCTCTTTTCCAAGGAACATGTCTATACTTTACAGTTATTCCTTCTAACGCTAAGGCTTCATAGACTATTTCCTCAGCAATTCTACCCTTTTCATCTTCTTGAGATGTAAAAGGTACCCATTCACCTACAGTGAAGGTAACAATATCTTCTTTGGGATATAGATTTGTAGATGAAAGTAAAAATAATATAATACTTGTTAATAATATTTTCATAGCTGACTCCCTGTATCAATAAAACTATAGTATCTTTTATAATCTATATTTATATATCAGTTGTATTACAACTAATATATAAGTATTAATTAATACTCTTAAAAACCTTTATAGAAGTAGTGGCACAAAAAAGACTACATGTATACTTATTATGGAGAGAATAACCGTTACTTTTATTTTCCTACATATAGCCTTATTCCTGCCACTATATTCTATGCTTTTATGGCAGTCTATTTTTTAATAGATTCTTTAATGATTTGAACATATCTACCAGATTTAACCAGCTTTTGTAAACCACTATCAAACTTATCAACTAGTTCTTGTCCTCGAGGATGTTTCTTTGAAACCAATAAATAAGCTCCTGTTGCAGGAAATATTTTCTTTTTATGTGAAGTGAATTTACTAGCTTCGTTAGGCGTGAAATTATTTTTAATAGCATAATGTCCCACAAAATAACTGCTTGCAGCAATATCAATATCTCCTGCTAATAGTTTTTTGAAACTACCATGATCATTTTCAGATAACATTACGTTTACACCTTTATCTTTTAAGAATTTTGAGGATTTAAATCCTGTGACCCCACCAACCTTATATTTTTTCAAGTTATCAATATTCTCCCAATTAAAATTCATACTTTTTAGGTGAAAGAAAACTGTTTTGGTTCGAATAATTGCTTTTTTTGAGTAGAAAAAATTCTTTTCTCTCTCTTCTGATTGAAACCAAGGATACGTGCCATCTGTTTTAGCATCTTGTGCCATTGCAAATGCATCTTTCCATCCATGGTAAGAGTTTTTGATATCTATACCTTCTAATTGAAATGCCTCCGCAATAATAGTTTCAGCAACCTTTCCTTTTGGGTCTGTGGGTGAAGTATACGGTGCCCAATCACCAATAGATAACTCAATAGTCTCATTGGCACTTAAATTGTACCCTATACTTAAACAGATCATTAAACTTAACAATAACTTTTTCATTTGTAACTCCTTTATAATTATCACAAGGTTATTTAATACCAAATAGGTACTAAAAACGACAACACTGCTTAGTACTATACCTCCTTCAACACTTATCATAAATGGAGCGTTTAAAAACTCTCCCATTCCTCTTCCTCTTTTTGCTGTGAAAAATTTTTTTCGTTAATAGGTTCCTCAGGTGTTCTTGAATCTGAAATTCTCAGCTGTATTTTTTTCTTATTTAATTTAGGAGAAGATTTCAATTGAATATCTTCATTATTTGATTTATTCACTGTAATTCTATCTTTACCTTCAAACTCTTTGTTATTTGCATCTTCTACCACTTCTTGTGCAATTTTTGCAGTTTGTTTTGCAACATCATTTGTATTATTAGCAATTGTCACATTTTCTTGAGTCTGTTGGTCAAGTGAATTAACAGCATCATTTATTTGCTCAATTCCTAATACTTGCTCTTTTGATGCTGTTTCTACATCATTGATTAATCCGCTTGTTTTATGAATATTTTCAGTTAACGATGTGTATCCCTCTATCATCAAGTCTGCAATTTTCTTACCTTCATTTGCTTTTGAGTTTGCACTTTCAACCAATGATTTAATTTGATTTGCTGCTTCAGAAGATCTGGATGCTAAATTTCGAACCTCTTGAGCCACAACAGCAAATCCTTTTCCTGCTTCTCCTGCAGTTGCAGCCTCAACAGCTGCATTTAGTGAAAGGATATTCGTTTGGAAAGCAATTTGGTCAATGATTGAAATTGCATCATTAATATCTTGAACTTGAGTAGTAATCTCGTCCATCGCACAATTTGTTTGCAATGCCAGTTTTTCACCCTCCTTTGAAGAGTCAGTTAATTCAGCTGCAAAAGTAGCCATCTTTTGAATATTTTGGGTATTACCTCTAATATTTCCAGTAATTTCTTCAAGTGATGCTGCTGTTTCTTCTAATGATGCTGCTGCAACATTTGAGTTGTTATTTAAAGTATTTACATTTGAAAGTAATATGTCTGAACTATTTTGAAGAGTTAATCCATTTGTTTTATTTTCCACTAACATCCCCGTAATAGCATCTCTTAGCTTATTTACATCACAAATTAAGATATCAAAAGCACCATCTTTTTCCATGTTTTGCACAATCAATTCATTTGTGTAGTCGTAATTGGAATACTCTTCTAGTCTTTCATTAATAAGATTAAAATTTTCTCTTGTAGCTTCAATCATAGTATTTACACCAGATTTAAAGTTATTTAACGATACATTGGCTGTTTCTTTTTCTATTATTTGTGTATATAAACCATGCTGTACTTTTTTCATTACATGTTCTGCTTCTTTAATTAACTCATTATCCTCTTTTATTCCATCTTCTATTGATTGCAAGTATTGGTTAAAATCAGTAGAAATCATACCTATTTCATCTTTGCTAATGATTTTTACCCTTGATTCAATATCTTTTGTAGTGAGTAAATTAATAACTCCTGCATGTAAAATTTTCAAGGAATTTATTATATTTTTACTGACGAATATACCAATTAATGCACCTGATATTAATGCAAATATTGTTCCATACAAGGTAAGCATCGTTGCAAGATCTGCTGTTTCTTCCTGAGCTTTTAATCTCTGTGTCATTAGTGCTTTTTCAGCATGTATGATTTCATTTAGTTTTGTTCGAATAGTATCCCTATAAAATTTTCCTTTGCCATTGCTCATAGTTTTAGTTATATCATCAATTGTTACATCATACTTATTCATTGCTCTTCTAGCATCTATTTCAACTTCCGCAACTCTAGTCTTCCAATCTTGAACTGCATCTTTTACAGACTGAATATCTTTTTCTGAGATACCTATACCACCTGATACTATTTCTAAAAAATCTAATTGTTCTATTAAATCTTCTTCACCCTTTATATATGGTTCAAGGGAGTTTTCTTTTCCATTTAATAAAAATCCCCTTTGACCCGTTTCCATATTCACTAATGCCAGTGTAGTTGAAGAAATGATTGCTTTAGCTCTCATATTATTGTTGGCCTTACTTTCAAACAAAGCCAGTTTTTCTCTTATATCACTAAAAAGCTCATTACCTAATGTTCGAGCAGAAATATTCTTGAAGTTTATAATGGCTTTTTCACCTTTTTTTACTTCTCTTCTTAATTTAATTTCTGGCTCAGCTGATTCTAATACCCATTTTTCTTGTAAGTTTTTTATTTCATTCCATCTTTTCACTTGAGTTGGATTATCACTGGATAATTTTGATCCCTGCTCTATAAAGTCATAAAAAAGTTTTTTCCCATTGTTATAAGGTTCTAAATATCCATCTATACCTGTAACTAAAAAACCTCTTTTACCCGCCTCCATATCTGCCATACTTGAACCAACACTCGCCCCAACTTCAATGACTTGACGTGTATGTTCTACCCAGTTTGATGACTGAATCATTGACTTTATACTATCGTAAGCAATCGTTGATCCCCCAACCATAAGCAATAGTATAAGGGCATACCCTGCGCCAATTTTTGTTGCTATTTTTAAAGTATTCATATCTTAATTCCCCTACTTATTTCATGTTATATAGAATTATTTTATAATAGGTAGCTCAGCATCTGCTCTTTGACTTAGCCAAACAGGACCATTTTCAGTAATAAGAACATTTTCTTCATGTACCATCTCTTTTCCTGGGATATACTCCATACCTGGTTCCAAGGTTAAAACAACCCCTGGTTCTAAAGGTGTATTATCTGAAAGGGTATTAGATGGCCACTCTGTAAGTTGCAAACCTAAGCCATGTCCTAAACGGCCTACGCTATTTCCTAAAGCTCCACCTTTTTGCATGATGGAATTCATTGCTTTAAATATATCACTTGTTGTGTTTCCCACTTGACAAGCTTCAAAACCTGCATCAGTTGCTTTGAAAACTGTCTCATAGGCTTTTTTTGTCACATCGCTTGCATATCCAAAAGCGTAATTTCGATCAAAGTCACAAAAATAACTGTCAAAAACAGACCCCGTATCAATGATAAAAATGTCCCCTTTTTGTAAAATCCGCTCACTAGGTCCCATAATGATTGAACCATACCCATCTAATCCAGATCCAGAGATAAGATAAGGAGAGTCATCAACACCCAAATTTAAAAGATGTTCTTTAAAGCGCTGACAATTTTGTCGTTCAGTCTCTCCCTCTTTTAATAAATAAGGGAGATTTTTAAAACCTTGAGAGGTAATTTGACAAATATAATTGATTTTTTCTATTTCTGCTTGTGATTTGACATACCTAACATATCTTAGTATCTTTGTAACATCTTTGATTTCATAGTCGCATAAATTACCAATCAAACGGTGATAATCAGAAATAGGCATTCTTAAATTACTTTCATGTCCTTGAGGAATACCCAAGGTTTTGTGTTTAATCATTAGAGATTTAATACTAGACGTTAAAAGTGTAATTCCCTCATCTTCAGGATTAGGAGAACTCCAAGTTTTTACATCATCAACCCAAGTCTCTCTCATGCCACTCTCACCAATAATGGGAATAATCGCTTGAGGCTTTCCATGTAAAGGTAACAATACATACCAAGGTCTTGTAGGACTTTGTAAAAACTGTGTTTTGAAACCTGTGTAATACTCTATATCCACTTGAGTGGTTAGTAATATTACATCAATTTTATCTTTATACATTAACGCTTGAATTTGAGATAATCTACTTTCAAACTCATTTTGAAGAAATCCTCTTGGTGGTACTTTTAACATCTCACTTCCCTTTTAACATTCGAACGTATACAGATGGAATAGCAGCATATAATGCTGCACATAAAATCAGATCTGTTTTTTTCACTTCTTCATTTGGCGCATGGGCGAATTCTAACTCCCCTGGACCATATCCAATCACTGGAATATTGTGCTCACCCATGATAGATACGCCATTGGTTGAAAATGGCCATATATCAATCACAGCATCTTTTTTAAACAGCTCTTTATAAGCCTTTGCTACTGTTTGAGTAACATCGTGAGTCTCTTCCATTTTCCATGGTTTAAATGAACATTCTTGTCCATACTCTAGCCCAGTGTAAGAGGGTCTATCATAATTATAAATTGAGACTTCAGCCTTTCCTTCTTTAACTGAAGGAAGATTACGAATCTCTTGTATAGCTTGCTCAGGTTTTTCGCCCCAAGTTAAACGTCTATCAATAGAAATAGTGCACGAATCAGAAACAGCACAACGGGAGGGAGAAGTGGATCTTATTTCAGATACAGTAAGACACCCCTTCCCCAATAAATCATCTACATATAAGTTTTCATTTAAAGCACGGAGTTCTTGTAATATTGCCGACATTTTATATATGGCATTTTCACCCGTATGTGGAATAGAACCATGTGCTGATTTACCCTGTGTTGTTACAGAAATTTCCATTCGTCCTTTTTGAGCACGACAAATTTTTCCATCACTGGGTTCAGCCAGTAATACAAATTCAGGTCTAATATTTTGCTCTTCAATTAAGTACTTCCAAGATAAACCATCACAATCTTCTTCTGCAACTGTTGCCGACACAAGAAGTGTAAAATCATCTTTGATATCTAAATCAATAATAATTTTTGCAGCATATACAATTGAGGCAATTGCCCCTTTCATATCAGTAGTTCCTCGACCGATGATTTTTTCATCGTCTTCAAAGCCTTCATAAGGGTCATGATGCCAGTTGGTGATATCCCCAACACCAACAACATCTAAATGCCCATCCATTGCGATAAGATGTTTTCCAGTACCTATATAAGCCAAGATATTTCCCATTGGGTCAATATCTATTTTATTAAATCCCAATTTTTTCATCTCATCAATAGTACATTGAGCTGCAAGTGATTCATTTCCTGACCCACCTGGACATCGTACTAAATCTCGAGTGAACTTATAGATATCATTTTTGTAAAAATCAGCTCTGGCTAAGATATCATCAAAAGGAATACCTTCAAACATTTTTTCCATAACTACGCCTTTGCTAAAACTTCGGTGGAACTTTTTCCAACCATTTTTTCATATACAAGGGCATCTGTATCTCCCTCTGTTCCTAAAAATAAGATTTTAGAATCTTCATCTATTTCTAAAGCTTTTCTGTATTCATCTGAGTGCTGAACTATTAGATATCCAGCAAGTCCAGCAACAGCTGATTCACCTGCCACCACTGGTTCTTCTAATGATGCTAGATATTTCATAACTTCAGCAATTGGTTCATCTGGAATAGAAAAGAACCCTGAAGTTTTATTTTCTAATATTTCCCATGCCAACATTGATATCTCTCCACAAGAAAGACCTGCCATAACAGTTTCTAGATCACCATGAACAACAGTTGGTACGCCATTTTTCGCACTTTGTAACAAACAATCTGCGTTTGTAGGCTCAATCATCACAAATATAGGAGAATCAGCACCATAAGTTTCAAGAATAAACGATGCAACAGCTGCAGCCATTCCTCCAACGCCACCTTGTAAAAATACATGTGTTGGTTTGCAAGCCATTTGTTTTAAGGCTTCATCAACCATGATGGTATATCCTTGCATAACATCTTTTGGAACTTCCGTGTATCCTTCATATGAAGTATCAGAAACGGTAAAATAACCTTTCTCTTCTGCAGTTTTATCAGCAATATGAACTGAGTCATCATAATTTCCATCAATTCTATTGACGTTAGCACCATATTTTGCAATCTCTTTTTCTCTACTAACACTTACATGTGAATGAATAAATATTTCACAATTACACCCAAAATTTGAAGCGCCCCATGCTACAGATTTCCCATGGTTTCCATCTGTTGCACACGATACAGTGATTTTATTGGTAATATCACTGTACGTACCTGCAAGTAAATCATTTGAGTTTGCATCAATTCCGGCCTCTTTTAGTTTTCCAATAAGTAAATTGGCAACTGCATATGCTCCACCTAAAGCTTTGAAACTTTTTAAAGAGAATCTATAATGTTCGTTTTTATAGAACAGTTTTGCTACACCTGTTTGTTTTGCCATATCGTCCAAGTCAACAAGAGGAGTAACAGAGTATTCATCCCAAGAAGTAATCTCTTTTGATGCTTTTTCAAATCCTTCAAGACTTAATATATCTTGGTGTGCATAAACACCTTTTACTGTGTTGGCACTGTTATCAAAAAATTCTGTATTTTTTAAATATTTCTTGTATTCGTTTATCATTATTATTTCCTATATTTTTATTAATTTAAATCTAATTTTTATTTATCAAAAGCTATATCTCGTAAGAATAAAGCTGATTCAGGGAAGAAAATTAGTATTGCTGACATTCCAATTAGTATTAGAAAGAAGGGTAGTATTCCACGAACCACTTCTAAGTATGATTTTTTAAACACAGCAATAGCTGTGAAAATATCACATCCAAAAGGAGGTGTTGCAGAACCAATTGCCATTTGTAAAGTTACAACTACACCAACTAGAATAGGATCAATTCCGGAAGAGTCAATGATTGGCATAAACACTGGAATTAGTACCAGGAGCACAACAATAGAATCAACAAACATACATCCAATAACAAAAGCAACTGCAATAACAAACAAGATATATTCATCACTAGCATTTTCTAAATTTAGAGTACTTAACAATTCTTGAGGAATCATTTCAAAAGAAATGTACCATGAAAAAGCTTGTCCAGCGCCCACAAGAATAAATACAACTGCTGTAATTAGTCCAGTACTTAAAGAAGAATCAATCACATCTTTAAAGCCAAGCTTTCTATATATAACCACTTCTAAAATCAGTGCATATAAAACAGAAAATGCAGCAGCTTCAGTTGGAGTAAATGCCCCGGAGTAAATTCCACCAACAATAAGAACTGGAAAACCTAAAGGTAAAATAGATTTTTTAATTGCTGTTAATCTATGCGACCAATCAGCTTTAGGAGTCAAAGTAATGCTTTCTTGATGGTATACTGAGTAAAGATAACAGTACCCAGAGAACAATAATGCCAAAATAATACCAGGACCAATTCCTGCGATAAATAGTTCAGCAATATTAGCATTTGCTAAAACACCAAATAGTATCAATCCAATACTAGGTGGAATTAGCCAAGCGATATCACTGGCATTGATTATAAGTGCTAAGATAAAAGAATCTTTGTATCCAGCTTTTAACATCTTTGGTCTCATAATAGTCCCAACTGAAACTACGGTAGCTTGTGTTGAACCAGAAACTGAGCCAAATAAAGTACATGAAATACATGTGGTAATTGGTAAACCACCTCTGTAATGTCCAATAAATACTTCGATTACATCCAAGAGTCTTTTTGCTGTGTGCCCTCTTGTCATAATATCAGCTGCAAATATAAACATGGGTACTGCAACTAAAGCATTTGGTGAAATACCAGTAATCATTTGCTGAATAATATTTTCTAAAGGAACATTAGAAAAATGTACAAATCCAACAAGTGTTGCAACAGTTAAAGGAACAATCATAGGAAAACTTAGAAACAGTAATACAATCATCACAGTAAGCAATGTAAATGTAATAACATATACATCTAATTCTCCATTAATAACATTTTGTAAAAATTCTAACACGCTTGATCCTTGCAATCTTGGTCTTTTTCTTCAATAACATCATAAGAAAGATAAATTTCCTCATGAAAAATATTTTGAATAAATCTAATTAAAAATTGAATCCCTGCCATAAAAAAACCAACAGGAACAACCATATAAATCAAATATACTTCTAGTTGTAGTGCAGGACTTAATCTATTTATTTCTTGCAAATGAGTCACGTAAACTACAGCTTGATAAGCTAAAAGAAACATTAAAGCAGCTGTTGTAATTGCAATAAACATTGTTAATGCTTTTTTCTTTTTATGAGAAAGAGAATCGTAAATAGCTGTCATTCTGATATTTCTTCCATTTCGAACTGCATACGCAAGTCCGATAAAAGTAACTGATACCATTAAGAATTGATTTAACTCTTCTGAAAAAAATAAACTCTGATTAAAGAGATATCTTCCTAGACCATTTGCTGTTGTGTTTACCATCATCAGTAATATAGAAGCAGATAAAATAAAAACCTCTATTTTTGCTGTGATCGCATTTATTTTGTGTAATACTCTTTTCATAAGTTACTCCTTATGTTTAAATAGTTTGCCAAAACCATTGATTTGGTGTTTGTTTTCAACCAGTCTTAAAATATCCCAAGCCATTACTTGATTACTTGTTAAAATTGTTTTTCCAGTAATTTTTTCTAAATCATCAATTTCTTTACAGATATTCATATTTGTGCACGATACAAAAATGGTATCAACTATATTTTCATTTGCCATATTTATAACTGCTTGTTTGATTGAAGCAGCTGTGATATCTGGCACAATATTGTCATTTGGTATTTTAAATGAAGCCGCAGTGACAGTCTTAATTCCTGCAACTGTCATACCATCAATAATACCGTGGGTTACTTCTTCACTATATGGAGTTATCACTCCAAGTTCTTGAATATCTAAGTACTTACAAGCATTTTTAATAGCTGAGTAAGGATTTGACACTTCTTTTATTTCTCTTTCTGGATCACTTTGTTTAATAATTCTGGCAACTTCTTCCTCTCCAATTGTCATAGAAGCAGAAGTACATGAAAAGGCAACTGCATCTAGAGTAATACCTGGTAATAAGGCATTTGTAGCATAACGCAGTTCATCTTTTATTTTTAAAAGAACTTCAGGTGTTAACTCAACTGAATTCATAACTCTTGAAGGGAAACACAAAATTCCTAAGTCTTTAAAAATCGTTTCAAATTCGTAGAGGGTGATTTGGTCTGTTGCAAGAAGTATTAAACCTATTTTTCCATTATGTGAAATCTTATTATTGATTTCAGCTTTTAAATCATTGATTATCATTTTTATCCATTTAGTGGTACTCCAACATAAGTTGGAGTACTTTATTTTTAGTGTCTTTTTTCAGCTGCTGCAACTTCAGCAATAAGGTTGGTTAAGATTTTCTGAGCATCTTTTTTAGCTTGCTCTTTCTTATCATCTGTATAAGCATTTGCTACTACATCTAAGTATGTACCATGTAATGATTTACTAACTTCTTTAAATCTGGCTCTTTCACTTTCAGTTAAAACAATAAGTTTTAACTCTTTGTTTTCTTCTAGCATTTTTGCAGTATTTTCTTTATTGATTTTCTTTTGGTAAATAAAGGCAGCTTTATCAGCAGCTTTAATTGCTTTTCTAACAATTGCTTGTTTGTCTGCATTTAACTTTTTAAACCACTTTGAGTTTGTTGATACTGTTGCAACGTAAGGCTGTTGACCTGGGAACATAATATATTTTTGTACCATATGCCATTTTGCACCGTAGATAAAATACATTGGATTTACCATACCATCAACAGTTCCTAGTTGTAGTGCTGAATAAACTTCTCCCCATGATAAAGGCGTAGGTACTGCTCCAAATGCTTTATAAGTTTCAACTGGAATAGTTGATGTAAATGTTCTAATTTTTTGACCAGCAAAATCTTCAGGAGTTCTAATTGGTTTGTTTGCACCCCATGCCATTTCACCTTCAGTTAACATTGATAAAAGTTTTAAATTTACTTTTTCAAATTTAGGCGCTAAGTCTTCATAGATTGTCTTACTTTTAGTTAAAACATCAAATGCTGCATCTTCATTATTTGTTAAAACATAAGGGATTGAAATAGCTTGAACTTCAGGAACAAAAGAACCTAAATGTCCAGTACCAACAGAAACAAATTGAATTGTACCATTTGAAGTTAACTCAACAATATCATTTTCACCACCAAGTTGTCCGTAATAGTAAACTTTAACTTTAATCTTACCTTTTGATTCAGCTTTAACAACTTTAGCAAACTCTTGAGCATAGATATCTTGCACATCTTTTTTAGACTCTTCACTAGCAAACTTCCATGTTTCTGCACTTAAACTAATACTTCCTAATACCAATGCACAAAATGCACCTGCTATTTTATTTCTAATCATTCTTCATCCTTTTCTTTGTGTATTAAAATTATAATCCTAATTAGCTTAAAATATACTTAAGATATATCTTAAGTATATTTTAAAGTTATTGGCTTTTTAATATTTTAATTTTTACATTATTTAATTATGGAATATATTAGATATTTATTGTAATCTAAACATAGGAGATAACATCAAGAATGCTTTATCTCCTTGTAAGGGCTAAATTAGGTGAAGTCGAACGAAGTTTTCTAAGTAATCAAGTAGTTCATTTACATATTCAAAAGCTTTAGTTTTGTCTTGTGATAAAACTGCTTCAAGTATTTGTTTGTGAAGTCTAATTCCTTCTTTATGGTCATCTTTTTTTGCATAGAAATACCAAAAACGATGAGATAGCCCCTGCACATTTCTAAGTTCTTCATAGATAAATTGGTTTTTTGAACATTTTGCCAATATTTTATGTCTTTGTTTTAGCCAATGTAAAAACTCCACATCATCTTGACTATCTACTGTATCAAGTAATTTTTGAATACTTTTTTTATCAAGCTCAGTAAGCCTATCAATTGCTTTTTCTACACAAAGTTTTAAAATTGCCCTCCGCACTTCAAGTAACTGTAACTGAGTAGTACCACTCATTTCAGGAATTAAAATTCCAATTCTCGAAATGCTCACCAAAGATTCATTGGCTAAAATTCGTAATGCTTCTCGAACAGGTGTACGTCCAGCTCCAACCATTTCAGAAATCTCTGCTTCAGTTAACACAGATCCTGGTTCAATCTCACAAAAAACAATCAAGTCTTCAAGTTTTTCATAAACTTGTTCTGTCATTGTTTTATTTTTATCTTTTCTAAGCTTGTTTTTCATTTCACATCCATATTAAGATATTTTTCTTCATTATATATAAAAATATTTTAAATATACTTTAAATATATCTAGAGTATATTTTATTAAGACATGTAAATTGTATACTGGATGATAATTACTCGAGAAGTCTTATTCGTAGGGATTTCTAGGTGGTACTACCCATAAGATTAGAAGCACTCGTTATGGAAATTGGCATAGTTACATTGAAATTTTCATTTTTAAGTACTTCTAATATTTGTTTTAAATGTTTTGGTTCATTTCTGCTGCCCAATACATCTTGGGGTAGATATATTTTAAATATCTCTCATAAAATGATATTTTAAAATTTTACAGGATTATTAGTTAATCAATTTAAAATTCACCTACATATCCTGATAATCTCATCATCACCTTACTAACTGGTTTGATTAACTTATCGTTAAAATCATAATGAACATTATGGCAAGGTTTTTGATGTTTATCAATACCATCATCACTTCCTACTAGTGCAAAACATCCAGGAATTTTATTAAGATAGTAGCTATAATCTTCACTAGCCATAATAGGCGTTGGTATATCACTTTTCCAATTTTCGCCTAGCTCTTTTTCTAATGCTATTCTCATATTAAGTGCCTGTTTAGCATGATTAATAGTAGCACCATATCTATCTCTTAACTCAATGTCTACATCTACATTATATGCTTTAGCAGTGGCTTTTGTTATCTCATCAATCTTTTCAAAAATAGTTCTTTTGATATCATCAGTTGGTGCTCTAATGCTACCTTCGACTTTTACTAAATCAGGTATCGTAGTTAAGTCACTAATACCGTCAATGGATGTTACAGATACGACAGCACTATCTTGAGGAGAAATTTGTCTTGCAACTATTTGTTGTAATGCTAGAGTTATAGCACTGGCTGCTAAAATAGGATCTTGACATAGTTCAGGCTGACTTGAGTGCCCTCCTTTACCAATAACGTCAATATGGAAGGTACCATTTCCAGCCATTACTGTACCATCAGGACAAACAGCTTGTCCATATTTTATAGCTGGCCAATTATGCCAACCATATATCATGTCAATACCTTCTAGGGCTCCTTCCTCAATCATTATTTTAGCTCCATGCCCACCCTCTTCTGCTGGTTGAAAAATCAATGAAATGGGATTGTTTATTTGGTCTTCATTTTGTTTCAACCAAATTGCTGCACACATAAGAGTTGCAGTATGTCCATCATGACCACAAGCATGCATACATTTTATTTTTTGAGATTTATACTCTACTTTTGTTTCTTCTTGTAAAGGTAAAGCATCAATATCTCCCCTTAAAGCAACATGAGCCCCTTCTTTATCTTGTGCTAAGTAAGCAACTGTACCCGTACCTGCGAATTCTTTCCAAATAATATTATACTCATCTAATATTTTACGAATATCCTTTGCAGTATCCACTTCTTCCCATGTTAATTCTGGATTTTTGTGTAGATTATGTCTAAATTCTATTGCAAACTTTATTACTTCTTCAAAATTTCTATACATTATTTTCCTCTTTACATAATTGTCTTACATATTTACTTTTTGTACATAACTGTACTTTTTTTTATAGTTTTTAAAAAATATTATCAAACCAACTAATCCAACAATATCAAATACAAATGCAAACCATGCACCGTATACATATGAATAAACTCCCCAACATATGGTCGAAATACTAAGAAGTATTTTCATATTTTTTGGATCTTTTGATGTCGTTGCCAAAGATGTTGTTACACTGGCAATTACAATTACTATACCAGATACTTCTTGTAGACCAAATAATAAATAAGTTGAAAAAAATGGTATAAAATAAAGTACCATTTTTTCTGCTTTTTTGTATTCCCATGCACCTAAAAAACACATTATTGTTATAATAAAAGATTGAAATGAACCATGAATTCCTCCATGAATATAAAAATCAGGAATTATAAAAAGCACTGCACTTCCTAATAATATTTTTGCCTTTATTACATCTTGTTCTTTCATGGCAAAACCATTTAGTACAATACTAATAAGGCCCAATACAGCTACGGAGTATTCTATTAACATAAATTACTCCTTAACTAAAGACAAGGTGTTACCTACATCAGCACTTATAAAAATAGATTTTATATCAGCTAAGATACTTGCATCCCTAAAAGCTACATCTCGCAAGTAAAGTGAAATCTCTGGAAAAAATATCAATAACACTGAAACACTAAGTAAAATAAAAATAAATGGAGGAGTTCCCTTTACCACTTCCCAATAAGGTTTTTTAAATACAGCAATTGCGGTAAAAATATCACAACCAAATGGTGGAGTAGCAGAACCAATAGCAACTTGTAAAGTTATTATAATACCAACATGGACAGGATCAAGTCCAACTGAATTGATAATTGGCGCAAAAATTGGTACTAAGATTAAAATTACAACAATAGGATCAACAAACATACATCCAACAAAAAAAGCAACAGATATTACAAATAAAACCTGATATGGTCCCATCTCAGTAATACCAATTGAAGATAAAACCTCTTGTGGTATTTGAGCATAAGATAATACCCAAGCAAAGGCAGCACCCGCAGCCACTAGGATAAATACAACCGCAACAACCAAACCTGTAGATTTAGCAGTTTGATAAAAGTCATTTAGACTCATCGTTTTAAATACTATACCTTCTAAAAAAGCGGCATATGCAACACTCACTGCCGCAGCTTCTGTGGGAGAAAAAATTCCACCAAAAATTCCACCTACAATAATAACAGGAAATCCCAATGGCCAAAGTGCATGATATAAGGACATTGCTCTTTCTTTCCATGTAGCTTTTGGTTGGGTTGGTATATCATGAATATAAGCATATACAACACTATAAATAGAAAAGAAAAATAATATCAGCAAGCCAGGTCCAATACCTGCTATAAATAATTCAGGAATAGAAGTTTTAGCCACAATTCCATAAATAATCATTCCAATACTAGGTGGGATTAAAAAAGCAATATCACTTGCATTTACAATTAAAGCTAAAATAAATGAATCTTTATAACCACCTTTTAAAAGCCTTGGACGAAGTGGTGAACCAATTGCTACAACAGTAGCTTGGGTTGACCCTGAAACAGCCCCAAACATAGTACAAGCACAAGCAGTACTCACTGCAAGTCCTCCTTTAATATGTCGAACAAAAGCCATAACCAAGTCAATAAGTTTTTCAGCTGATTTTCCTCTGGTCATGATATCTGCTGATAATATAAACATAGGAACAGCAATGAGTGCTGAGGGCCTAATACCCGTCATCATCTGTTGTACTAAAAATTCCATTTTTGAAAAATCAGCATCAAAAAGTATATATACACCCAATGAGGCTCCTGCAATAAGAGGAATTTTCATAGGAAAACCTGAAAGTAATAAAATCACCATAAGCACAAAAATAGAAGTTGCTAAGTGGTCTTTTAAATACTCAGTTAACTTAAAACTTGTGTCTTTAGTTACAGAAGTATTTGCATTAGCCAATACTTTATTCTCTTCACTTAACATAGTAATTTCAATTGTGATTTTTCCATCACTCAACTCAGTTAAATCAGCCTCATCGATACTCCAATTACCCTTTTTATTTGTTTCAGACGTATACGTTTTTGAATTTGATTCACTATCTTTAATTATGACATTTACTTTTTGCCATCTATGAGAATCAAAATCCTCAGATTCAGATATACCATAAACAAAAAGTTGAGTTTTATTTTCAATAACTGCTTCATCAACAAGAATACTTACATTTTGAGCACTTAAACTAGAAGTGATAAATAAAAAAGTTAAAGTTATAAAATATAAAAACTTCATCATCCAACTCTTACTCTTAAATTTCATTATCATCATTACAATACCCATCACGAACTTTGGTAGATAGATAGATATCTTCTTCCATAATATTTTTTACAACAGTAAATGCATATTGCAATCCTGTCACACCAAACCCAATAGGCACCCACAAATAAATTATAAATGCAGGAATATTTAAAGCAGGTAGAACTCGTCCACTCTCAAATACACTATGTATATATTGAAAGGAATAATAAGATAATACAAACATAAATATAGCTGTAATTAAAGACATACTTATCATCATCACTTTACGTATTTGGATAGGCATAGCATCATAAATGGCAGACATCCTAATATGCCTTCCATTTCGTGCGGCGTAACTTAATCCTGCGAAAGTGACCACAACAATTAAAATCATATTTAGTTCATCTGCAATAGTTAAAGCATCATTAAAAATAAATCGCATAATAACAGCAGCTATACTTACCAAAGCCATAGATAGCACACCCATCCCTAACATGAATACTTCAAATTTACTTAATGCCAAATCAATAAAATCTAAGGCTTTAAACAAAGGATTAAGCTCACTTTTTTCTTCGTTATTCAAAATCACTCCTTATTAAGGATAGCAACAGTGTACTATCTTGGTTCGATACTATTTAAAAAACTTCTATTTCTTACTACTTTTGGCTGCAGCACTTACTGCCATTTTAACATCTTCTTTCATTTGCATTAAAAGATTTTTATTTGAAGCACTTTTCGAAGCAAATTTATTTTGAACACCTTTGGCTGCAGTGATAAAAGGAGCTCTTTCTTCTGCTGTTAAAGTAACTATTTTGTAGTTAGGTAATTTTCTTATAATTTTTCCCAAACCTTTTGCATCTAAGTTTTGAGCTTCTTTTAAAATCACTTTATGGGCATGTGAACCAGCAGCTTTTACTAACTTTCTATCTCTTGAAGACAAGTTGTCAAAGAAATTTTTATTGGTGGCAACGGCACCATTATAATGACCATGACCAGTATAAGTTAACACTTTTGTGAGTTTATCTAAACCGTAAGCTTCAATCCATACTGTTGGATTTTCTTGACCGTCAACCATACCTGTTTTAAGAGCACCTACTAAATCTCCCCATGACATAGGCTGTGGAGATGCACCAAATGCTTTATAAGTATCTACTAATATAGGAGATCCTGGCATAACTCTCATTTTTCTTCCATTTAAATCAGCTGGTGAATGAAACTCTGTAAATGTTGTTACAGCCATTTCACCTTCAGGATAAATAGCAAGTAATTCTAACCCAGCTTTATTAAACACTGAGGGTAATTTTTCATTAATTACTTTTGAATTTTTAAAAAAATAATCCAATTCTTTTGTATCAGTAGGCATAACATATGGTAAAGTAAATAAATCCATTTCAGGTATAGTTGTCCCCAAATAACCAGTTCCCGCACCTAAGATATCAACTAAACCAGCTTTTGCTTGCTCCATAATATCCGTACCATCACCTAATGTTCCTGCTGTATATATCTTGATTTTATGTCTTGAGTTTTCTTCAACATAATTTTTAAATGCCGTAGCATATATCTCTTGTGGATCATTTGCCCACTCATCAATTGCAAACTTCCATGTTGCGGCACTTAAACTACTAGCTATTACTAAACTTCCTAGAACTAAACTTCCTAATTTCATAATTTTCCTTAGTTTTTATTTATTATTTTTTTGTTCTGTCTGCGTATTTTAAGGATACAATATCCAAATATTTTTTTATATCATACCTCCTTGTATAACTTGTAATT
>Ga0209081_1000597_pt1 | contig 21862 bp, 11 predicted proteins | sample GOMGulsemesocosm_4_FD_184636 | JGI IMG/M metagenome (GOLD analysis project Ga0209081, IMG submission 184636) | Methane-oxidizing microbial communities from mesocosms in the Gulf of Mexico - GOM15B Gulf of Mexico (SPAdes) (version 2) | ecosystem: Environmental > Aquatic > Marine > Cold seeps... | reverse complement strand
CTCTCGCGATTCGTTTCCCGTCCAGCGGACTTTGTTACATTGTCAGACTCGCTACTTTATTCAGAGTCCTAGGGTCATCTGGTGATACAGATGGTTCACTCTTATCGCGGTGAACAGCGTTACATACGACTTCACGTCGCACGGCACAAACCGAGATAGATTTTACGGTAAATGATATTTAAGAATAATTTTATTCTATTTTATCAATAACCGCTTTTATGCATTTTATAAATATTGACAAATTAAGCACTTACAATAGTGGACGTACTTAACCTGTTTTGATTGTGTGTAACAACTTCAATCATGGCACATAGATGCCGTATTGGGAGGAGACCATCACATCAGGTTACTTAATCGTTAACTTAATCAGTTAGTATTTCATTGATTAATGATATTTCAGTATGAGCAAAAAACAGGTTTTCTAAAGCTTGTAACGAATCTACTATTTGTTCTTTTCTACTGGCGCCGATTAAGCAAGATGTTACTGCTTTGTTGTGCAAAGTCCACGCTATTGCCATTTGCGCTAGACTTTGACCACGTTTTTCAGCGAGATCATTCAGTTTTTTTACTCTCGCTAATTTTTCAGAGGTTATGTGGTCTTTATTTAAGTGAATAATTTCACTTTTTGCTGCGCGCGAATCTTTTGGAATACCATGTAGATATTTGTTAGTTAACAAACCCTGTGCCAAAGGAGAAAAGATAATAGAGCCAACGCCTTCGTTTTGTAATATCTCTGTTAAACCATCTTCAATCCAGCGATCGAACATATTGTATCGAGGCTGATGAATTAACAATGGTGTTCCTAGTTCTTTCAATATTTTTACCCCTTGTTTGGTTTCCTCAGGGGGATAATTAGAAATACCAACATACAAAGCTCGACCTGAACGCACTATGTAATCTAGTGCTTGCATGGTTTCTTCTAATGGCGTTTCTGCGTCCATACGGTGATGATAAAACACATCAAAATAGTCAAGTCCGGTGCGTTTTAGGCTTTGATCGCAGCTAGCAACTAGATACTTTCTTGAGCCGCCGTCGCCGTATGGCCCTGGCCACATATCGTAACCCGCTTTACTTGAAATAAATAATTCGTCACGATAGGGCAATAAGTCTTGTTTTAATATTCGCCCAAAAGTAATTTCAGCAGCTCCGTAGATAGGACCATAATTATTCGCTAAATCAAAATGCGTCATGCCATTGTCAAATGCGGTATGAATTAGCTCTCTGGCATTTTCAAATGAATCATAACTACCAAAATTCTGCCACAAGCCTAAAGAGATTTTAGGTAATTGCACGCCACTATTACCACAACGTTGATAAGGCATATTTTCATATCGAGCAGGATTGGCAGTGTAAAGTGCATTAGTTTCATTTTTGATCATTTTAATACTCGTTATATATACAATTGTACTGGTTGGTCAATTGAAGGAACAGCGAAATAAAGTTCAACTACTCTGAGCCTAATTGCTATTAAGTGGTATTTGTAATTATATGAAATTCAATCTCATAACCAGTGACCCCATATAGGTTGCAGTTAACTTGCTAAGTTTAAGTAACCTATTGTCGGACTTACAAACTAATCAAAAAGCGGGGAAGTCCATTTACTCTCTAAAGTTTATAGTGGATTGTGTGGCAAAATAGGAAAAAACCGTGTAAACAGCAGTGTTTTGTTTTAAATCTTGGGGATCAATTTTGTCGAAAGTATCATTTTCAGTATGATGATAATCAAAGTATTTACTACCGTCAGGTGAAAAGTTAACACTTGGCATACCTGCATCTGATAATAAGCTCATATCAGATTGCGCGCGAGCGTTATTCATCGGAGCTAAAGCGACTCCCATTGGCGCTAATATTTGCGCTAACTCTCGAATAGCGTTCAGAGAGCTTGCGCCGACACCAGGGGTCATTTTATAAATTCGACCTAGGCCAAAATCCCATTCAGCACCAATAACATGATGAGTCATGTTATCTTTATGTTGTTTAACGTACGCCTTCGCACCAAGCAACCCAACCTCTTCTGCAGCAAATAAAATAACTCTTAATGTCTTTTTAGGTCGTGTAGGTAATTGAGCAATGTTATGAGCAGAAGCTAGAACCATAGCAACACCTAAACCATCATCAATTGCACCTGTGCCAACATCCCAACTATCTAGATGAGCACCAATTGCAACGATTTCATCAGGAAACTCACTACCTGTTATTTCACCGATAACATTAGCTGATTTAACCGTTTCACCTTTGGGATTATTCGAAGTTATTTTCAAGTAAAAATTTACCGGTTTCCCACGGGAAAACTGGTTAACAAGTAGGTCAGCATCAGGGTTAGAAAGTGCCGCTGCGGGAATTTTTTTAGCTACGTCATCATAACGCATTGACCCTGTATGCGCGCTTCTATTGTTATCAGTTCCGACAGATCGCATAATTAATGCTACAGCGCCTTTTTCAGCTGCAACACTAGCGCCGTCAACTCTTGTACCAACTGCAGTACCATAGTCATTGCCAGCTATGTGACGTTTCATTTGATAAGATACAAAAGCAATTTTTCCTGTTAAGCTCCCCTTTGGTGCCTTCTTTAGGTCAGCAAGAGTTTTAAAGTGTTCAACTGGTGCTGTAATACCTGCTTTTCCCGTGCCGACACTACCGCCTAAAGCAATTACAACAACAGGTTGTGGAAAAGGGCTAATTATACGGCCAGTTGCTTCACCTCTAGTCCATTTTGGTCCTGTTACGTCTTCAGTCCAAACCTTATCAAATCCAAGCTCCTTCATTTTCAAAGTTGCCCATTTTATCGCTTTTTTATCACCTTCACTGCCCATTAACCGATGACCTACTTCTGTCGTAAGAGATTCAACTAATTGGTATGACAGATCTGAATTTAAAGCTGTCTTCTTTAGACGTTTTATCTGTGCCAACTCTCCTTCTGATAAAGCATTGGCGTGCAAATGAAAAGCACAAATAAAACTTAGTATAAATGATATGAAAATAGAGGTTATAGAGTGCTTAAACATGAAGTTCCTTAAAGGTGTTCTACATAATTCCTCTATCTAAGTACATGATATTGAAATTGATAAATTAATCACCAGTAAATTTATTGTTATCTAATAAATGAGTATTTTAAAAGTACAATAAGGCATGCTGCACTTTTCTCTTACTGAAATATTGAATAATATTAGTGAATGATTATTCTGGTTAGGTGATAGCTTGAATTTTGACGTTTATTAAAGCACAAATATACTCTCATTGTTATTGATTATATAAAGCCCATTTCGAATTACTTCAAAAGGGGCTTATCATTTTTATAATGAAAGTCATCTCGGTAGACAAAATCTAAATTTTAGTAATAGATACTAAACCTGAAACGGGTACTGAAATATTTAAGAGGTGATTTTCAAGAGACTTTGACTCTTTTTTTACAACATGTCCCGTACTGTCGGTCACTACAATTTTTACTTTATTCCAACTATTATCAAGCTTAACAATTACATCTTCTGATTTTTTAGCATTAACAATATCGAGTACTTTAATGTCTTTCGTTGCTACTTCAGCAACTAATTTGTCGTACAAAGTTACAATTTGTTTGCCTGACTTATGGCTACTAATCAGCGGATATCTGCTGATAATGCCAGAAGGTTGAAAAGTACCGTTAAGTAAAATATCTTTATTCTCTTTCCAGTATTTAGTGTAATAAGTCACCATTTCTAAATGTTTTTTAGGAAGCTCAGCCAGTCTTACTGATAACTGAGGCACTGAGTATAAAATATTAAGTAACTGTAAAGCGGCTATTTCAACAGGCTCGTCGTAATGCCACATCAACATATCTGAATGAATTGCAGTTTCACCACTTAACACTCGTAAGTTAACAATTCGTTGTCTATTTATTACAGCACCATTTGGAATGTCAGTAGCTCTAAACATATTGCCATACTTACGCATGGCAGGGCCTATATATCGCTGCCTAAATTCAACCATGACATCAGGGTTTACAGCCTTTAACTCAAGAATCATATCGGACATTAGTTTATCTACCGCTTCATAGACAGACGCAAAATCACGTCCATCAATTGCTTCTAATACTGTATTTTCGTCACTTTTGAATTGATCGATAAAATCTAGCTTAAGACCATCCCACTTCCAGTCTCTTACGGCTTTAACGTAATGAGCAATTAGATATTCACGAACTTCAGGAAAACGAGGATCAAGTACATAGGTTTCTAAAGAAGGCATATGTCTTAGGTATTTACCCTGAAATTTTTCAGCTAATTTGGCTTTTTCACCCATGAAAGGGATTGAATACCACAGTAACGCTTTCATATCTAACTTGTGAATGTCAGCAACAAATTTACCCATGTTGTTTAATCGTTCAGGCTCCCAATCTCCCGTGTAGGCATAACCACGGTTGCTATCATTAGTTTGCCAACCGTCATCAACAATAATGGCTTTATAACCTAGTTTAGCGGCCATTTTAGTTTCACTTAATAAGGCTTCATGAGTGATGTCTTGATGATAGCTGTACCATGTAGAGTACATAGGCTCTGTTGCTAATATAGGAACATCAATCGGCTTATATTGTTCCATTTTAGCCCACCAATCAGCTACATCTGCAAGCGATCGTGAAAAAGCGATGGGTCGGGCATCAATTCTTAATTCAACTTCATAGTGTGTTGTTTGCTTATATTGCTCTGAGAAAAACTCTATTGAGTTATAAATTTGAGAGTCTTCTTCTCGTACCTTTGCTGAAAGGTTAACGGGATTAATTGCATCACTCACTGCAACGGTATAACGATTAACATCATCATGGCCAAACAACGTATAGGCAGGCGCATTACGAGTCAATTTTGAATCGAGTTTTTGACTGCTCCAATCGGCATGTATTTCATAGTCATTATCAAATGCAGGCGTCCATATTCCAGCAATATCTACAGAAGCATGGTTCCACTTTACTGTAAATAGCGGAGGATGTGCCTTAACCTTGCTGTCTAACTTTATAACAGCGGTATAGACACCTTCGTTGTTTTTGATGTTGGTTACTTGGAATGTAAATTCACTTTTTTCAGCTTCAATTTGCATACTTTGGTTGCCGAATTTAAAATCTACGGTGTTTGTTTTTGCATATATATTCATTGAAGCAATTGAAAATACGAATAAAAATGATAGTTTGATATTACTCAATTTAACTCTGCCTTATAATTTATACTAAGCCAATATTGCTTTTATTACAGCGTGATTATTTTCTAATAAAAGTAATATATGTCATTTGTAAATTAAAACTTTGTTAGCCTTATAACAGGCCTAAGCTTAATTTTTTATCTTTTTGAATCGTTCATTTTTAAGATAATATTGTGAACCCGATAGATCTGGGTACTTTTCTCTTAATAGGTCAAATTCAGGATTAATCGCAGTATCTCCCCAAATACCTAACATAAGTTTTAATGACTCTTCACGTTCCGGATATTGTCCCTTATCATCAGTTTCTTTGATCCAATTAGTCAAAACATCTCTGTGTTCGATTAATGTAGCAGCATAGGCAGGATCGTTAACAAGGTTAATTATTTCATGCGGGTCATTTTCTAAATCGTATAACTCTTCTGGTTCACGTGTTGGTAAGAAGTGCTTTGCTTGAATATCATTGAGTTTACCATCAGTATACAGCTTACGAGTAACGTTGGTCATTTCCCATTCATCACGGTAACTTGGTTGCATGCCTGAGCGTTCAGGGAAGAAATTACGAATATACTTGAAACGAGCAGAGCGAACAGAGCGAATTCTATCGATAGTGAAATCACAACGATCACGAGCTGAAATTACATAATCTTTTGCCTTGTAGCTGCCACTAAATAAGTTTTTTCCTTCAAAATAATCAGGGATATCAATACCTGCTACCGCTAAAGACGTAGCACTAATATCAAGACCACTAATTAACTCGTTTCTATTACCTGGCGTTACTACTTTAGGGTTACCTTCCCAGTAAGCAATAAATGGTACTTTTATACCACCTTCATATAAAAACTGTTTGTGACGTAAAAATCTTGTGCCATGGTCTGCAAAGAAAAACACAAGTGTATTTTCAAGCTCTCCATCATCTTCAAGCCGTTGAATAATTTCGCCAACTTCTCTATCAGTAATTTGTAATGACTCTAGGTAACGCCCCCATTGTTCAACAACGACAGGATCGTTAGGATAGTAGGGTGGCAAGGTTATTTCTGAGCGATCAATTGGATATTTAACCTTGTCTTTAAATTTACTGTTAAAAATATGTTTGCCACCTTTTAATTGAATCTGTCCAAAAAAGGGCTGGCTCTTATCTTTGCGAGCATTCCAATCAATTGCTACACCAGACTTTCCATAAAGCGGGTGTTCCATGTAATCGCCATCGTAAAGGTCTTTTCTGTTATATGAAAAGTTGTAGTCGTCCTTACCACTATTAAAGGTAAAATATCCTGCTTTTTTAAAAAGCTCAGGCACGGTTTTTATATGCTCTGGTAAGTAAAATTCTGACTCTTTGGTTCTAGCACTGTGATGATTATGAACACCTAAAGTGGTCTGCATTACACCGGTCATAATTGCGGAGCGTAAGGCTGAACAGACAGGAGCTGGCATAATAGTATTGGTGAATTTGGTGCCACTTTGGGCTAGTGCGTCCAAATTTGGCGTATGCACTAATGTCTCACCGTAGCTGCCTAGATCAGGGGATATATCTTCCACAAAAAGCCATAAAATATTAGGCTTTTTAACTGAAATCTCTGCTTGTAAAGGGACAGCCTTTTGTTCAGTTTGTGATGTGTTAACTTCCGACTTTGAGCAGGAAATCAGACTAATTGCCATCATCATTATTACAATGGAGTGTTTATAAAGAATCATTTTAGTAGACCTATCTTTGTCATTTATTTTCTCAATTAGCTTTAGAAAAAGAAATGACATTGGCAGTATTTCAACCAAGTATCAGTTAAAACTTCACCAATGTCATTATAGTTACTCAATCAGATATTGGTGATATCAAATCTGATCAAGTAGGTTCTATTAGTACAATGAATTCATTACACTAATAGCTTGTTTTTTTATTAAAATTGAGCTCTAACACCAATTGCATATCTAGCACCAAAGTCTTCATATCCAGCGAGTTGATGCTTTTTAAGGTCATAAAATTGACTCAACGATTCATTGGTAATGTTTATACCTTCAAAGAACACTTGAAAGTTTTCGTTGATATCATAACTACCTCTAAAGTCGAGTTGACCAAAATCATCTGTCGACTTGGGTCCACCAATCCAACTAACCGCTTCATTAATAAAATCAGATCTATAGTTATAGGCGAATCTTAATTTAACAGCGTCTTTTTCGTAGAATACGATTAAATTAGCGTTGTCTTCAGATAAACCCTCTAGCGTCAACTCTTCACTATTACCTAATTGGCTGTAGTCCGCACTGCTATCAATATTGGTATAGTTTGCTTGCATTCCTAACCCATCAAAAGGTGCTGGAAGGTTATCGAATATTTGCTGGTAGGCAATTTCAAAACCAGTGATGTCACCTTCACCACCATTACGTGGACGAGTATCTCCAAATTCTACCCCTTCTATCATTACAGGTTCTGTAGATACTGTTAGGAATGAATCTAGCTGTTTATTAAATACAGCAAAAGTTAATGAACCCACTTCATCAAAATACCATTCAAGTGAAAGGTCATAATTAGTTGATTTAAATGGTGTAAGGCTCGGGTTATTTGCATTAACACGTTCAGCACCTACATTGGTTGAGTAGCTTATACCTGTTGACAACTTACTAATGGTAGGTCGAGTTAAAGTATGTGAATAACCAGCACGTAATATTATGTCACCATCATCATCTAAATCCATACGGAAATTAGCACTTGGTAAAAACTCAGAATAGCTACTTTCAAGACCTGTAGATGTAGGATCACTTAGTGTTACTATGCGATTTTCAACAAAGCCATCAGGATCGATAATATCTACTAACTCTATTATTTCTTGATACTGACCAGTAGATACAAGATCTGTTGACACATATCTCCCACCAACAACAGCATCCCAAGTATCACCGCCCAATGTTAATTGTAGGTAACTTGCAATACTTTCTTCCGTTACGTTTGTTGTTCCCGCGGGGTTAGGTTGATGCTCAAAACCACCAGCAGCAATCCTAGCTTCAACTTGTTCACGCACTTCGGGAGAAAGTTGACTTAATGCTGCTTCGCTTTGTAAAAATTCAGGGAAGTCATCAAAATTGAAATCTATCCATTGATTAGTAAAGTCGCCACCAACTTCGCTCATATAATTACTAGGCATGTACGTGCTAAAGAATGAAGGGTCGGTATAGCTGGCTTTACCGCCGTTATAACAAGTTGCACACTCACCGCGTTTTGAGGCATTCACATCTTTTTCGCGATCAGAGTAATAAACCCCAAATTGAACTGATTGCAATACGCCCATGTCCTCGATAATATAATTAAAGTCAGCTTTTGCCTCAAGTACTTCATCGCTAGTATCTCTACCTTGTTTTGCAACAACATGAGATTCCCATATAGTCGGATCAGTTAAGTTTTCTGATGTGGTAATCAGCGGGAAATCACTCGCCATTTTAAATGAAATATCAGTATTGGCACGAGCGATGAAGAACCTATCTTTGCCATAGCCATTACTTTCTGCTTTTGAATAAGCAATATCACCAACAACCTGGAGGTTTTCATTTATTTGCCATTCATGATTATAACCAATTTGAAATGTTTCAGTATCGCGCGGGTTTGATCCCTTTATAACATCAACACGCCCAGCTTTATCTGCTGAAGTAACAAAATTATTTTGGTCGACAACGACATTACTAAATCCACTAGCACGACCTGCGTCAAGTGGATATGCAGCTTGATAACTCGTATCTGCAACATCAAATAGTGATACTAAGCCATCTATTGTAATTTCATGTTCATCATTAGGTCGATATTGAAATACAGCGGTTCCACCAAGGCGTTCTCTGTTTTGATTATAAACTTGAAATCGTTGAGCTGCCAAAGTTGTTGCGCCGGTAATTGCTTGTCCGTTGGCGGTTTGACTTGCATCAAAATCTAAATCTCTGTAGCCATCAGAAAAAATGCTATCTAATCGAGCAGTTCTTTCACTATAATCTACCGAAGCTAGAAAGCCCATGGTGTCATTGTTGAATGTATTACTATATAACGCTGATGTCTTAAAGTCAGTTTCTTCGCTATTACTGTCATAGGTTCCTGAAGCAGATGCAACAAATTTTGAGCCATTTATATCAAATGGCTTCCAAGTAGAAATGTCTACCGTACCACCTATCGCCCCTTCTGTTAGTGATGCATTAGAGCCTTTATATACCTGTGCTCCATTTATCAAAGAAGCAGAAATAACATCTAAGCTAAATTCACGCCCTGCATTTTCAGTAGCTAGCATACGTCCATTAGCAAGTACGGTATTAAACTCTGGCCCTAAGCCACGAACAGTTACAAATCGACCTTCACCACCAGAGCGATCAATTGATACGCCCGTTATACGTTGAAGCGACTCAGCGACATTTCCATCAGGGAATACACCAATATCTTCTGCTGAAATACCATCCGTGATTACATCAGCATTACGCTTTAGATCATTAGCAGATAACATGCTTCGTTTTATACCGACAACGCTAATTACTTCTATTTCTTCATCAGCCTTTTTTTCAATATTCGCTTCTGCTGCATTGACAGACAGCGATGCTACTAACGCGGCACTTATAGCAATTGAGAGATATTTGATTTTCATATTTATTCCCCTACCTTTTGTTGTTTTATCATGTTTTTGTTGCAATGTTTTGTATTTTGTTCTTTGCAATTAGTCTGTGGACTTTTCCACCCTTAAAAACTTAATATAAAACAAGCGTCAGTTGCTTCCTATAAAACGCATTAATATTCTCATAAAGTAACCTATTGGATTCCGAGTAAATTTATAGCCAGTAAATATGGGCTGATCCTCTCATTCCTAGATATACATCTTGTGTTCCTGTTTTGTAACCTTGAGTTTGTTTTATTGGACAATATCAGATAAGTTTAGACTATCATTGGTTTTAAAAAGTAATGAATATGTTGGATTGGGTAAATCGGATAGCGTTCAATGAAAGCAGTCCATTGGAATCTCAAGGGTATGAAAATCAATTTGGTTTTCAAAGACATAAGCCTCAAATTATGGATTATAGCCATTGGCATGGTCATATTGAGATCAACTATCTTTTTAATTGTTCTGCTGATTATTTGATTAACGGTAAAAAGATTAGTGTTCCAGAAGGAAAGATGATTATTTTTTGGGCATCTATCCCCCATCAAATGATAGCTTCTGCTGGCGATGGGGAAATGGTAAATATTTATATTCCTTTAGAAGCTTTTTTATCTTGGAAATTTGCGGATGAATTTATTTCTGAAATTCTTCATGGTGAAGTACTCGTTGCTGACTCTTTACATGAGAGCGACCAATATTTAACACGTATGTGGGAAAGAGACCTTGAAAGAAAAGAATTGTCTTTAATGGTTCAAGTGATAGATGAAATTCGTAATCGTATTCGTCGAATGTCTCTTGAATCCTTTAGCACTTTTAAATTATCACATTCGCCAGACAGGCTAGATACCAAATCATTAGTGACAGGTTTACCTCACATTCAGACCATACTGCGCTTTATTGCAGATAATTATGACCAAAAAGTCACGATTAAAGAGATTGCTGCGGAAACAGGGTTACATCCAAACTATGCGATGAAATTATTTATTCGAGTTTTAAAAATATCTATTAAGCAATATGTTAACAAGTTGCGCTTACAACATGCACAAGCGTTACTTATAGATACTAATGAACCTATTTTGAATATTGCCCTTAAAGCCGGGTTTGGTTCAATTAGCCGGTTTTATGACATCTTTAATCGTGAATTTCACAAAACCCCCCAACAGTTTCGAAACGATATTGTTAATCCAAAATAGTCGGTGCTATTCAAATGGTTAATTTTGGGCTTTGCTCATTCAGAAAAGAAGATTAATTAATAAAGGTTATTTTTTGGGATGAACTTCTTTATTTTTAGTAAGTATTTAATAAGTATTAGTGTTTCAATTTAATTGTTAAATCGTTATCACAATTTTGCTCCAACAGTTATTACTTTTGTTAAGAAGATTTTATGAAATATTTTTTCCGTAAATTATCCCTATTACTAGCATTGACGAGTTCATTGCCTTTCATGCTAGTGCATGCTGAATCATACAAACTTGACTCACCCAATGGTAAGTTGAAGCTTGAGTTAACATTTGATAAGCAGCTGAGCTATTCATTGAAGGTAGGTGAACAGTCTATTTTTAAAAACTCAACGGCATCTCTTACTGTAAATGGAAGCAATGAAAACTTAACTGTAAAACGTATCGTTAGTGTTAAACGAGATAGCGTTAATCGAATACTATTGCCTCATGTGCAGCAAAAATCTAAAGAAGTTGTCGAGCATTATAATGAAATCACCTTAGAGTATAGCAATCAGCAAAGCATTATTTTTAGGGTGTTTAATGAAGGTATGGCCTATCGTTTTCGCACTACACAAGTGGGTAATGTAGAAGTTAACAGTGAGCATGCACAATTTAGATTCTTGGATAATCATCAGGTGTTATTCCCCGAGGAAGAAAGTTTTATTTCGCATAATGAACGCCTCTATTTGCCAATACCGTTAGACAAAATTTCTAATAAGAAATTTGCGAGCTTACCCTTGCTCGTTGACTTATCAGGTACTAAAGTTGTTATTACAGAAACAGGTTTACGAGACTACCCTGGTATGTGGTTAAAAGGGAGTAGTAGTCATTCACTTAGTGCTGTTTTTCCAAAGCATGTCATAAAAAGTGAATTGAAAAAAGATTCTGATCGTAATGAAAATATCATCCAAAGAGCGCCTTATCTTTCTACTCATCATATAAAAAAAGAGCAAGAAGGTCGTCATTTTCCATGGCGTGTTTTTGCTATCTCTCAAAATGATGCTGAATTACTGACTAATCAATTGTCATATTTATTGGCTGATGAATTAGCCATTGACCCCTCTTGGGTTAAGCCAGGTAAAGTCGCTTGGGATTGGTGGAATGCTAATAATATTCACGGTGTTGATTTTAAAGCAGGAATTAATACACAAACCTATAAATATTACATCGATTTTGCTGCAAAATATGGCATTGAATATATTGTTTTAGATGAGGGATGGCATCACCTTGATAATGTTTTAAATATAGTTCCTGATATAAACGTAAAAGAGATCATTGATTACGGTAAATCAAAAAATGTTGATGTGATTTTATGGGTTATTTGGAAAACGTTAGATCAACAACTTGAATTTGCACTTGATGAGTTTGAAAAATGGGGAGCGGCTGGAATTAAAGTAGATTTTATGCAACGTGATGATCAAGCAATGGTGAATTACTATTGGAAGGTTGCAGAACAAGCGGCTATAAGACATTTATTGGTTGATTTCCATGGTTCATATAAACCTGCTGGATTACGAAGAACTTATCCTAATGTAATTACACGTGAAGGTGTTAGAGGTTTAGAACATAATAAATGGGCAGATTATATTACGGCAGAACATAATTTGACCTTACCTTTTATTCGTCAATTAGCAGGCCCCATGGATTATACGCCTGGTGCAATGATTAATTCGCAACCAGAAAATTTCGAAATAATTTTTAACCGCCCCATGAGCAAAACAACACGTGCTCATCAAATGGCCATGTATGTTGTATTTGAAAGTCCACTACAAATGCTAGCAGATACACCGTCAAACTATTTAAAAGAGCATGAGTCGACTGAATTTATCAGTAAAGTGCCAACGGTTTGGGATGAAACAATTATCCTTTCTGCTAAATTAAGTGATCATATTATTACCGCAAGAAAATCGGGCGAAGATTGGTTTATTGGTGTTATGGGTAATAGTAAAAAACGCGAATTTACCTTCGATTTATCATTTCTAGGTAAAGGGGACTTTTCAATGAAAAGCTTTGCGGATGGTGTAAATGCCGATAAATACGCTAGCGATTATCAGACAAAAACACAAAAAGTTTCTGTTACTACCAAGATTAAAATTAATTTAGCACCTAGCGGTGGCTGGGTTGCTCGAATCAGCAAATAATACTGTTGACAGTCTAATTGTTGTTTTTATAAAGGAAAATATGTGAAAAAAGTTAAGGAACCTCATAACACGACCATATACCAAGCAATGTTTGCAGTATTTGCTTTATTATTGCCTGTTGTTTATGGGTTAATGCTCCGACCTCTAGTTTTTGAACAGACCGCCTTACCCTTAGAGCTGGTCTTTCTTAGCGCATCGATCCTTGCAATGGTTCAATTGTCATACTTGAACTTTCGTTGGCAAGATATTCAATATGCCGTAAGTGATAAGATATCAAAGGCGATACCAACGCTACTTTTACTATTTGCTATAGGTTTGCTTGTTGGCAGCTGGATAATATCAGGCACAATCCCCATGCTTGTTGTTTATGGCTTAAAATTAATTAAGCCAGACTATATTTTCATTTATGCCTTCATTGTGCCAATTTTTTTCTCTTTGTGTACAGGAACCTCTTGGGGTTCTATTGCTACTATCGGTTTGGTGATCATTACTGTTGCCAGTGTTATTAATGCTGATTTAGCGATAGTTACGGGAGCAATTGTTGGTGGGGCATACTTTGGCGATAAATTATCACCATTATCAGATACCACTAATATTGCAGCTATAGCGGTAGAAATTGAAGTATATGACCATATTCAATCGATGTTTTACAGTACCTTGCCTGCAGCGATATTAGCAGCAATGTCATTTGTAATTCTCGGATTTATTTATCCTCCTCAAATATTTAGCAATGAAATTGAGGTGGTTGCACAAACAATCAGTGCAATCGAAAGCTTATTTCGCTTCAACATCCTACTACTTTTACCACCCATTGTGATTTTCTATGGCTCTTTTAAGCGCATGGCCCCTTTGCCTGTATTGATTATTTCGACGCTTATTGCGTGTGGTCTATCGTTATTTATCCAAGACTATTCTTTCGATAACATTATTCAAACGCTCTACAAAGGTTTTAATATTAATATGGCTCAAGTTAGCAATCTAAATATGTTGCCCGATAGTATTGCGAACTTATTTAATCGAGGTGGTTTATACGCGCTTAGTGAACCGATAATTATTACTTTGTTAGTATTTATATATGTTGGCATTATTGAGCAAATACAAGCCATGCCAACGATAATAAATAGACTCTTCAACAAGGTTGAAAAGGCTTCAACACTCATTACCTCTTCTCTTGTTGCATCAGGGCTAACAAATGCAATGACATCAAGTCAGTACGCTAATAGTTTTATTGTTGGGGAAGCTTTTTCAAAAAAGTATGACGAGTTTAAAGTGCCAAGGAAAGTGCTATCAAGATCACTTGAAGATACTGGCACCATGCTCGAAAGTTTAATTCCCTGGAGCACAACTGCTGTATTCGTTTATGCAACGCTAGGTGTGCCTGTTCAGGAATATTGGCACTGGCAATTATTATCGTTAATTAATATCAGCTTAGCTTTTTTCTTTGCATACACGGGTATAGCGTGTTTTAGATTATCAAATAAAAGCAAGCCAGCACATATGATGACTGATAATCAGTGATGAAATCGGTGTTATTAATGAAAAAAACATCCAAATTTGAGACAGATTACGTATGAAATTGAACGATAGAGTTATCTATTATCCAGAATATAATATTGAAAAAATTATCTCTGTAGAAACAAAAACTGCAGCTTTAGTGATGGCTGTTTGTCAAGAAAAGTCTTTGCTTACTTGCCATTTTGGTAGAAAACTTGATAACCCAGAAAACTACATTACTTCTGGCCCTATAGTCAAAGGTGAGGAGTTGCCGAAGGCTATTTCAGCCTTTGGTGGTAGCGAGCATAATTCTACATTAAGAGTCACTCACGCTGATCAGGTAATTTCTACTGAGTTAATTTATGTTTCACATTTAACCAATGATATTGACAATAATCGCAGTGAAACAATTATAGAATTACGGGATAAATTACATAATTTTCATGTTGAACTTCATTATTTAGCTTATATGGCTGAAGATATAATTGAATGCTGGACCGTTATCAAAAACAATGAAGCAGGTGCTATTACCTTGCATGATTATGCTTCATTTGAATTGGCCTTATCGAACCAAACCGCAGATTACCATCTGACTAGCTTCTTTGGTTTATGGGAGCGAGAAGCAAGTATTCAAGACGAAAAACTTAATTTTGGTAAAAAAACGCTCGAAAATAATTTCGGTACTTGGTCTTCTTTCGGCTTCAATCCAGCATTTTTGTTATCCACAGAAGGCAAAGGTCAAGAAGATTTCGGAGAGGTTATTAGTGGTGCATATGCGTGGACCGGTAGTTGGAAAATGGACTTCAATTACAATTTTAATAAACTAGCTCACGACCGAGTTCAAAGACAATTACTTACCATATCAGCTTCAAACCAAACGGTTGCTGCAGACTATCAACTGACACAAGGTGAGAGTATTACCACGCCAAAATTTATTTTGAATTATTCTGACCAAGGTACTGGCAATGTTTCTCGGAATTTTCATCGTTGGGCTCGTCAATATAACCTACGTGACGGGAACTCTCCTCGGCCAATTATTTTGAATAGTTGGGAGGGTACCCAATTTGATTTTAATGAAAGTATCCTTGTCGATATGATGGATGGCTTAGTTAAAATGGACGGTGAAATGTTCGTTTTAGATGATGGTTGGTTTGGCGAACATGAGTTTGCTAGAGATAGCATTTATAGTGGTTTAGGTGATTGGCAAGTTAATCGTACTAAATTACCAAAGGGATTAGATTATCTTATTGAGCAGGCAGAGAAGCGAGGGCTAGCGTTCGGCATTTGGTTTGAACCAGAAATGATTAATCCCAAAAGTCAGCTTTTTAATCAACACCCTGAGTGGGTGATAAAACAGCCAGAAAGAGACAATATTTTATATAGACAGCAACTAGTTTTAGACTTATCTAACCCTCAAGTCCAAGAACATGTTTATCAAAGTGTTGCTAATATTTTGGATGAACACCCTGCAATATCGTACATAAAATGGGATTGTAATAGGAGTTTCACCAATTTTGGTTCTCAATATTTATCAAAAGATAATCAGAGTCACCTCTGGTATGACTATGTTCAGGGCTTATACACGGTTTATCAACGTCTTGAACAAGATTACCCGCAAGTTATGCTACAAGTTTGTGCCAGTGGCGGCGGTAGAATTGATTTTGGTGCGCTCAAATATCACCATGAATTCTGGGCAAGCGATAATACTGACGCCTTACAAAGAGTTTATATTCAGTGGGGACTTTCCCATATTTATCCCGCTATTGCTTGTGCAAATCATGTCAGCATTTGTCCTAATCATCAAACAGGTAGAAACTTACCTTTAAAGTTTAGATTTGATGTAGCAATGTCGGGGCGGTTAGGTCTCGAACTTAAACCTTCTGACTTACCTGAGCAATCTCTTAAGTTTGTACGCGCAGCGGTAAAGTCATATAAATTAATTCGAGGGGTTGTATCAACGGGCGACCTTTATCGACTTATGTCTCCTTATGAGACTGATTATTCGATATTAAGTTACTTATGTGAAAAGGAAAATAAATTAGTATTATTCGCATATAAACTCAAGCATCTACTTGGTCAACTTATGCCGGTGGTCAAACTTAAAGGATTAAATGCTTCAAGCTACTACCGTATTGAAGAAATAAATTTGCATGAGAAGCAACTACCACATAGCCAGCAAAACGGCATTATTATGTCAGGAAAAGATTTAATAAACAGAGGAATACGTTTAAATCTTGCTGAAGAATATGACAGTGCTGTTATCACTTTTACAGAACAAATATGCCAATAGACGCTGTATTTACTCTTTAATTTATGAGATTTATATAATGAATGCAGTGATACATTCATTATATAAGGTGACCTTTTAGCAGTAATTTCTCTCTTTTTTCCAATTTCGAATTATCTCTACTAATTATAGTTAATAACTTTTATGTATATCCCATAATTAATCCAATTTTATTAATAAATTAATCATGTTGTTTATTTGGTTTTATTGAATAACTAGTTGCTTTTACCTTCTGTAAATTCAAGTGGAGATTAAAGGTGATTTTAAAAATTCAGCTGCAATTCTGTATTTTGAATACTTGTTCTTATGATCGAATATACCTGTTCAACTTCTGTTTCTTAACCAATACATCTTAATCAAGTTAAATATTTCAGGTAAAGCACTGGAATTATAGCTGCAATATTATCAGCTAATTGACTTATCTTAACTGTGGGTAACTATTCAATTTTGTTAATTAATGTGTAAAAAGGTAGATTTGTTGCTTCATGTTTAATAGGAGGTTTGTATGAATTTTCGAGAAGTTTCTATTGTTGTGTTTATGTTTGAATAACTCGCTTTTTAGAGTTTATTAAACTCGAAATTAGCTTTAACAGCATGAATATAATTATGACTACTCGGGAACATATAAAATGAAAATAAATAAAAATAATAAATATGGCGGTTGGTTGCTTACAACTGCTTTTGCACTGTCACCTTTAACATTAGCTATAGGCACTACATTAAGTACTTCTGTTTATGCCACTTCTCAAGAGGTAGTTAGTGAAAAGAATGAAACAGACAGTGATGAAATAGAAGTTATTGAAGTAAGAGGTATTTTAAGCAGCCTAAAAGAAGCTCAAAGCATTAAAAAATATTCAGATAAAATTGTAGATGTTCTAGTTGCAGAAGATATAGGTAAATTTCCTGATGATAATGTTGCTGAAGCTTTACAGCGTATTCCTGGTGTTAGTGTCACTCGAGTTAATGGTGAAGGGCAGCGTGTTACTATTCGAGGAATGTCAGGAAAATATAATGTAACTACATTTAATGGTCGAAAACTGGCATCCGATAATGAGAGCCGAGATTTTAATTATGATGTTATAGCTTCTGAACTTGTTGGAAAAATCGAAGTTTACAAAACCCAGCAAGCTCGACTCCAAGAAGGTGCTGTTGGCGGCGTTGTTAATATTTATTCTCGCAAGCCGTTGGATGTTGGTTCAAAAGTGAGTGCGTCGATTAAAGCTGATTATAACGAACGTGCTGAGTCGACTAACCCTAAGACATCTTTTCTTATTAGTGATGTCTTTTTAGATGGAACTCTTGGTGCTTTGGCAACGTTGGTTCATACAAAAAGAACATCAAGATATGATAAGTATGATTCAAGCAATTGGGATGATTGGCAATATAATGAATTATATAGTGGCGGTGTTAGAAATGATGTTCCTTGGGGAAATCAAAACTCTATTGAAGATGACGTATTAGCAAAAACAGGCGCTGGTATAAATGATAGCTTTCGTATGCCACAGTTTCCACGTATTACCCGTACTGAATCTGAACGTGAACGGTTTGGTGGTACACTTGCATTACAATGGTTGCCAACTGATGACTTAGATATTAACTTCGATATGCTCTATAGCTCATATGATATCGATAATAGCTCTAAAGCTTTGTCTTTTACGTTACCTGCCTATGACAGAGCAGCTAAAATAACTGATTTTAAAGTTGGTCCAGATGGTTTTGTCGATCATATTGCTTGGGACAATGCAACGGTAGAGTTGTTGGAAACGGGTGTACCTCGTAATAGTGAAACTTATCAGGTGGGTTTAAATGCTAACTGGATTATAGATGAAGTTACTTTGAATTTTGATGCTGCTATCTCAGAGGCAAAAAATGAAGATGATGGAAATGGTAATCTTGTCGTAGTTCGTGCCGGTGTAGATGGTGCATCAATTAATTTTGATAACGGTAAAGCAATTCCTGACATGCTTTTATCTCAACCATTAGATGAAAATGCGGTATATGGTGCCCACCACACCAGAAAATATGGCAATACGGTTGAAGATCAAACATCTCGCTTTGTTGTTGACGGTGTATGGGAGCCTTCTGATGGTATGTTGACCGCGATATATTTTGGTGCTGGCTATAATGCACAAAAAAAAGAGAAGTATAATTACTACCCTAATTCTCCCAGTGTTTTTGCACTTGATCACCTAAATGACGTTAATCCAACTTTTGATGCACCACAAGTTAATATTGGTGGTAGAACAATGTGGCAATTACCGAATGATGTCATTATTCCTGGTGACGGTGAAAACTTTGCTGGTGATGCCAATGTGCCTGGCGTTTGGCCTAGTATTAATCAAAGCGCATTATTTGCCTACTTTAATAAACTAGATCCTGTTGCGGCACAGTCACTCATACCGCAATCATCAGAAAATGGTAATACCTACGGCGTTAAAGAAGAAACATTACATGTTTATGTGGAGGCTAAAATAGAAGAAGATTTATTTGGTATGCCATTTATGTTGGACCTCGGTGCAAGATACATTCAAACGGATGTTACTTCTTTTAGTTATTCACGTAATCCAGCAAATATAGTATTTAATGACGACGGTACTGTTGCTAATGATGATTGGAAGAAACGTGAAAAACTGACTTTCAAAGATGATTATTCTGATATTTTACCGAGTATGAACTTTAAGTTAAATTTAACTGACAACTTGGTGTTACGCCTTGCTGCGGCTAAAGCAATATCTCGTCCGTTTTTATCACAACTCATTCCTAATACTAGTATTGATCCAGAATTAGAAGATGTGAATGATGAGAAAGAAAGAAGAACAATCTATTTTAACAACCCAGGATTAGAACCATACAGCTCTAAGCAGTTTGATACAGCGATGGAATGGTACTACAGCGACAACGGTAATTTAGCTTTTGCTACTTACTTCAAGCGCTTTGAAGGTTTTGTTAAAGACGTACAAAGTGAGGCAACGATTCAAGGTCAAAGCTTCTTAGCTTCAACAGAAGTGAATGATGACCGATACAGCTTGATTCGTGGTTATGAAATTTCTTGGTTCCAAACGTTTGATGAATTTCTACCTGAATATTTAGCAGGGATAGGTGTTTCAGCAAACTACACCTATAACAATAGTACTTCTGGTGAAAGTGATAGTGAAGGTGAGCCAATCCCATTCTTTGGTTTGTCTGAACATCAATCAAACTTTAACTTATTCTATGAAGTTGATGGCTTTAGTGTGAATGCTGCTTATAACTACCGTTCAGATTACAGTGTACGTAAAGTTAGTCATTGGACTTATGAAACCTTCGGAGGAGTTGATACTGAACAAGCCATTGCACCTAGTTGGGGGAATTTAAGTTTAAGCATGTCTTATGACATTACTGATGAGTTAACAGTTACAGCAGATGCTTATAACTTATTAGATTCTGAAGAAACGTTAACCGTAGATGCACTGAAAACTGAAATGTTAACAGCTGGTGCAAGTGATGCTCAGTATATTTTTGGTACTTCAAGTTATGGTAGAAGTTATTCAGTAGGACTTCGTTACACGTTTTAATCAGATAACGAGCAGTATCTAACTAGAAACTAAGCAAAGATTATAGAGTTATCTATTTCTTTGCTTTTTCTATATCTAAGCCACATTAATTCAATAAAATCTAAGATAAAATTATGAAAGTAATATTGTGCACACTCTTATTAATAATCACCTCTGTCACTTGTTCTGCCGAAATAGACAGTAAGCTTTTTAATTGCCCTAAAGTTCTTGATTGCACCACTGGAAATGTTGCAATTACAGCGATAAGCCAAGGAAGTATATACATAGATGGTGAATACACCGGTAAAAAAACACCGAATATGATTTATCTTAAATCAGGAAAGCACATTGTTAGTGTTGGTCTAGACAAAGAAAGGATATATTTGAAAAAAGTGGTAACTATAGCCAAAGATATCCCCGTTAATATAGATTTTACCTTGGAAGATAAACAAGATCCATCCGTTTGGAAAGCGTTATTTGTTGGTGTGCCTAGTGTATTTGGTGACTCTGCAACGGGTAAGTGCAGTTCACATTTTTCTAAACAAGACTTAGATGAAGCATTTTCTTTTTTTCAGATGAATATGAAAGAGCACATTGAGCCGTTTTCCTATGGGTCAATTAAGTGGGAAATTGATAGAAGAGATCTGACTAAGCCTGTTGAATTAACACATAATGATGAAAATGGTTGGTATACATTAGAAGCCGAGCAAGGGTTAGCTGAACTAGATAATGTAAAGCCAGGTGAATACGACACGGTGTTTTTATTTTGGCGTGAGAAAGAAAAAGATTGTAGGTTTAAAAGTCCATATTTTGGTTTAGCATGGTTAGAGCCAACATCTGGTGATACGAGTGAAACAGGCTATGTTACTGTAAAGTTTAATCCAAAAAATATTGGCGTGAAAGCGAGAATTCAACAATATTTAGATGACGACCCTGGTGTCTGGACACATGAATGGTTACATGTCGTTATTGAAAAATTTTATCCTAATCTAAGTGTAAAAGTACCGCTTCCTCCAAAAGATAAATTGATTTTGCATTCAGCGAGTGCTTACAACTATAAATATCCTTGGCTTGAATGGTACAAAGATTTGATTTCAGGACAAGTCCCATTAGGGCAAGGCTATTCAGGTATTGGGCCTGAAGCATTTCTTAATTGTACAATTAGAAGACACGCCTTAAAGCAATGTGAGCAAGAATGATGTTGTGTTTGTTTTCAATAGCTAAAAGTGTTTTTTCGGAAATGAATAAAGTGATGTTTTAGATTAATATATGGACTTGTTTGTCTGTCCCGTCCTAAGATACGTTGACGGTTTTAATGGAAGGCCAGTCGCTTTTGCTTCTGGTCTTTTTTGTGCACTTGATTTGGTGTTTTCATACCTAAACTCAAATGCGGCCTCATTTCATTGTATAT
>Ga0209081_1000596_pt1 | contig 21864 bp, 33 predicted proteins | sample GOMGulsemesocosm_4_FD_184636 | JGI IMG/M metagenome (GOLD analysis project Ga0209081, IMG submission 184636) | Methane-oxidizing microbial communities from mesocosms in the Gulf of Mexico - GOM15B Gulf of Mexico (SPAdes) (version 2) | ecosystem: Environmental > Aquatic > Marine > Cold seeps... | reverse complement strand
ATTCTTGTTGCGACTTAATAGCGGTCCAACCCACCAAGGGCATTATTACCTGCTGCTCTAATGCCATAGTGGCGAATGATTTACGCATCCACTCAAACGCATTATTGTTTTCAAAGCCCCACGTAATGGGGTTGAATTCGTTTTGCAACTTGATCATGTCTGACAAAAGCAACGAGGGTTGCCTGCGTTTACGCACACAATGCTCAATATGATACGAGTTAAGAAAAGATATACATAAAATTGCGAAAAATGGCGGGATGATGTGGGAGGGGGTGGGGTTGTGTGGGACAGATATGGAAAGAACACTTCAAATATAGAAATAGTGTAATTATAAAAATTATGTAAAAGAAAAGGCTCATTGTGAGCCTTTTTTTATTTCCTATTATAACCATAATCAGCTAGCATTTTGTCGTGGGCTGCTTGGTCTTCAGCTTTTGTGGTTTGATGTCCTTGCTGCTTTATTACTGCTTGGCCTCGTTTGTTGTCTTGTACATTTACTGCTGCGAATGATTCGCTCATGCTGTCTATTACTCGTTCTAAGTAAGCGTGATCCTTAAATGGTTTTGCTTTATGTGTTTTACGGGCTTCTCTTATGTTGATAACTGTTGCTTCACACGCTTTTAACAATAAGCGTTTGTTATTGCTAAGGGCTAGGGTTTCTTTTAGTAGCTTTAGAGCGCGAGAGTTATTTAACTTACTCTTAGCAGGTTTAAAAAGTCCCACATAAAGCAAAACGTTAGGCGCAAGCCAGGCGTCAAGCTTGGCAACTTCGCCTAGTAGTTCACTACTGGCTTTATCTTCAATAAGCGCCAGTAAATCAATCGCGCTATGGCATACGGGGCAAGTGGTTAAGTGCATTTTGTTTTTTATCCTTAGTTGCTTTACTTTTTTTCTTAAGTAAAAAGAATTTAACTCTACGGGCGTTGCTTTTACAGGTTTTTATTATTCCCTCTCTAATAAATTTGGTTGAACTTTATTGAACATATCGCCCTGGCGTTGTTTGCGTTCTTTGTCTAGCATTCGGTAAACGTGAGCAGCTGAATAACCATACTTAATGGCTAGTTCATCAACGTTTCTACCGTTTGCCTCATGAAATATTTTTGATTGATTCACAATAGATAAAAGCTTTTTTCCTTTCGGGAAATAAAACTGTAACCCTGCATATTGAGATACCAATGTTTGACATGAGCTTAGCGCCATATCAAAGGCTTTTTTCTCTTCAATGCCTGCACACTCTAACAATTTAATGTTTAGTTGAAGCAGATCAAAAAGAAATTGACCATTACGTTCTTGCTTATTAGTCGTCATAAAGCACTCCCCACGTTGTTTTCCTTAGTTGTATTATCAGCCGAACTATTCACCGCCTTAACCGCCTTAACTTGCTCACGAATACGCCATTCCTTTAACTGCTCTATTGCGCGATTAAGCATGTAAGGCGTAAACCACTCAAGCTTAGCGATAGGCGTACCATCGTTTTCAGCTTTACAATTTTCAACTGCCCATCTTTCAAGGGCGGTATAGCTGCGAAAACGAATAAACTTAGCATCTGCCATTTGTTGCCAAAGACTGTAAAGCTTTGCCAGCTGCCCCGTTAGTTTTTTATGATTTTTGTTTTGAACAACAAAGCCCAAGCTTTTATAATGATCAAGTACCGCTTGTTTTTGCGCTATTGTCATTGCTGTTAACGAATTTTCACCCGTTAACTCAGACTTAATCATGCGCTTAATGTCATCATCATCACCATGAAATTGTTTTTCAGCGATTTTTATTTTTTGAATCAATTTGTTAAAACTCACAATCAAAGCCTCATCTTTTGAAATTCTGCATAATGCAAAGCTTCTTCATCTTGATTTACAATGCTATTGCTAATATCAAAAGCGCCATATACCGTCCAAAATTCATCTTGTTCGCAGGGCGTTAAACCTGCATTTTCTAACGAACCAACACTTAAACTTTTCAAGAATTTATTCATTGTTTTTATTTGTGTGCTGGTGAAAACTAAACTTTTTAAATTCATGTTATGTCCTTACTTTAATTACTTGTTAAATTAAATAATGAAAACAGCGATTAACCGCACAACTCAAGTACATCTATACCTAGCTGCTTTGCCATTTTTAAATCTTCAATGCGTCTTCTTGTATTCAACTTAATTAAAGAATCCGCATTGCCATTTGACTCAGTTAACTTGTCGTTTTTCATTTCTTCCGCCAAGCTTTTATTTATTGCCGCTACCACTTGTTTTGATTTCTTTTTTCTTTTTTTAAAATCAGCGAATGCGTCAAGGTTTTCACCAATGCCATTATCAGCCCGTTTTTTAGCCTTTAATTTTTCAGCATTTGCCGCGTAGTAAGCTCTATTTTCTTTCTGTTTATCAGTTAAATATTCCATAGACACCTCATTATAATTAAAAAGAACTTTCACCAAAAAACCCCAATTAAGGGGCTTGATGGTTCCTGCTTTATCACCATTGGCGCAGTTACCAACTTGTTAGAGAAACTCTCTCTTGGCTAAACGTTTATTCATTCAGTTACGCTTAATGTGTAGGAAACACACCGCTAATAACTGAACATAGCGAACGCCCACGCAGTTGTGCGTTACAAGCTCTTACTTACCAAGGGTATTTGCACCCAAGCCCCTTGAATATTGCGCTCTTGAAAAGTGATATAAGTTTTAGAGTTACTGCAAATAATAGCTTCATCTAAGGCTTTCATTGCATTGCCCCACTTATCAGATTTATTAGAATCACGGTATTTACGCAGCGCTAAAATACGGTTTTTGTTGTACTGGCCCTGCTTGTCAGCTTCAAAAGCATCACGCATCAGTTGAGCAATAAAGCTGCTGGTATCGGCTAGTTCGTCTTCAATAACTTCAGTGATAAGCTGCTTAGCAATATCAATTTCTTGTCCAAAAGATATTTGGTCAGCAATACCTACTTGAATTCGCTTTTTTTGATCAAAGCTTGTTAATGAAACATTCCCTTTTGCACCACCAATGCTTACGTCATATTCATTAGCAACTAACGAAATTAGATCGTTAACTTCACTAAATACCTTTTTCTTAAAATCTTCATGCGCCTTGCTTTGCGCTTTAGCTTGCTCGGTTAGCTCTGTTACTAAGTCATGTTTTAATAAATCTTGCGGCTTAATCTCATTAATAGGTGTTTGAAAGCCTCGGCTATTGATTAAAAATGTTGGTTTTTCTTCTGTTATTTGTTCAGTCATTGCAATTTCCTCTACTTAATACGTTCAATAATTTCTTTCGTGATTAATGGCTCGCCTAAGCTCGCCGCTAGGTTCATGGCTTTAACTAGCATAGTGTTAACGTTTAACGGATAACTCATATCTTTAGACTCTTGCCCACGCTTTAAACCAAAGCTAACAACCCCCTGCAAACGCTCTTTTATTAAATCTATTGCGCCCTGGTCAATCACCGTTTTACTGTCAATACCTTTACGACTAAACTTATGAGTTACATAGTCAGTAATAGCCAAGCCCAGAGGCGGTAAATCAATCACATTACAACGCAAAGCAAACTCCCGTACATCATAATTATTTAGATTAATATTTAACTCGCTTTGACCCACCAAAATAATACCTAGCAAGCTTCTAAACCCCTCACGCAACTCATGAATACGTTTTAAATGCTTTAACACCGGCTTAGTTAAATCGTGCGCCTCCTCAATAATCAACACATGGGTATTGCCTGCTTTAACGCTTTTAATTAACTCGCGCTTAATTTTTCTCGACCGCTTCTCATGCCCCATAGGTAAGTTACTAATGCCCAGTTCGTCGGCTATTGCCTCAAATATCATCCCGGCCGTTAACAGCTTTTTATCGGTCACCTCAGGCTCAACAATTAACAAATTAGGCATTTCAAACTTAGTGTATTCATTAAAGCCCTCGCGCAACGTGCTTTTACCTGCACCACACTCAGCCGCTACCGCTAAAATACTGCCGTTTTGTGCCGCCTGAATCATCGCCTCACGCACACGTAAATGATGATGGCTCATAAATAAATCACCCATGCCGCGCATTTCATCAGCAAAAGGATGTTGAGAAACACGAAAGTGCTTCATGGCTTTTTGACTTAACATTTCTGGCTCCAAATTTTCTACAAAGTTATTCGTTAAAAGAACGGTGCTTTTTTGTGGCTCTGCACCCGTATTCCACAAGGCATTTAACTCTTGCTTAGTAATGTATTGCGCAAGCCACGCCTCAAGCGGCTGCTGAATAGCGCGTAATGTATACGCCTTAGTGGTGTAACCATTTTTCAAAAATAAATTGAACGACGGTAAACTAAGTTTTACCCCTGCTTGGTTTAACACTTCAACCGCTTGGCGTTGCGTTAAACTGTGTTTGCGTAGCAAGGTATACGCGTTAAAATGTTGCATTGATTTCATTCCTTATTTGAAACTAACAACGTTACTACCAGCAACTCTGGCGGTTCCGTTGTGTAAATCGGTCACTATCGCGGCAATATCTTCAGGATAAATAGCTTTAAAGCCGGCTAAAATATCAAACTCAAAACCGTCTAAATCACGCCCTAGTGCATTGGTTACCGCAATTTTTATATCAATAGACGACATAGGCTTGCGTGTTTCAGCGGCAGTAGTGAATTGCTCAGGTATTGCAAAAGTTTCGCCTTTTGGCGTAATTGCAGCAGGTAAATCTAAACGTGTAATATGGCTAAGCGCATCTATTTCGCCATTAAATGGCGTAGTTTTCTTCTTCTTAGCCTTATCAATTTCTTCATCGTTAAGCCCAGGGTAAGCCACGCGATCTAGCGTTTTTTGGTTTGAATCAATCACCGTGTCTTTTTTAGTGTCGAAGCCCTCACCAAACACAGGTGAGTCAACCCTAAAGCCTGCTTCATCAAACGCCATCGGTGCTACTTCATGAAGCACATCATCACCAATAGGCATTGAAACAGTGACTAATACTTTAGCCTCTTCACCTACCACAAGTGGGCTAACCAAAACCTTTTGCTTAGCATGAACACCCTCTAAATTAGCCAAGCTATAAGTTAATGACTTTTTAACAACGGGGTGTCTAAAGCTTATTTCTAAATCACCGCCCACCGTGCGAGTAACAGGCTCGTGAGTAAAAATATAACGACAATATTCAAGCGAAGGTAACGCGCGTAAATGTTGAATATTGTCAGCACGCATAATTTTAAGCCAAGCATCAGTACGCGCCATACCACTACGCGAATGCGCCGAATTATAATGAGGAATTAAATTGGCGTTATAAGCATTTTGCCACTTAAGCGCCACCTCATTTAACTCATCAACACTGTTTACCGGCTCAAATAACAAACGACCTTCTAAACGTTTCTCAACAATATCATTCGCTTTTTCAACTGCACCCGTAGCACGCGCCAAGTGAGTAGCATGGGCAACATGTTCAACGTTCAAGCAACCTAAGGCATGCTTAATTGCCTTACTAGTCATCGCGCTGCCTTTATCCCAATAAACAAAACGAGGTAAACCATGAAATGGCGAGCCTGTTTTTTTACCCCAGCCAAAAAGTAATAAATCGTAAAGTACCTGTTGATTTTCACCCGCACACTCAAAATACTTAACCGTGATCAAGCCGCTATAATGATCAACCATCACATAACGCCACACGCGCAACTTTTTAATTTTTTCTAACGCCTCAGGTTTATTTTTATATTGCTCAGCTATAGTGGTGTACTTTTGCACGCGCATCCCCTTCTTTTTACCAGGGGGGTAATAAAGCACACACATTGACGCATCAGCCAAATGCACATGGTTAGGGTGCAAGCTTTTAAAATGCCCATGCGTAGTATCTTGCTTAGTTTGCTTAGCGGTAAGGTTACGTTGGCGCAACAAACGATTAACCGTACTAGGGCTTTTAAATGTATAGCCATTCTGGCTTAGCACACTAATAGCGTCGGTAGTTTCTATTAAAATTTTGCCGTTAGCCCTAGCGCTGGTTTTAGACATAGCAGCAAGCATTTCAAGTGCCTGCACATCTTGACCCGTAGAGCCTTTGTCTTTACGTGCTTTATTGCCACTTTCCCAACCTAACTTGTCAAGATTGCGATAAAAAGTATCCCTACTCCAACCAAAGTACTCCATTGCCTCATTAAGAATTACCGCTTTAGCGCCATGCTTAGCATTTTGTAAGCGTTGACCAAACCGAATTAACTCTTGTTTTGCATCATTAGTAATCATAACTAGCACCTTGTTTTCACTTATCCTTTATTATTATTCTTACTCTTGCTTTTACTCTTGCGCTTGGTTGTTTAATTCAAGTTCTTGTAATACGTCAACTGCATCTAAATCAGGTTTATAAATACCACCAAATAAACCAATAACATTGTCCATCAAGTCATTAATTAGATCGTTCACATTAGTTGCCTCAGACAACAACGTTCTGCCGCAATAATCAAGCGCCTCTTCTTCTAAAGGCGTGTCAACATCAGTTACATGTTTAAAAATATCATTAAACTGATTAGCCCCACGTTCAATAAGCACGCGAGCCTCTAACAACCCCTTTACAACATCTAACGTTTGGTTTTTCCAAGGCTTTTGGCTGAATTGGCGCTTGGCCTCAATTTCTTTCATTAAATCAAGCTGTTGCTGTTTTTCGGCTGAATTTTCACGCACCGCAGCAACGGTTTGTTCGGCTTCATCAACGCGTTTTTTAAGCGCGTGGGTTTCGGTGGCGTGTTTAAAAGCTTCTTCTTCAATCATTTCTTTAACCGCCTCTTTGTCGCCCAAATCAACGTTTTCACTGTTGATGATTAACGACTGGCTTGCTTCGGGGAGTTGGCGAAGTTTGCGAAGTTCGCGATTACCTAGCCCCATACTTTGTGCTGATTCAAAGAACTCTTCACCAAAAGTATTAAGGTTAAGTAACCGATCATCAATAGTACGTTTTGGTGTATTGAGTATTTCACTACAAAAAACCTCCCAATTGGCAACGGTTGCCAATCCTCCATTTTCTAATTCATAGGTTAAACCCACGTATTCCTTGGAATCCTTCATATTTGCTAATACTTTCAAAGTGGCAACGGTTGCCAATTTATTAATAAACTCGAAAGCTTGAAATTGACCAATAGCCATTAATACATCTTGCTTACTGGCCAGTACTTTTTTTGCATCAACAATGGCAACTTGCTGCTCATTGGTGAGTTCTGGGTTTGCTAATTCAGTGCTGGGTATGTCGTTTGTCATAAATAATTCCTAGTGATATTTAGTTAAATTTAGTTAACTTTAATAAAGTCTATTAAAGTTTGATTGGTCTTGATCAAGCTGCAATACCGCTGAGCGCAAGCCAACTTGAATGGTGTTTGCTATTTGCGAGAACATCGCGCTTAACCGATACGTTTTGCTGTTAGTAGGGTGTTTTTCTACCCAACCACACGCCATTAAGTTGTCTAACGTTTTAGTGGCTTCGGCACTGCTTGCTCTAGCGGCTTTGGCAATGTCAATACTGGTTAGCCCAGTAGCTTCATGCCCTACCAATGCCATTACAAAACTGGCTACGCGCTGTTGGGGCGCACTGTAATATTTATTGTTCATGGCGTTATGCTCCTGCCAAGTAACAAGCAAAATAAAAAACAACGTAAATAGCTAACGTACATGCAAACGTAAATAAGGTGGCGCAAGCCAGATGCAAAAAGCGCATGCAACGTGGCGACAAGCTAACGCGGTAATCACTTATACGGCGGTTTTTTAAGGGTGTGCTTTTTAAAAACATAAATGCCTCCTTGGTTTATCTGTTTAACGTGGTGGGTTTAAGTAACTAACCGGCTAAGCGTTGTTCTAATGCGTCAATGCGCTCTTGCCGGCTGTTGGTAAAGTGCTTAACGTCTTTATACGCAGGCACGTCAGGGAACGCTTCTTCAACAGGCAGCTCAAGCACCAACGCAATAGCCGTAGCAACACGGTGGCTATGGTTAGCACGGCTAACAACTTGCTGAACATTACCCGGTGAGCAATGCAGCGCACTGGCAATCATTGCCATTGAATAGCCCTTTTTACGAAGTTCGCTTTTCATTGTTTCGTTATCCATGTTAAATTCTCTCTTTGTTGCACCTAGTGGTTGCTAGGTGTTGTTAGTTAGTAGGGTTTTATTATGGTAACTAAATTGTTACCTGTCAACATAAAAAGGAAACTATTTAGTGTCTATTGGTAAAAGATTAAGAGAAGAGCGAGATAGGCTTGGTTATTCTCAACCAAAATTTGCCGCTTTTGCAGGCACTACAAAAAAGAGCCAGATAGATTATGAGAAAGATATTACTCAACCCAAGGCTGGTTATTTATCGGCTATTGCTGAGGTCGGCGTTGATGTCGCCTACGTCATCACGGGCATACGCTCTAACGTTGAAACACCCCCAAGCCAAGCCACAACCCCTGCACCCCTGTCACGCGAAGAAGCCGCACTATTAGACAACTTTCGCCACTGCACCCCCAAAGCCCAAGCAGCAATAAAAGCGACGAGCGATGCACTCGCGCAACGCGCGTTAAGTGATAAAACAGGTGGTATTTAATACGCGTTTTAATAAAATATTTTTAATGAATTTTTAACAAAAGAGGAAGTAAAAAAATGACAACTGAACACTATGCACTGGCTAATTTAATGCTAAATGGCGAAACATTACGCTTATTAACCGATAAAAAAATAATCACTAACAAAGAGGCTTTATTAGTCATTGAAAAAACCCAAAGCCGCATGGTAGGGGCTACCGATACAATTGACCTTGGGGTACAACATCATTTAGATAATTTAAAAGCAATCTTTAGCTAAACCTTATCTTGCCACAACAACTTAGCTTGCAGCTTAGCGTTAACGCTTGGAATAGCCTGTAGCTCAAGGCTAATACCGCGCCTTACTAACGCTAATTTGCTAGCGGTTTGGTTTTCTTGGGTTATTTGTTGCTGTTGTTGGTTAATAAAGTCAACCAGTAAAAACTCAACATCACCCACGGTTAGCTCCATGTCACCCGCGGGTGTTTCAATCACTTGTTCAGCCATACCTATTAACTCGTAAAGGTGTTGCAAAAAGCCCTCGTCTGCTATTTGGTTTCTGTACTGTGGTAAAAGCGTACTTGGTTGTGCTATTGGTTGCTCGGTGCTTTGCTCAGTTTTTTGTTTAGTACTACTCATAAGGTTTACTCCTGCATTGTTTATTAATTGCGTGATTCATTAATTACACGACATAGTTATTTTATTGCAGTTGAAAACCACTTTCTAATAATGCACGCTAGAATGCAGGCTCTCAGTCAATAAAAAGCACTCTTTTTACTGTTTTCTTTACCCTTAACTTTACTAATACAGGTTATTACTAACCCATTCCCCTTGCTGCCACACTGGCAGCATGAAACAAAAAGCCCCCCAAACACAAAATAAAACATACCTAACGCCCGTTAACTGCATACCTGCGGTTGCCTTAAATGCCATTAATCACATTTTAAAAAGTGAAGGTGGTTATGTTAACGACGCCAACGACCACGGCGGCGCAACCAATTTTGGCATAAGCGATTTACGCGATGGCAAAGCCGACGGCCTTATTGACATAAACCTTGACGGCATTGGCGATATTGACCCAAACAACCTAACCAGAGACCAAGCGATAGGTATTTATTACAAAGACTATTGGCTTAAAAACCAGTGCGACAAAATGCCCGCAAGCGTCGCGTTAGTGGTATTTGATATTGCCGTAAACCAAGGCGCGGCCTTTGCCCGTAAAAACTTACAAAACATTGTTGGCGCGAAAGCAGATGGCATTATCGGTAAAAAAACATTAGCTAAATTACAGCAAACACCACCACGGGCGGTAATACACCAGCTTACCAAACGCCGCTGCTCACGCTATGCAAAAAACGTAAGAAACTCAGCCGATCACAATCAAGTTAAATACCTAGCTGGTTGGTTGAACCGCGCCTTTGACGTGTTAGAAACCGCCAACACGCTTGTTTTTGCGGGCTACAATCATCATGCAGATTGAAAACCATAGTAAAGAGCGCGGTCGCTATTTTAAAGGCAGACAAGCCCGTTTGCGCGCAGAAGTGTTTCATAAATTACAAAATGTACCTGTTAATTACAGTTGTGTTTATTTAGTAAAGCATCAGGCACGGCAGCACAAGCGCGGTTGGGATAGTGTTACTTACATTGATATTCAAGTGGCAGTAGAAAAAGTAAAAGCAGGTAAAGCTAATTTACTGCCTGAAACCGAAAAAGCGCTAGGTATTAGGAATTAGGTATTAGGTATTAGGAATTAGGAATTAGGAATTAACATTAAAAATTGATATTGAGAAACGCAATGAGCAAGCATTTTAATCGTAGAAAAAACAGAAGAATCAGAAAAACCAGCACAAGCAAAGCAGCAACAAACACAAGTAACACGGGCAAAAGCCATCCATACGGAGTTTTTTCTGGTTCAGTAGAAACCATGTGGCCGTCAATGGAAGCTAGAAAAATGATATTAACAAAAGAGCTTTCTTTTATTGATAACCATAACGTGAAATGGTCAGCCCATACGGGCGCAGTGATTGACGGCGCCAGTATTCCGCGTTTGCTATGGGCATTTATTGGTTCGCCTTTTAACGGTCATTACCGTCGCGCCAGTGTAATACATGATGTTTATTGTCAAACAAAATCACGACCGCACAAGCAAGTTCACCGCATGTTTTACGACGCTATACGCGCTGATGGCGTAGGTAAAATCAAAGCTAAAACCATGTACTGGGCGTTAAAAATTGGCGCACCAAAATGGAAAACAACAGAAAAAGACAAGGGATTTAACCATGGTTGATGCAGCAGACAGAGCTTGTGAGCTAGAGCAACGACAACGTGAACAAGCCCTCGCGGCAAACAAAGCAGAAATAAACGCGCTTACTGAAAAACCAAACGAAGTGACCGGTCATCGTTACTGCCTTGGTTGTGACTATGAATTAAAAATAAAACGGTTAATGGCTAACCCAAATGCCGTGCGTTGTGTTGAGTGTCAAGCACAACATGAGCATGAGCAAAACCAATACAACCACCGCCATTGGAGCCGTTAACGTGGAATGGTTTTTTAATAATCTTAAAGTTATTCAATCAATGCTTACGGTACTGTTTTTTTGTGCTGTTTGGGCATTAGCGGTTACGTTTTCTAAAAAGAAAGACCACGCTAATTTAGCTAACCGGGTAAAAGAAATAGAGCTAACGTACAGCAAACAAGAACATCACACCTCACTTGTTCAGCGCGTTAATACCGTTGAAGTAAAAGTAAAAGGACTACCCAGCAGCCAAACAATACACAGTTTAGAAAAAGAAGTTGGCGAGCTAAAAGGCAGTGTAGACGGCATGAAAGACCTACTGTCTAACATTAACAACCACGTAAATATGCTGGTTGAAAACGAAATTAAAGGCTCTTAACCTCTTAACCTCTTAACCTCTTAAGCAAAAAAAATAAAGAAACAAATAAACAAAGGAAAACCCATGGCACTTAAAGATATACAAAACCAACATTATCGCCTGTCAATTTTACGGGCATTAAACGCACTTAATTATCAAAGCAACGACAGCATGATTAAAGACTCATGCCAACAATTTGGTAACACCATGAGCAGCGACCAAGTGCGCACTAATTTAGGTTGGTTAAACGAGCAAAGCTTAGTAACGCTTGAGCGCAAAGGTGACTATATGATAGCCACGCTAACAAGCCGTGGGCAAGATGTAGCGCAAGGTATTAGTTTTGTTGATGGCGTAAAACGCCCTAGTGCTTAGGTGAGTTATTATGACAACAGCAAAAACAACTGAACGTAAAAATGAACGTAAAAAACGCGGCAAAGCCTCTAAAATAGACTTATTACCTGAATCACTAAAAAAAGAATTAGATACTTTATTACGTGATAAAAACTACACCCAAGCCGACATACTCACCGCGATTAACGAGTTAATTGCTAATGCTGGGCTTAATGATCACAAAATAAGTAAGTCAGGGTTAAGTCGATACAGTGTTGAAATGGAAACCGTAGGGCAAGAAATACGCGCCATGCGTGAATCTACTCAAATGTGGATAGCGCAATTCGGTGAAAAACCCACGGGCGAAACCACCCAGTTATTGCTTGAAATGCTAAAAACACAACATTTTAAATTATTAATGCAAGCCAATGCCGACCCCGACGCACTACTTGACGCTAACACAATTAACACCCTTGCCTTGTCATTAAACCGATTAGAAAACACCGCCATGACAAACCTAAAGCGTGAAAAACAAATACGCCAAGCGTTTGCCGAAGAAGCCGCCACACTGGTAGAAGAAGCCGTAACACAAGCGGGGCTAACTAGCGCAGGGGCTGACGCTATTAAACGTGAAATATTAGGATTAGCGTAATGTCAGAAACGCCAGAAACGCCAGAAACACCAGTAACAAGTGATGATCATACCCCGTTTGACAAAAATGAATTGTTACTTGGCTATCAAAAACGCTGGTTAAATGACGACTCACCATTAAAAATTGCCGAAAAATCACGCCGTACAGGTTTAACCTGGGCAGAAGCGGCCGATGCGGTGCTTTGTGCCAGTAAAGCTAAAAGCTCAAACGGCACTAATCATTTTTATGTTGGCTCAAATAAAGAAATGGCGCGCGAGTTTATAGACGCCTGTGCCATGTGGGCCAAGTCGTTTGACAAAGCCGTGGGCGATATTAAAGAAGAAATATTTGTTGATGCTGGGCAAGACGGTAAAGAAATTCTAACCTTTGCCATTCACTTTGCCAGTGGTTTTAAAATTCAAGCGTTAAGCTCTAACCCATCAAACTTACGGGGTATGCAGGGTAACGTAACCATTGACGAAGCAGCTTTTCACGACCGCCTAGCCGAAGTACTAAAAGCCGCCTTAGCATTAACTATGTGGGGCGCAAAAGTGCGCTTAATATCAACCCACAACGGTACAGACAACTTATTTAACAACTTAATACAAGACAGCCGCGCAGGTAAAAAACGTTATTCAGTGCACCGCATAACCTTAGACGATGCGTGTGACGAAGGCTTGTATCAACGTATTTGCCAAATTAAAGGCGACGATTGGAGCGTAGAAAAACAGCAAGCATGGAAAGACGGCTTACTTGGCGATACCGCCACCGAAGATGACGCCCTAGAAGAATACTTTTGTGTGCCAAAACAAGGCGGCGGTGTTTACATTAAACGCGTGCTGGTTGATGCAGCCATGAAAAAAGACATTCCTATTTTGCGTTTTACTGCCGACAAAGACTTTTTAACCTGGTCAGCTAACCATAAAAACATGCAAATTAAAGAATGGCAGGACGAATTAAAACCCCACCTTGGCGCACTTAACAAAAATTTAAACCATGCGTTCGGAGAAGATTTTGCCCGCAAAGGTGATTTATCGGTATTCGTACCACTGCAAATTAATAAAGACTTAACCAAGCGCGTACCGTTTTTACTTGAAATGAGTAACTTAACCTACGACGCCCAAAAAGAATTACTGTTTTATATTGGTGACCGGTTGCCAAGATTACAAGGCATGGCGTTTGATGCCACAGGCAACGGCGGCTACTTAGCCGAAGCCGCCGCAGAGCATTACGGCACTGAAATGGTTGAACAGGTCATGCTTACCGACAAGTGGTATATGGAATGGATGCCCAAACTTAAAGCAGAATTTGAAGACTTTAATTTAGACATACCTCGTCATCAAGACATACAAGACGATTTAAACCAAATTCAAACCATACGCGGTATTCCTAAAATAGAAAAAGGCTCAACAAAAGGCAGCGACGGCAGGCAGCGACATGGCGATACCGCCGTAGGCTTTGCCATGGCTATACGCGCCAGTTGGATGGACGGTGGCGTAATTGAATTTACCCAGTTATCACAAAAAGATGGCACTTGGCACCAAAAAGAAAAAACCTTAAAAGATCACATGCGCGCTGATCACAGTAGCGACCATTTTAAAAATTACGACCAAGGGGCTTATTAATGGCTGCTTCACTTGAAAACACCACCGAAACAAACGCTATTCAAACCGACCGTAACGGCAATAAGTTTCGTGTTAAAAAAAAGCAGCTTAAAAAACCGCAAACCGACGATGCAAAATTAGGGCATTTACAAACTCATTACAGCGACCACCCAAGCCGTGCGCTAACCCCACAAAAGCTAGCTGATATTTTATTAGGTGCAGAGCAAGGCAATTTAATTGCGCAATGTGAACTAGCCGAAGACATGGAAGAAAAAGACGGCCATGTATTTGCTGAGCTGCAAAAACGCCGCCGTGCTTTGTTAGGCGTTAGTTGGAAAATAGTGCCACCGCGCAATGCTAGCGATGCGGAAATAAAAGACACTGAAATGCTACAAGCGCACTTTGAAGACATGACCTTTTTAGATGATGTTATTTTTGATATGAGCGACGCTATTTTAAAAGGCTTTTCTAATAATGAAATAACATGGCAACAACAGCAAGGCTTGTGGGTACCAAGTGCTATTGAATTTAAAGATCCCTCTTGGTTTATGACTCACCCAGCACAAGAGCCTGGGCAAAACCGTAACGAACTACGTTTACGCAACAACTCAACTAATGGCGAAGCCTTGCAGCCTTACGGCTGGATAAGCCATTGCCACAAAACTAAATCAGGCTATTTGGCCCGTTCAGGTTTAGCGCGTGTATTAGCATGGCCCTACTTGTTTAAAAACTACAGTGTGCGTGATTTAGCCGAGTTTTTAGAAATTTACGGCTTGCCGCTACGCTTGGGTAAATACCCCACTGGAGCCAACCCAGAAGAAAAGAACACCCTACTCAATGCGGTAATGAGCATTGGCCATAACGCAGGGGGTATTATTCCCAAAGGTATGGAAATAGACTTTCAAGAAGCCGCCAAAGGTACGCAAGCCCCGTTTGAATACATGGTTAGTTTGATGGAAAAAACCATCTCAAAAGCTATTTTAGGCGGCACATTAACCAGTCAAGCCGACGGCAAAAGCTCAACCAATGCACTGGGCAACGTACATAACGAAGTGCGTCAAGAATTGCGCGACAGCGATTTAAAGCAAATAGCCAATACCTTAACGCGTGATTTAGTACTGCCCATGTACTCACTAAATGGCAAAAGTTTCACCCACGACCAACGAAGCCCAAAGTTTGAATTTGACATAACCGAAGCGGAAGACTTAAAAAACTTTAGTGAGTCACTACCTGCACTGGTTGATGTTGGTCTTAAAATACCGGTGAAATGGGCGCAAGATAAGTTGCAAATACCTGAACCACAAAAAGATGAGCCGATACTCAGTAGATCGGGCTTTAGCCCGTCAAACGAGCAGGGCCAAACAAAACCTGTAGGATCGGCTTTAACAAAACCCCAAACAAAACTAAAAGCCATAAATAAAATAGTGGCACTTAAAGCAAAATCCAAAGCAAAGCCTGACACTAATAAAAAAGCAAACGATCAACTAGACAATTTCACTAACCAGTTAGCTAATGAAATGTCACCCGTGTTACAGGGTTTTACCAACGAAGTGCAGCAGCTGGTAGAGCAAGCAAGTACACTGGAAGACTTGCAACAATCACTTGCTGATTTAGATTTAGACGTGAACGAAGCTATTGAAATAATGCAGCAAGCGTTTATTGTTGCAGAGCTTGGTGGAATGCTTGCTATTGAGGAGGAAACAGAATAATGGCAAGTGGCACTAACTACGGCTCGTTACCTTTTAAAGAAGCGATAGACGCTTTTAAAAACAAGTTAAATATACCTACTGAACGATGGGCGGATGTATGGCGCGACGGACATAATTCAAGTTTTATGGTGGCGGGTGCGCTTAAAGATGATTTACTTAATGACTTTCGTAAAGCGGTAAATTCAGCGATTGCTGAAGGTAAAAGTATTGGCTGGTTTAAAAAAGAATTTAACACCATTGTTGCTAAACACGGATGGAGCCATACAGGTGGCGCGTCATGGCGCAGTAGTATTATTTATCAAACTAATATGCGTCAGTCGCACAATGCTGGGCGTTATCAGCAATTACAAAGCTTTGAATTTTGGCAATACAAACATGGTGACAGCGCACAGCCTCGCGCCCATCATTTAGCTTGGCACAACACCGTTTTGCCTAAAGATGATCCTTGGTGGTCTATTCACTTTCCGCAAAATGGCTGGGGTTGTCGTTGCCGCGTTATCGGTTTAAGTAAAGCAACCATGCAGCGACGAGGAATAACCCCAAGTGAGCGACCGAACGATGGTACTCACGACTGGACAGATAAAGCCACAGGTGAAGTACATGAAATACCAAACGGCATAGATCCCGGCTTTGACTACGCGCCACAAAAACCAACCATAAAGCAACGCCAAAAAAAGCAACAAACCGCCAAGGCAGAGATTTTTAAACCACCACAACGCATAGCACCAACCGCGCTTAGTACTGTAAAAGGGGCTGATGTTCACAGCTTGAATGCTAAGTTAGCAGAGTTTAAAACAGCTAAACCTCAGTTTGATTTACTTGGCCAGTTCTTAACAAAACACGAGATTAAAACATTATTTGTTAAAGCCAGTGAAATGATACCTCGCAGCAAAGCATCAAGAAAAATCAATGATGCGGTGATGGCTTATTTACCCGATACAGTTAAAAAATATGGTCACAACAATTACTCTTATCGTGCTAAAATAGGCTCTATGCCCAATGGCTGGACATCCGCAGAGCTGAATCACATTACGGTAAAGCTTGAAAGCAATGCCCGCTTTAAAAAAGTGAATGTGAGTGAACTGATTAACGCTGTTGAGATTGCTATACTTCAAGGGAAAGATAATGTCCCACGTACATTGTCAGCCATAATCAGGCACTGGGGAGAAAGTGGTCACAGTGGTGGCGCTATAATTACCTGGCTACATGAGCTTGGCCATCAAGTACATTTTAAAGCAGGCAGCCCAAAGCCACCAATGGATCGTAGTATTAGTTTAACCCGTTACGGCAGTGATTTAGATGTTGAATGGCATGCTGAACACTTTGCTGCATGGATGTTGAACCGTGAAGCACTTGCCCGATGGAATAATGACATAGCGGTGTATTTTGATAATTTAATGAAGAAGGCTTTACAATGAGTTCGTTAGATAAAATGCTGAAAAAGATGAAAGCAGATCCTATTGATCATAGCGCCCCGATGCCTTTGGTTGATGAAGCTTTTGTTGTTATTAACAATGATGGCTTAACCTTTGCTGAAAAGAAAACCCGTATTGAGCAACTAGAACAACAAGGCAAAGGCGTCGAGTTAAGTTGCTTTACAGATGTTCATGAGTCTTTGATTGTTACCGCAAGTATGGATGAGTTATCAGCATTAAATGAGTCAGAGCAAGACTAATGGCAGGTGCCTTTATAGAAGTAAGCGTTGTAGGGGCTAGCGCTATTGCCAATGCCTTAAACCAATTACTACAACAAAGTGGCAATTTAAACCCCGCCTTAGCAGACATTGGCGAATACTTACTAGACTCAACCCAACAACGCTTTGTTGATCAACAAGCACCAGACGGAACCCCGTGGGATCCTGTTTCACCCAAAACCCTTAAAAAGAAAAAACGCAAAGATCGCGTGTTAACCGAAACGGGCACACTAGCCGACACACTTAATTATCAACTAGGCGCTAATCAACTAATGCTTGGCTCTAATCTTGAGTATGCTGCCACTCACCAATTTGGGCGTGAAGCTGATGGTATGCCCGCTCGACCATTTTTAGGTATTGCCCCGTTTGAACAAACTGAAATACTGGCTATACTGCAAGACCACCTGCTGAGTTGATTTGTTGATTGGTTGAGCTATTAATTGTTAATTAACAACTAAGCGCCTAAAACGCGATTTAAGCCGTTATATTGTGTTTATGTGATAATGAGGCGTTTACAATCGCTCTATTGCTTAATTTACCTTGTGAATAGTTTATAAAACACATTGGTTCGCTTACTTTGTTGTTGTTGGCTATTGTTGGCTATTGTTAACCATGCGCTTGCTTTTTAGCGCGTTCAATCGCTTTTTTCACCCCCCCTAGCTTGTTTACTAATACAAGTTATTATCTTACGCGTTGTCATGTCGCTAATCTTGTTGCATGAAACATATTCAAGCAAAACAAATCGGCTTAGCTGCTTTAACCCAACAACAAACGCCCAGTGCAGCGTTTACTTTTGCCACGGGCGAACTTTCATTAAGCGATTCATTAAACGAGTCGCTAAACGGATCAACAAACAAAGCCACTAATAACAAAAGTAATCGTGTGCAAATTCTGCCCGACGGCTATTTTGCGTCAACCGACGGTCGCGAAAACGACATTGCTGGTGGCAAGTGGCTAATGGACGACGTGGCTTTTATGTCACTTGCCGCCCATGCCAGTACAAACAACAATGACTTTTTGTTTGATTATGAGCACCAAACCCTAAACAGCGACAAAAACGGCCAACCAGCCCCCGCCGCTGGCTGGTTTAAAAAATTAGACTATGTACCTGGGCAAGGGCTTTTTGCCGTAGACGTTGACTGGACTGCCGCCGCCGCACAATTCATTAAAAACAAAGAATACCGTTACACCTCAGCGGTTTTCTCTTACGACCGCACCACAGGTCGGCCCATTGAATTAATGCACGTTGCACTAACGAATCACCCTGCCGTTGATGGCATGAAAGCTATTGAAGCGCTAAAAGCTAACTCAAACAGTGGCTCAAGCCAAACACAATTAACTAACCAAAATAACACCAGCCAACCAAACCAACCAAACCAACCAAACAAAGGAGCCGCTATGAACGCAGCAACTCAACTTCTGGCGCTACTTGGCGTAACAGTTGCCAGTGATGACAAAATTACTGACGACTTATTAACGCAAGGTACTGCCGCCCTTACTGCCCTGCAAGCGAAAGCTGATTCAGTGGCTCAATTAACAACGGATTTAAACACCGCGCAAACCTCAGTGACTGCCCTTAAGTCAACAGCCGCACTTAAAGCACAAACGGCTGACGTTAACTTGGCTGAATTTGTACCCGTTGCAACATACAACGCACTAGCCACCAACTTTGCCGCATTAAAAGCGGGTAGCGACAACAATTCAGTTGAGCAGTTACTAAAAGACAACGCCGACAAAGTGTTTGAGTCTGAAGCGAGCTATTTAACTAGCTTTGGCAAGCAACAAGGTTTTGCTGCACTAAAAGCCATGGTTGATGCACGACCTGCTATTGCTGCGCTTAAAACCACGCAAACCCAAGGTAAAGAAAAACCTGACGGCAATAACACAGGTACAGCGGCATTAACGGCTGAACAAAAATACACAGCGGATCAACTAGGCATGAGCCATGCTGATTTACTTAACAGCATCAATAAGGAGGCCAAATAATGGCTATTGTTACCCCTGCACTAATTAGTGCCTTATTCACTGGTTATAACGCTAATTTCGAAGCGGGCAAGTCAGAAGCCGCGCCGCAATTTAGTAAAATAGCCTCGGTCATCAAATCTACTACCGCTAGCAATACGTATGGCTGGTTAGGTAAATTTCCAAGTTTAAGTGCTTGGGTTGGCGACAGAACCATTAAATCAATGAAAGCGCATGGTTATACCATTACCAACGAAGACTATGAGTCAACCGTTGGTGTTGATCGCAATGACATTGAAGACGACAACTTAGGTATTTACGCGCCAATTTTCTCAGAAATGGGGCGAGCGGCTGCCATTCACCCAGATGAAATGGTGTTTCCATTATTGACAGCGGGTTTCACTACCGATTGTTACGACGGTCAGTTTTTCTTTGACACCGACCACCCCATAAACTCAGAAGTTGACGGCAGTGGCGTTGATGCTTCAGTGGCGAACGTTGAAATTGACGTCGGTTATGTGGGCGAACCTTGGTTTTTACTTGATACCAGTAAATCACTTAAACCCATTATATTTCAACAGCGCAAAATGCCAGCCTTAATCAGCATGACAAAAACTGATGATGAAGCAGTATTTATGAGTAAGCAATTCCGTTACGGCGTTGATTGTCGTGATGCCGCTGGCTTTGGCTTTTGGCAAATGGCCTTTGCTAATAAACGCACCCTAACTGCTGATAACTTATGGGACACCATTGCTAAAATGCGCGCCTTCACCGCTGATGGCGGCCGTAAGCTAGCGATTAAACCCACCCTATTAGTTGTGCCGCCTAGCCTTGAAAAACTAGCCACACGCCTAATGGAACGTGAACTAGACGCCAACAGCTCTAATGAATTAAAAGGCCGTTTAGAGATATTGGTTGCTGATTACTTATAATTCTCTTTTTGTAGGTCGGGCTTCAGCCTGTTTTTGTAGGTCGGGCTTTAGCCCGTCAAAGGCTGGGCTTCAACCTGTTTTTGTAGGTCGGGCTTTAGCCCGTCAAAGGATATTAAAATGACCGTTCCAATTAAAAAAACTGAAACCAATTCAACTATTGCCGTAAACGTTAACTCAACCAAGCCCACAGGCTACCGCCGTGCAGGTTTTGCTTTAACCAAGGGCGACAACACGCTTAACGTAAACAAAGCACAATATGAGCAGCTTGAGCAAGACAGTAACTTATCTATTGAAGCCATTGGCTTAGATGATGCTGAATCAGTGCCTGAGACTGAGCCTGAGTCAGTAGCAAAGAAAACAGTCGCTAAAAAAACCACCGCTAAAGTCACCGCTAAAAGCACAGTTAAATAATCATGACCTATTGCGTAGCGCAAGATTTAATTGACCGCTTTGGTGATGATGAGTTAATCAGTTTAACTGATCGCAATGGCTTTGGCGTTATTGACAATAACGTGTTAAGCCAAGCCATTAGCGATGCCAGTGCAGAAATGGACGGCTATTTAGGGGGTCGCTATCAACTACCCCTAGCCACATTGCCACAAATGCTTTTACCGCTTTGTTGCAACATTGCCCGTTACAAATTATACGACCAACAAGCCAGCGAGCAAGTAACCAAACGCTATAACGCGGCAACTAAGTTTTTATTTAGCGTTAGCAAGGGTGAAATTAGTTTAGGTGTAGATGCGTTAGGGGTTAAAGCCCAAAGCACCGATTTAGCCACCATGCAAAGCGGTGGCAGTGTTTTTGCTAGAAACAAGTCAACAGGATTTATTTAATCATGTTTTTATTTAGCTATGTATAGCGCTATAGAGCAGCAGCTAAAGCAAGCCGCCAACAATCAAGGGCAATCGCTTTTTTTACAACTTGAATCAGTGCTTGATTTTAGCGAGCTAAAAAGCCAAGCCATTGTTAAGCCTCGTTGTGGTTATTTGGTGCCTATTAGCCAAAAGCCCACCGTAATGGTGAACGACAACGCAGGCTCAATACATCAAATAGAAGAAACGTTTGGTGTTTTTATTGGCTTACAAAGCATTAATGACCCAAAAATGAAAAAAGCCAATGCCTTAATTCACCAGTTTATTGCGGATTTAAGGCGCGAGCTTTTAGGGTTTAGCCCTAAAGCAGGTTACCAACCATTAACGTTGGCTGGTAGTAATTTGTCGTCAATTGCCAGTAATGGCATTTGGTGGCTAGAAAGATTTTCAACCACGTACTACTTGGAGTCAACTTATGACCAATAACAAAACCCAGAAAACCCCAGCAACGGTTGCTGAAAAACCGATTGCTGAAAAACCTGTTACTGAAAAAGTTACACCTGCAAAGGCACTATCACCACAACACCAAACAGCGGTAGATAGCGCAAAAGTTAAAACTAAAAACGATGGCTCGCACATTGCCAAGCAACGTCAAAAGCTTATTGATAACACAACTAACAAAAAGGACGCTAACTAATGGCTATTTTAACCGCTGAATATCTTTTTGCTGCCAAAGTAGAGTCTACTTATGGTGTTGATGCTACGCCAAATGCCACGCTTAACGCTATGCGTGTAAAAGCAAGTATTGATGTTGCCA
>Ga0209081_1000593_pt1 | contig 21888 bp, 17 predicted proteins | sample GOMGulsemesocosm_4_FD_184636 | JGI IMG/M metagenome (GOLD analysis project Ga0209081, IMG submission 184636) | Methane-oxidizing microbial communities from mesocosms in the Gulf of Mexico - GOM15B Gulf of Mexico (SPAdes) (version 2) | ecosystem: Environmental > Aquatic > Marine > Cold seeps... | reverse complement strand
TTCATCAATAACTGACTGTGGCGCTTCAATGTTCATAAGAACATAATGTGCTTTGTGTAATTTATTGATTGGGTATGCTAATTGACGACGGCCCCAGTCTTCTAGACGGTGGATTTTGCCTTCAGCAGCATTGATCAAGTCTGTGTAGCGCTGGATCATACCAGACACTTGTTCACTCTGATCAGGGTGAACCATAAATACGATTTCGTAATGACGCATTACGAGCTCCTTACGGTTGTAGCCTCATAGTCTGGCTCAGCCAACACCAGTTGAGGCAAGGAACAAAAAGTTCAGGCTGAATTAAGGATGCGTATTGTAGGGAAATTAAGATAAGAAAGCAATCAATAACATTCATTTGTGATTGCTTATTTTTTATTGTATAAATTGTATAAATATAGGGGTGACAACTATTCTGACATAGGGGGTCTGCCTCTGCATTCTCTAATAAGTCACATTTATGTGACGTAACCGTGAATAATTATCAAAGAGGTCGAGGATAACCCCTCACCTACAAATACAACAACGAATACATATAACGCCTAACGCCGACGAAAAAATCACAACGGTATAACATTATCATTTATGCTTAACTGTCTCTGAGCATAGTTCATTTTAAAACTTAGTGTTTGATCGTTTTTAAGTAACAAGCCTTGGTCAACATACATGTCTATCATAGGAGCAAGTCCCAATTTAGTGAAAAAAGCGAGTGGTGCTTTGCCGTCGGCATTCGCTTTTACTGCACCAATAATTGACATTATGTTAACCCCATCAAAGACATTTTGATCAATAGTAACTTTCATCGCTGATTGTATTTTACCTTCAGGGGTAACAACGCTAAAATCGGTTATTTCTACTGCTGGATCGCTCGCTAATAATTTAGTCACCAAGGCTGCTATTTTTTTCATGTTATGATCATTAAAAAGATCTTCACCTCTACTGGCTACATTAGTGAAAAAAGCATTCGCTTCTGCCATTACTTCAATATTTAAATTATCAAACACTAAGTTTAAATTAGCCTTTTTAAAATTTTGACCTGAGGCTTTTATTGCTGCTATGCCATAGTCAACATTAATTTTCATTAGACCATTATTAACCGTTGATATAGCATTTATTACTAGATCTTTAATAGCTAAAATTTCATTACCTTGAACACCATTGACATTTATTGCTGACACAACAAAATCAAAGTTTCCCGTATAAATAGCATTGCCTTTATAATAATCACCCGCGATAATGGTTTGATCTATAGTGAAACTCGTTTTTCCAACAGTAAGGTTTTCTTCACTGGTCTTTACTTGTAATCCATCCCAAGTAAATTCACCAAAAATTCTTTTGTTATTATCAAGTATCAACGCCATAACAGCACGGCTAGAAGTGATTTTGTTGCCATCTATTTCTTTTGACATTTCATCTATAACAAGTGTAGAAACAACACTTCTAGAGAAGGTTAATAACCCTGAAAGGTGAACTTTATCACGTATAAAATTAGCCGTTTCTTCATCAAACGCTTCACCAAACGAGGCTTCTTTGAAATTAAGCTCCGCTTGAGTGTAACTTAAAGCCAACTCTAAGCCTTGTTCAGTAAAAATAACAGGCCCAAAAGACACGTTTTCTTCAATTACCAATATGATGTCACTAACTTCATCATCCTGTACTAATATCTTCATAACAAAAGAAGCTTTACCGTCAAACCAACCTTGGTCAAAGTTAACATGACTAATCTCTATTGCAGGATTTTTATTTAGTTTATCCAGTATTAATTGATGTTCGGTTACCACGATATTGCCAATAAATTTAGGTGCTATTAAGGCAGCTGCAATAAGTAAAATTATTATAATAAATAGTTTTTTCATAGGTTCTCTGTATCTACTTTTAAATTAGTGAATTTTTCAATTAGTGAATAATAGTAACAATAATGATCAATATCAAAAGCTACAAAACTAAATATGTTATCGTTTTTTTATATTACAAGTGTACTTTATACTAAACAAGTAACTAGGTGGAGTGTATTATTTTCTTAAGTTCAAGTTCCAATAAAAAACTTACCTTCATTTTAATAGTCAGTACGCTATTAATTTCAAGTTACTTTTATTTTTTTTATGAAGGTTGTCAACACCTAGAAAACAGTTAAGTCATTTTACCTTAAATGAAGTCAACAAGAATTTAGAGTTGTTAATCATGGATGTCGCTTACAAACGTTGACGTTTATGCCAGAGCCAAACGTTGTCTAACTATTTCAAACAAACAAATGCCTGTTGCTACCGATACATTCAAACTTGAGACGCTACCTACCATAGGTAGTTTTACCAGTTGGTCACAGTTTTCACGCGTTAAACGGCGCATACCTTTGCCTTCAGCACCCATAACTAATGCCATTGGTCCCGATAATTTAACATCATAAAGGCAGGTGTCAGTTTCGCCCGCGGTGCCTATAATCCATACACCTTGTTGTTGTAAGTGTTTCATAGTACGCGCAAGGTTTGTTACTTGTATTAACGGTACAGATTCGGCTGCACCAACCGCTACCTTTCTAACCGTTGCGGTTAATTTAGCGGCGTTGTCTTTAGGCACAATAATAGCTTGCACACCAGCAGCATCAGCATTCCGTAAACATGCACCTAGGTTATGTGGGTCGGTAACACCATCTAAAATTAATAAAAACGGTGGAATGTTTTTCTTTTCAGCCGCTTGAATAATATCATCTAGATCATTTTCGGTTAGTACTTTACCTGGTTTTACTCGTGCAACCACACCTTGGTGTTGCTCACCCAAACTTTTATCATCAAGTACTTTACGCTGCACCATTTGTGCTGGCAAACCATACTTTCTTGCTAGGTTAATGATAGGCATTAAGCGATCATCTTCACGGCCTTTTAATAACCATATTTCAATAAATCGTTCAGGAGCACTTGCCAATAAAGCATTAACTGCATGAATACCAAAAACTAATTCTTCATTTTTTGCCATGTTATATCTCTATTAAATTGGTGATATCACCGATAATATATTACTTAAGAATAAGAGCTCGAGGATAAATCCTCTCCTACAAAAAAACACCATGCCCCCGTAGGAGCAGTTTCTGCCTATACGAATATAGGTACTTAGGTTTTGTCGGGAACAAAAAAACTAAACCGTGAGGACTAGTTTATTTCTTTGCGTTTTTCCGTGCATTTTTTCCTGGACGTTTTTTACGTTCACTACGCTTTTTAACTTTGCTTTTTTCTCTTTTTGGCTGTTCTTTTTTTGTATTTATATTTGTTTTTGACTGTGTTTTTCTAGTATTATTTTTCATCCTAACTTTTTTCTTACTATTTATATCTTGTTGCTGTCCAGCAAGCGCTAGGTCTATTTTCTTTTCATCTAAGTTAACCGCTGCAACTTGCACATTAACTACGTCACCGACATGATATTTAATGCCTGAGTTTTCGCCTGTTAAACACATACGTACATCATCGTAATGATAATAATCTCGCCCTAAAGAGGTTATATGTACTAAACCTTCAATGTGCAAATCTTGTAAGCGTACAAATAGTCCAAAGTTAGTCACGGTTGAAATAACGCCAGTAAAATTATCACCAACATGATCTTGCATAAACTCACATTTTAACCAATCACTAACATCACGCGTTGCTTCATCAGCACGTCGCTCAGTCATAGAGCAATGTTCACCAAGCTCAATGACCTCTTCTAACTTGTAGTCGTAATTGCCTTGATTAGCATCTTTTATCTGATTTAGGGCTTCACTCTCGTTTACTTGTTCAAGCGCTTGATCAAGCGCTTGTTTAAGTAAAATGTTTTTAATAACACGATGCACTACTAAATCTGGGTAGCGTCTAATAGGTGAGGTAAAATGACTATACGATTGCAAAGCTAAACCAAAGTGACCTAAGTTGTCGCTTTGGTAAACCGCTTGGCGCATTGACCGCAGTAACATGGTTTGAATAAGTTCTTGATCTGGTCTGTTCGCCACTTTCGCTAATATTTCACCATAATCGCTAGGTTCTGGTGCTTCTTTGTTTAACATAGCGTGTGGCATAGAAATACCTAATTCAGATAAGTAAGTGACAAACTTGTTATATTTATCTTCACTGGGTTTATCATGAACACGGTACAAGCCTGGCTTGTTATTTTTTTCAATGAACTTAGCGGTCGCAACATTGGCTAAAATCATACATTCTTCAATGATTTTATGCGCATCATTACGAATTAGCGGTATAACACTTTCAATTTTTTTATCGTCGTTGAAAAGAAACAGTGATTCTTCCGTTTCAAAAGCAATTGCGCCACGTTGATTACGGGCATCACTTAACGCTAAGTACATCGCCTTTAAGTTTTCTAAATCAGGTACTAAGCTTTTATACTCACTAATAAGTGTTTCATCACCATCAAGAATACTGGCTACTTTACTATAGGTAAAGCGTGCATGAGATCGCATTACTGCGGGATAAAACTTACTTCCCGACAATTTACCTTTAGCGCTAACAGTCATTTCACAAACCATACAAAGTCGGTCGACATCAGGTTTTATTGAACATAAGCCGTTAGAAAGTTTTTCTGGTAACATGGGGATAACTTGACTTGGGAAATAAACAGAGTTACCACGAGAAATAGCTTCATCATCTAAAGCACTACCATGACGCACATAATAACTAACATCCGCAATAGCTACCCATAAACGCCAACCACCTGATTTTTTAGGCTGGCAATAAACGGCATCATCAAAATCACGGGCATCTTCACCGTCAATGGTCACTAGTGGTAAATCACGTAGATCTTGTCGAGGCAATTTTGCTGACTCTTCTACTTCATCTGCAATGTTCGCAACTTCTACTTGAACGTCATGGGAAAACTGATGCGGTAAATCATGGGCACGTAATGCGATTTCAATTTCCATGCCCGCTGCCATATGATCACCTAAAACTTCAATAACCTTACCAATAGCACGCGAACGTCTTGTTGGTCTTTCTAATAACTCAAGCACCACCATTTGACCGTGTCGAGCGCCTAGTTTTTCTTTAGGATCAATTAATATTTCTTGTTTTATTTTTGTGTCTTCAGGGACTACTGAACAAATATGGTGGTCAACATAGAAGCGACCAACAATGGGTGCTTTTCTTGGTTCTATGACCTCAAGGATTTTAACTTCTTTACGACCTTTTCTATCGGTTCTATCGACCAAAATTGCCTGTACAACATCGCCATGAAAAACCCGTTGCATTTCGTGAGAAGAAATGTAAAAGTCTTTGCCTTTTTTTCCTGAAAGTGTGTCTTTTTTAGCAGGATCCTCTGGACTAAAAAAACCAAATCCATCGCGATGGCCAATGATTTTTCCTGTTAATAAACTGCTTTTTTCAGGAATAGCATATTGCTTAAATTTATTAAAAACTAACTGACCGCTATTTTCCATGGCACGTAAACGACGTTTTAAACCAACAAGCAAATGATCTTCCTGATATTTTAACGTTTTTACTAAGGTGTTAAAAGTAGGTGGTGGCGAGCATTTTTCAATAATAGAAAGTAATAATTCTCGTGATGCTACTGGTTTTTCATATTTTTTAGCTTCACGTTTCGCGTGGGGATCGTTTAGAGTCACCATAATAAGGTACTTGTAATGAGTTATTAGGAATTGATTTAAGGTAAGTGTATCATAAAGTTTGCGGTGTATTTAATTGAGTTTAGAACAACACCAACCAGAGGCTATATTTTTAATAAATAATAGAGCCTAAAAAAAGAGGGAATAAATTTCCTCTTAGAAACTAATTTGTATAATCTGTTCTTCTAGCTGCATTAACAACATTTTCAGGCATTTTACTTGCTAATTGTTGTTTCAACTTATTAATTTTCTTATGTGTTGCTTTGTCGTCAGTAAGTGCATGATGTAATTGCGAATACAATGCTGGGTAATCTAAAGGGCTGCCATAACCTTGCTGATATATATTAGCTAAACGCATTTGGGCGGCAAGATTATTCAGTGAAGCGGCAGTTTTGAGGAAAATAATGGCTTGTCTAATATCAACTTGCATAAATTTTCCAATATGATAATAACGGCCTATCTGCTCTAAAGCTTGTGATAAACCTTGATCAGCCGCTAAACGCATATAATGCAAACCAAGTGGTATATCCTTTTTAACACATACTCCGTAGGCAAGCATATCACCCCATAAGAACTGATACGACGGCATTTTAGCTTTTAATGCTCTTGCTTCAATATCTTGTACTAGTTGGCAATCATCTATAACAACCTGAGACAAGTGCTTGTTATCTTTAATTAAATCAAGTAATTGGTTATCTGTGTAAATTTGAACTACCTGCAATTTTTTTCCGTAACTATTTGGTAAAAAACATATAAATAAAATTAAAAATAAAAAACGCATATTAATCACCAGAGTTAATCAAACAGAATATAAATACAAAGCAAACCTAATGCCAACTAATTAATAATTAGATTTTATTTTCGACAAAAATTCTAACCATCGCTAATTGTTAAAAAGTAAAAAAGTAGTTAATATTAAGGATACTTTATTATCTTCAATTTATAAATTTTATTATCTTCAATATATAAATAATATGGCAGTATGCAAATAAAATGACAACCAAGATAAAACTAACCGATTTAAATATTGGGCATTATGTTGTTAACATTGCTGAACAAACGGGTCAGTTTACGCTTAATGCACCTGGTTACATTAAAAGCATAAAAACAATTGAAAGCCTTAAAAGTAAAGGCGTTATTTCTGTTTTAATTGATGAAAGTAAAACACAAATCAATGATACAAACTTAAAATCAAAAAAATCTAAAGAACTATTGCAGGCAAAAGCACTATTTAATGAATCTAAAAACATTCAAAAAGATCTTTATTCAAAAGCACTTCTTGGTGCAGCCATTGATTTAACACCCGTTGTTGATATTACCAATAAATCTGTAGCTGCTATTTTTAATAACCCTGACTCACTTGCTTGCATGGTGAATATTAGAGAAAAAGATGAATACCTTTTAGAACACTCTGTTGCCGTTTCAATTTATATTACTATATTTGCGCATTATTTAGAATTTGATAAAAAAATCATACAAGAATTGAGTGTTGGTGCCTTTTTACATGATATTGGAAAAATAAAAATTTCTGAGGAAGTATTAAACAAACCAGGAAAATTAACTGATGAAGAGTTTACGGTAATGAAAACGCATGTAAACCATTCAATCGAAATTATTGAACAAATCGAAGGCATTAGTGATTTAAGTTTAGAAATAGCTGCCCTGCATCATGAAAAATTGAATGGAAAAGGTTATCCTTTTGGTGTCTCTGGCGACAAAATTAGCAAGTATGGCCGCATGATAGCTATATGCGATATTTTTGATGCTTTAACGGCAACACGCGTATATAAAAAAGGCTTTACTCACCCTAAAGCATTTTCCATTTTACGCGAGCTAGGTAAGCAAGAACACCTAGATAAAGTGTTAATTGATCAATTTATTAGGTGTATTGGTGTATTCCCAATAGGTTCATTAGTACAGTTAGAATCAAAGAAACTTGCTATTGTAGATCAGCGTAATACTGATGATCCTACCAACCCTAAAGTCCGATCTTTTTATAGTGTTAGCTTAAAGCAATATGAAGATACCCAAAATATTGATTTAACCGACACAGAAGATTACATTGTGAAAGGTGTAAGAGCCGAAGATTTCAATATTGATATGGATACCATAGTTGAAATGTTATTAATGGAAGGTTAATCTTTCTTAATAATCTTATTTTTATTTTATAAAACAGGTTTATTATGTTTGAATCTAAATTAGAACTAAAATTAAAAAATGTTATTGCGAATTCTCGCAGCAATGAAGCTATTGCTCAAAAATTATTTGAAATTGAAACTGAAATTCTAAGCTGTAAATCAAGCCATGAACTTTTACAAAAACTGCTTATTTCCATTAAAGAAAAATTCAACCTAACAGGTATTTGCTTACTATTAGCTGAACCAACACCCATTAGTTACTTACTCAGTGGTAATATGCAAACAAACTGGCATCAAGATAACAGTCGCAATATAGCCAGCGCCAAGTTACAAGAATATCACCCACAACGAAAACCATTTTTAACTAATAACATCAGTGAAATAATTAGTGTTTTACCCAAAAGCTTACTCAATAAAACTAAATCTGCAGCGCTAACACCATTAGTACTTGAAGGTGAATTGTTTGGCAGCTTATTATTTACTGATAACGATGCGAGCCGTTTCCATGCTGAGCTTGGTACTCTGCTTTTAGAGCAGTTAGCAGTTAAAGTTAGTTTATGTTTATCTAACGCCATGATCCGTGAACAATTAGAATATATGGCACATTATGACCGACTTACTGGTGTAGCAAATCGCCGTTTAATGGAAATATCTATCAATGAAGAATTAATTCGCCAAAAACGTTATAACGTGCCATTTTCAGTACTCTTTATTGATTGTAATAAATTCAAACTAATTAATGATACTTATGGCCATGACTGTGGAGACAAGGTGTTAACTTACGTCGCAACTCAGTTACAAGAGCTGATCCGCGAAAATGATAAGTGTTTTCGTTATGCTGGCGATGAATTTGTTATTACCTTAGCAAGTCAAACTTATCAAGAGGCTTTAAAAGCCTGTACTCGTTTAACAGAGTTCTTCCAGAACAATCCGATGCCTTATGAGGGGGCGTACTTACCAATCACAATAAGTTGCGGTGCAGCAGCAAGCGATGGCAAGAAAACAATGGATGAGTTATTAAAACAGGCTGACGAACAACTTTATTTACATAAGAAAGTTGTCGCCACGCCATGATCGTAATAAGCAATGACTAACGATAAATAAAAAATATTAAAGCGCTATTTTATAATCTTTAAACTAGCTTTACTTTTTACCGTTGCTTTCGGTTTCGATGCAATTGACTGAGTAGACTGCTGAGATGTAGACACGCTACTCAAGCTTGGTTTAATTTTAATATCATCCTTGGCTTGAATTTCTAGTACATCTTCACTTGGATGTTCAATTACTAATGAAGTACCTGCACCATTTTCTTTTGCGTAAATAGCAGCAATAGCACCATAAGGCACAGTTATATTTTCAAGTTTACCACCAAACCGTGCACTAAACTCAATACACTGATTACCCAAAGCAATAGTGCCCACAGCACTTGCTGCAATATTTAAGACTATTTGATCATTAGCAACGTAGGACATTGGTACTAGAACACCATACACACTTACATCAACAACAATGTATGGCGTTAAATCATGATCAGAAATCCAGTCATAATAAGCCTTAACAATATAAGGCTTATTAGAACTCATTTTATTCGTAGGTAAATCAATCATTAATCAGGATAACCAAAGCGCAATTCACGTTCAGTTTCAGTTAACGATGTTTGAAAAGATTCACGTTCAAACAAACGTAACATATACGTTTTAAGCTCTTTTGAACCTTGACCTTCAAACTCAATACCAAATGCAGGTAAACGCCATAGTAAAGGGGCTAAGTAACAGTCAACCAAGCTAAATTCTTCACTCATAAAGTAGGGTGCTTCATTTAAAATAGGTGCAACGCTTAATAAACTTTCTGCTAGTTCTTTACGTGCTTTTTCTGCTTCGCCTGCTGTGCCCGTTAAAATAATATGAGCCAGACTATACCAGTCATGTTCAATACGATGCATCATTAAACGGCTACGTCCGCGAGCTACAGGATAAACAGGCATTAATGGTGGATGAGGAAAACGCTCATCTAAATATTCAATGATAATTTTTGCTTCATATAATGCTAATTCACGGTCAATTAGCGTTGGTACTGTACCGTAAGGGTTTAAATCAATTAAGTCTTCTGGTAAATTTTCTAAATCAACAAAGTTGATATCAACACCCACACCCTTTTCTGCCAAAACAATGCGTGTTTGATGACTATACATATCATCTGCATGCGAGAATAATGTCATTACTGAGCGTTTATTTGCTGCTACTGCCATAGAGCCTCCTACTTTGTAATTAATCTGTTTTATTTAAACAAATACTGAGGGCAAATGCCCCCAGTATAACTTTTTAACTATTTACCCGTAGCTAATTAGCTCGCTACTCGTAACTTTTTTTAGTGTATGTCTTTCCAGTATTCTTTCTTCAAGAAGTAAGCAATAATGAAAAAGATGAACAAGTATATAAGTACATTTATACCCATTGCTTCACGCTCAAGCTTGCTTGGTTCACCAACATATTCTAAAAAGTTGGTTAAATCACGAACTACAACATCATACTCTTCCGAGGTTAAGCTACCACCCATTGCTGGAGTAACATTGCCATGTTCATCCATTAAGCTAACACCTTGCAAATCTTGTAATACGTGTGGCATACCAACATCTTTAAATACTTTGTTATTCACGCCAAATGGGCGTTCATTGTCAATATAAAAAGAGCGTAAGTAAGTATATATCCAATCAGGGCTACGTAAACGTGCTTCCAGTGTTAAATCTGGTGGCGCAGTACCAAACCATGCCGCAGCTTCTTTTTTCGGCATAGTATTAGTAATGTGATCACCAGGCTTTTCACCTGTGTACATATAGTTCTCAACACCATCGGCTTCATCAATACCTAAATCTTTAAAGGTACGATTATAACGTTGATATTGTAATTGGTGACAACCTAGACAATAGTTAATATAGGTTTTAAAACCATTTTTTAATGACTCTTTATCGGTTAAATCATTATTAGCATGATCTAAATGTGCGCTTGATGAAGCCAATGCAGACATTGACACTAAGGCAACTAAACCAAAAGCAATCGCTTTAATTAAATTTTTCATTAGTGTGAAACCCTCTCTGGAACTGGTTTACATTTTTCATTCTTAGAGTAGAACCAAAGTGCTACAAAGAAACCAAAATAACCAAAACTAGCAATAGTACCAATTAGGTTTGCTGTTGGTGTTGCAGGTAATGTACCTAAAGCACCTAATACTACAAAACAAATTGAGAATTGAATTAGATTAAACAAGTGTAATTTAGAACGATACTTAACAGACTTCACTACACCGCGATCAAACCATGGTACAAGGAACAACACAATAATGGCTGAGAACATGCCAATAGCGCCTAATAACTTGTCTGGAATAACACGTAAAATGGTATAGAAAGGACCAAAATACCAAACTGGTGCAATATGCTCAGGCGTTTTCAAGCCATTAGCTGGTTCAAAGTTTGGCGCTTCCATAAAGTAGCCACCACCTTCTGGAGCAAAAAACATTACCCAACAGAATAAAATTAAGAAACCAGCGACACCCATAATATCTTTTACTGAATAATAAGGATGGAACGGAACTGCATCAACAATATCGTATTTTTCACTATATTGTTTATGGAAAGTAAATTTACTTAATTCTTCAGGTTTAACACTGCCTTTAGGTTTTTTAATGTTCGTGCCTTCAGGGTTATTAGAACCAACTTCATGCAAAGCAAGAATATGTAAGAACACTAGAATAACTAATACCAATGGCATAGCAATAACGTGTAAAGCGAAGAAACGGTTTAATGTAGCACCAGAAATAACATAATCACCACGAATCCACAGTGTTAAGTCATCACCAATGACTGGAATTGCGCCAAAGAGCGAGATAATAACCTGTGCGCCCCAGTACGACATATTACCCCAAGGTAATAAATAGCCCATAAATGCTTCAGCCATTAACACCAAGAAGATCAACATTCCGAAGATCCATAATAATTCACGTGGTTTTTGATACGAACCATACATAAGGCCGCGCATCATGTGTAAATAAACTACGACAAAAAATGCTGATGCGCCTGTTGAATGCATGTAACGCAACAACCAACCGTAATCAACATCTCGCATTATGTATTCAACTGAAGCAAATGCACCATCGCCAGATGGTTCATAGTTCATGGTTAGCCATACACCCGTTAAAATTTGGTTTACTAGCACTAACATGGCTAATGAACCAAAAAAGTACCAAAAATTAAAGTTTTTCGGTGCCGGATATTGTGCCAAATGCTTATTCCAAGCATCGGTAAGTGGTAATCGCTTGTCCATCCAAGCCATAAAATTAGCTAACATTATGCTTCTCCTTGGCCGACACCAATTAATAGGGTGTCTTCACTTATGAATGAATGCTCTGGAACCACTAAATTTAATGGTGCAGGAACCCCTTGAAAAACGCGCCCTGCCATATCAAACTTACTACCATGACATGGACAAAAGAAACCATCGCTTACACCTTCAACGAACTGGTCAAAATCACCGTTATGATGAGTAGGAGCACAACCTAAATGAGTACAAACACCCAATGCCACCAAAAATTCAGGTTTAATGGAGCGATATGCATTCGTTGCATAAGGAGGTTGCTGCGCTTTTTCAGAATTAGGATCACGCAATTGGTCATCATGTTTAGCTAAACTTTTAACCAGTTCGTCTGTTCGACGAACGATATAAACAGGTTTGCCACGCCATTCAGCACGGATTAATTGACCAGGTTCGATTTTACCTACATTGACTTCTACTGGAGCACCCGCTGCTTTAGCGCGAGCACTTGGATTCCAGGAACCAATGAAAGGCACAGCCACACCGGCTACACCAACACCACCAACAACGACAGTAGCCGCGGTTAGAAAACGTCGACGGCCGTTATTCACAGGCACGTTGCTCATTCACACTCTCCAATTTACATTGATTATTAAGATAATTATTAACCTTTTTAATTCATATAGTTAGAACAGCATGAATTAATGTGGTTTTATTTTTTTGTTTAAATAAAAATTTAATAAAAGTTAAATAAAACTTATACCAAATGGCATATAGACAAAAATTTTTATGATCATAAAGAAATGAGACCTTTTTTACAAGGAAAAAGAGGCTTAACTTACAAAAAATAGAGTGATATTCATATATTCCTGCTTTTCGCATTTGCGGCTAACTTTAGCAGTTTTTCTTTCAAGCCTGCTGGGGCATTTTCAGCAATTTCTTTCAAATTCTCAGCAGTACTTATTGAAATAGCCTGCACAGAGCCCTTCTTAATAATGCGTTGATAAGTTTTATGATTTGGTGTTGCTCTATATCCTTGCGGGTTCACTTTTATTTCTATCTGGGTAAATTGTCCCTGAGTTTGCTTGTTTAACTGTTGGCAAATATTATTACGTTCAAACTGCAGTCTTTGTCCCCAAACAGGTGATTTAACTTCAATGATTAGCGTTGATTGTACAAAATTAGCAATATTAAACGCATCCTCTGGTAGATCAGGGCATATTTGTCGTACAATACCAGACAATAACGTCAAAGAGTTGGTTTTTGCCTTAATTTGTGCCAAAGTGCCAGCCTTTGAATCAAAAAGTATCGATAGCTTTATAGGAGCTTTGGGTCTTCTTGCCATAAAATGTGACCAGTTTTTCCTCTTTCAACTAATTTTTTACTTAGTTTTAATTAGAGAGTTCTGTAAGGAATGGGGGAAACCCCAAACAAGTAAGTATGAGTTTAACACTACTATACCGCGGAAAGAACGTAAGATTTTCAATGAGCTTAAATAAGTTGCATTGGCTTTCTGCTGTGTTAGTTTTTGCTATTATTTCCGGCTTTATCGTCCATTTGTTTTTATCAAAGAATGACCAACCCAAGAATGCACCTAGCTACCTTGTTAGTCAGCATGTTTCTAATCAAAAATCACCTACCATAGAAACAGCTATTAACAATATACAAATACTCGCTTTAAAAAAACAACAATTAACGACATTAACAGTAAAGCTAGCAGAATTACAAAATCAAGTTTTACGCTTGAATGCTCTAGGAGAACATTTAGCTGCTAAGGCAAAAATACCAACAGCAGAGTTTAATTTTCAACAATTACCTCCTAGTGGCGGCCCAATTACCAGCACAAAAGAACAAAACCATAAATCATTTCCACAATTAATAATAGAAACAAACCAATTAGGAAACTCACTTGATTATAAAGAAAATCAACTTAATATACTTGAATCTTTAAGTTTAGGTCTCCATATAGAAAGCGCGCGTTACTTATCTGGTAAGCCAATTAAAAAAGGTTGGTTGTCATCATATTTTGGCTTGCGTAAAGATCCTTTTAATGGTCAAGCAAGCATGCATAAAGGTATTGATTTTGCTGGTAAAGAAAATAGCGAAATTATAGCAACCGCTTCAGGCGTTGTTAGTTGGTCAAAAAAACGTAATGGTTATGGGCAATTAGTTGAGATTAATCATGGCAATGGCTTAAAAACTCGTTATGCTCATAATAAGAAAGTTTTAGTGAATGTAGGTGATGTTGTTACTAAAGGACAAGTTATCGCCCGCATGGGCAGTACCGGACGCTCCACTGGACCTCATGTACATTATGAAATTTTACATAATAATAAACAAATAAACCCATTGCGGTTTGTTTATAGAAAAGCAAAATAGCGTTTAAAAATAATATTCACCCCTCTTTTAGAGGATCGTCATTCCGTAAGTTTTTTAATACGGAATCTTGTTCTTTGAAAATGAGATCCTCAATTAAGACACCATGAGGATGACAGTAGGTGACATAAAATTAACATTCACCCAGCCAGCAAATGATTTGCTCGCTAATTTCACAAAATGGTTAAATAAAATGTTTGTAAAGTTGTTAACAAAAATGTTCGGTAGTCGTAACGATAGATTACTAAAACAAATGGGTAAAGAAGTAAAAAAAATAAACGTGTTAGAGCCAATTCTTGAAGCGTTAAGTGATGAAGAATTAAAAGCAAAAACAACTGAATTAAAAGAACGTTTAACCAAAGGTGAAGGTTTAGAACAAATTTTACCCGAAGCTTTTGCTGTCGTTCGTGAAGCGAGTAAACGTGTATTTGGCATGCGCCATTTTGATGTGCAAATGATTGGCGGCATGGTTTTAAACGATGGTAAAATAGCTGAAATGCGCACAGGTGAAGGTAAAACATTAACAGCCACGTTACCATCGTATTTAAATGCTTTAACTGGCAATGGTGTGCATGTCATTACCGTTAATGACTACTTAGCAACACGTGATGCAGATTGGAGTAGACCTTTATTTGAATTTTTAGGTCTAAGTGTTGGCTGCAATATTTCAGGTTTAACACCGCAAGAAAAGCAAGCAGCTTATGCCGCTGATGTTACTTACGGTACTAATAACGAATTTGGCTTTGATTATTTACGTGACAACATGGTGTTCTCACCCGAAGAACGCGCTCAGAAAAAACTTAACTTTGCCATAATTGATGAAGTTGATTCAATATTAATTGATGAAGCACGTACACCGTTGATTATTTCTGGACAAGCCGAAGATAGCTCAGAGCTATACAAAAGCATTAATTTGATAGTGCCAACGCTTGAAGTACAAAGTGAAGAAGATAAAGATGCTGAAACAGGTCAATCGGAGAATTTTGTTGAAGGTGACTTCACCATTGATGAAAAGGCAAAACAAGTCTACTTAACAGAACGTGGTCAAATTCACATTGAAGAAATTATGGCGGAAAAAGGCTTATTGCAAGAAGGTGATACATTATTCTCTGCGTCAAACATTACCTTATTACATCATGTTATGGCCGCGTTACGCGCTCATAAACTTTTCCTAAAAGACGTAGATTACATTGTCAAAGATAACGAAATCGTTATTGTTGATGAACACACTGGTCGTACCATGGAAGGTCGTCGTTGGTCAGAAGGTTTACACCAAGCTGTTGAAGCCAAAGAAGGTGTAAATATTCAAAATGAAAACCAAACGTTAGCCTCTATCACTTTCCAAAATTTCTTTAGAATTTATGAAAAACTGTCAGGAATGACAGGTACAGCTGATACAGAAGCATTTGAATTTCAACATATTTATGGTTTAGAAACCGTTATTATCCCCACCAATCAGCCAATGATCCGTGATGATATGGCTGATCTTATTTATCTAACCACAGAAGAAAAATTTGAAGCTATTTTAGAAGATATTAAAGATTGCGTGAAACGTGGTCAGCCCGTATTAGTTGGTACAATTTCAATTGAAACTTCTGAATTTTTATCAGGTTTTTTAAAGAAAGCAAAAATTAAACATAACGTCCTAAATGCTAAATTTCATGCCCAAGAAGCTGAAATTGTTGCTAGCGCAGGTAAAGAATTTGCAGTGACTATTGCTACTAACATGGCAGGCCGTGGCACGGATATTGTACTTGGTGGTAATTTAGATGCCGCTATCGCCTCTTTATCGAAAGGAACTAAAAATCCAAGCGAAGAACAAATTGAAAAACTAAAAGCCCAATGGAAAATAGATCATGAACGCGTACTTGAACTTGGTGGTTTAAAAATTGTTGCTACGGAACGTCATGAATCACGCCGTATTGATAACCAGTTACGTGGCCGTTCAGGTCGTCAAGGTGATGCTGGAGCTACCCGCTTTTATCTTTCAATGGAAGATTCTTTGATGCGTATTTTTGCTTCTGAGCGTATTTCTAACATGATGCGTAAATTAGGCATGGAGAACGGTGAAGCAATAGAGCACCCATGGGTTACTCGCAGCATTGAAAATGCTCAGCGTAAAGTTGAAGGACGTAACTTCGACATGCGTAAACAATTATTAGAATATGATGATGTTGCGAATGATCAACGTGGCGTTATTTATGAACAACGTAATGAGTTACTTGACGAAGCCGATATTGGCGAAGTAGTTGATAATATTCGTGATGATGTAATTAACAGTATTATTGATCAACATATTCCACCACAATCATTGAATGAAATGTGGGACATTACCGGCTTAGAAGATCAGCTAAAAGGTGAGTTTAATACTAATTTACCCGTTGCCAAATGGCTTAAAGAAGATAATAAGCTGCATGAAGAAAGCTTACGTGAAAAAATTGTGGCTCAGTTTAAGCAAGTATACAAAGACAAAGAAGCACTGGCTGGCGCTGATGTTTTACGTCAATTTGAAAAAGCGGTAATGCTACAAAGCTTAGATTCTCACTGGAAAGAGCATTTAGCGGCAATGGATCATTTACGTCAAGGTATTGGTTTGCGTGCTCATGCACAGAAAAACCCTAAACAAGAATATAAACGTGAGTCGTTCGAATTATTTACCGAAATGCTAGATAACTTAAAATATGACGTTATTGGTGTTTTATCTAAAGTACAAATTCAAGCAGAGTCTGACGTTGAAGCCGTTGAAGAACAACATAGAAAATCTGAAACGCCAACTGCATTTCAACATGAAAGCGCGGGCACTCTTGATGATAAACCGCAAATGCCTCGTGTTGGACGTAATGAACCCTGTCCTTGTGGATCAGGCAAGAAATACAAACAGTGTCATGGGAAGTTGAGCTAAAAAGGTTTCGAGTTTAATCGTTTCGAAGACCCTATGCTCTGAAGATTTTTACTATTAACTTGCGGTAAGTGTCTTCGCGACTCGCCACTCTTGACTCGAAATTAATATAATGTCTAAAACCATCCATGTTGCCGTCGGTGTTATTATTTCCACCAACGCGCAACAGCAAACTCAATACTTCCTCACTAAGCGTCTTGCTAATGTTCACCAAGGAGGTAAGTGGGAATTCCCTGGTGGTAAGGTAGAAAAAAACGAAACTGTCGCTCAAGCGCTTGCTAGGGAGTTAAAAGAAGAAATTAATATTAAGGTATTAACTTGCCAACCATTAATTATCATCAAACATGATTACAGCGATAAGAAAGTGTTTTTAGAGGTATTTATTGTCGATAATTACCTTAATAATCCAAAGGCTCAAGAAGGACAACAGCAAGGTTGGTTTTCATTGAATGAACTTAAATCTTTAGATTTTCCTGCCGCTAATAAAGAGATAATTGCCAAGCTCATAACGCGTAACTCGTAACTCACCTTTTATTCTGGTTCAACAAAAAACTTGTTATTCATCAAAAACTCATCTTCCAAGGCGTCAAGCATTTCTTCGGTTAATGGCGTACTACCTTGTAGGGGTTGAGATATTTTATGCCCTTCGTCAGCCCATTCACCTAAATCAATCAACTGACAACGTTTACTACAAAAAGGACGAAACTCACTACTAGCTTGCCAAATAACTTCTTTAGCACAGTTGGGACAGGCAATTTTTAAAGTCATAACAGAATCAAAATAAAAATAAAAAATAATGGCACTATTATAGCCTTATATCACTTTAATTTAACAGTAAGTGCCATACTTTACAGCTACATATAATATTAATTTTTATATTTATATAGTTAACTGCTAACTCATCCTCGACAACCACAATGGTAAGACCAATAAAGTTAAAATAAAAATCAAACAGATGTTTTAAGTTTTAGCTCTATTTTCATCCAAAAATAACCTTGCTTTATTACTCTCATTCCACTAAATTAAACTAATTAACACTTGTATTAGCGTTAATTAGTTATTTTATCGCTACAATACAAATTGGTAATACCAATTTTCTGCCCAGATTTACATAATGACAACTTATTATATTTAATAAGTAAATTAAAGGGTTAACCATATTAATAATGCCACAACCATTAAAACAACAGCTTAAGCCTCAGCTAAAATCACAGAAACTATCCGACATTATTTTAGCTCAGTTAGAAAATATGATTGTAGAAAGCAAGTTACAACCTGGTGAAAAACTATTGCCTGAACGTGAATTAGCTAAGAAATTTGAGGTTTCTAGACCCTCACTACGCGAAGCAATGCAAAAGCTTGAAGCTAAAGGTTTAGTTACTCGTAAACAAGGTGGCGGAACTTTTGTTAGTAAAACTATAGTACAGTCTTTTTCCAAACCTTTATTTAATTTCATGGCAAACTCTAATGAATCACAGTTTGATTTATTAGAATTTCGTCATGGTATTGAAGGCATGGCCTCTTATTATGCAGCTATGCGTGGCACAAGTGCTGATTTTGATCAAATACAAGTAAAGTATGATCTTATCGGTAATAGCCAATTAGAAGATGATTTCAACCTTGAAGCAAAAGCTGTTTATGCGTTTTATTTAGCTATATGTGCGGCATCACACAATGTGGTGATATTACACACAGCGCAAAGTATGTCGGCATTGTTAATAGATAATATAGAGCAAAACTTAACCGTTTTAGCAAAACGTCCTGATATCTTTAGCAAAGTTACCGATTACCGTAAAGATATGCTAGAGGCAATTATTAACCAACAGCCTAAAAGAGCTTGGGGGGCAAGTCATCGCCACCTTGCTTTTATTGAAGAGGTGCTATTAAAGCTTACTCAAGAAAATAGTCGCATGGAAAGATCGATGCGAAGAATGTAAAGAATTTAACTTTGAATAAAAACCTTTTGTAGGTTGACCTGAACGAAGTGAAGCTCAACAATACCGAGATACCATATGCTTATTGTTTTGTCTTATTTTTGTCGTGCCTCGTTTCACTCGTGACAACCTACATAAAAATAAACAATTGGAGACAATGCAATATGTCAGATTTACCAAACTCAGATATACCAAACATTGATATTGATTCATTAGAAACCCAAGAGTGGTTAGAGTCAATGGAAGCGGTATTAGAAAATGAAGGCCCTGAGCGTGCACATTTTCTACTTGAAGCGTTAATTGATCGCGCCCGCCGCGGTGGTACTCATTTACCTTTTGACGCAACTACCGCTTATGTAAACACCATTCCACCAGGGCAAGAGCCACACATGCCTGCGGATCAAACCATTGAATCACGTATTCGTGCAGCTATTCGTTGGAATGCTTTAGCGTTAGTATTGCGCGCCTCTAAAAAAGATTTAGAGCTAGGTGGCCATATTGGTAGTTTTGCTTCTAGCGCAACGCTATATGATGTAGGTTTTAATCACTTCTTTAAAGCAGCAACAGATAAAGACGGTGGTGATTTTATTTTTGCTCAAGGTCATATTTCACCCGGTATATATGCCCGTGCCTTTTTAGAAGGTCGTTTAACTGAAGATCAAATGGCTAATTTTCGCCAAGAGTGTGATGGCAAAGGTTTATCATCTTACCCACACCCGCATTTAATGGATGATTTTTGGCAATTCCCTACCGTTTCTATGGGCTTAGGTCCATTGCAAGCCATTTATACTGCACGTTTCTTAAAGTATTTAACAAACCGTGGCATTAAGGATTGTTCAGGTCAACGTGTTTATTGTTTCCTAGGTGACGGTGAAACTGATGAGCCAGAATCATTAGGCGCTATTGGTTTAGCTTCTCGTGAAGGGTTAGACAACTTAACCTTTATTGTTAATTGTAACTTACAGCGCTTAGATGGTCCTGTTCGTGGTAACGGTAAAATCATTCAAGAGCTTGAAGGTACTTTCCGTGGCGCAGGCTGGGAAGTTGTTAAAGTTATTTGGGGTAGTTATTGGGATCAACTTATCGCTCGTGATACGTCAGGTAAATTATTGCAATTAATGAATGAAACAGTAGATGGTGAATATCAAAACTGTAAAGCTAAAGGCGGTAAATACACACGCGAATGTTTCTTTAACAAATACCCTGAAACAGAAGCGATGGTTGCTAACATGTCAGACAAAGACATTTGGCGCTTAAACCGTGGTGGACATGACCCTGTTAAAGTTTATGCTGCTTATGATAAAGCGATAAAAACAAAAGGTCGCCCTACCGTTATTTTAGCTAAAACAGTAAAAGGCTTCGGTTTAGGTGCATCAGGCGAAGCCTTAAATATTGCTCATAATGTTAAAAAAATGGACGTTGAATCAGTCAAATATTATCGTGACCGTTTTAATATGCCAATTTCAGATGATGAAATTGAAGACTTACCTTTCTTTCAGTTTCCTAAAGAGAGCGAAGAATACAAATACATGATGGCTCGCCGTGAAGCATTAGGTGGTTCATTGCCTGCACGTCGTCAACAACCAGAAGAATCAATAGAAATTCCACCACTGAAATCTTTTGATGCGATAACTAAAGGTTCAGGTGATCGTGAAGTGTCATCAACCATGACCTTTGTACGCGTGTTAAATAGCTTATTGAAAGACAAGAAAATTGGTAAACGCATAGTACCAATTATCCCTGATGAAGCACGTACCTTTGGTATGGAAGGATTATTTCGTCAAGTGGGTATTTACGCCAACGAAGGACAAAAATATGTTCCTCAAGATGCAGATCAGGTTGCTTATTATCGTGAAGATAAAAAAGGCCAAGTACTACAAGAAGGCATTAACGAGCTAGGCGCAATGGCGTCATGGGTTGCTGCGGGTACTTCTTATTCAACGTGTAACGCCACAACCATTCCGTTTTACATTTACTATTCAATGTTTGGTTTCCAACGTGTTGGGGATTTAGCATGGGCGGCTGGTGATAGCCAAGCGCGCGGCTTTTTATTAGGCGCAACGGCAGGTAGAACAACCCTTAACGGTGAAGGTTTACAACATCAAGATGGACATTCACATGTACAAGCAGGTTTGATTCCAAATTGTGTTACGTATGATCCAACTTACGGTTATGAAATTGCCGTTATCGTACGTGACGGTTTACGCCGTATGTATGAAGAAAATGAAAATGTTTTTTATTACCTGACCCTAATGAATGAGAACTACAAACACCCTGCTATACCTGATACGAAAGATGTTTGCGATCAAATCATCAAGGGTATTTATCAATTAGAGCAAGTAGCGCCTGCAACCGGTAAAGGCAAGAAAAAAGCCATTGCCAATGTGCAATTAATGGGTTCTGGTACTATTTTAGAAAAAGTACGCCAAGCGGCTCAAATTCTAGCGATTGATTTTAATATTTCAAGTGATGTTTACTCTGTTACCTCATTTAACGAATTAACGCGTGATGGCCAAGATGTTACGCGTTGGAATATGCTTCACCCTGAAAGTGAGCCAAGAGTACCTTACATAAGCAGTATTATCACGAAAGAAGCGGGGCCTGCAATTGCCGCGACTGATTACATTAAAAACTATTCAGATCA
>Ga0209081_1000592_pt1 | contig 21902 bp, 21 predicted proteins | sample GOMGulsemesocosm_4_FD_184636 | JGI IMG/M metagenome (GOLD analysis project Ga0209081, IMG submission 184636) | Methane-oxidizing microbial communities from mesocosms in the Gulf of Mexico - GOM15B Gulf of Mexico (SPAdes) (version 2) | ecosystem: Environmental > Aquatic > Marine > Cold seeps... | reverse complement strand
CTTCATTGTTTAGACGGTAAAATTGGTATTGATGGTAATGCTATATACCGTCAACCTAAAATCCGTGCTTTCCATGATCCATCTCAAGAAGATGAACGTGAAGCACATGCAGCACAATGGGAGCTTAACTATGTAGCTCTTGATGGTACTGTTGGTTGTATGGTTAACGGTGCAGGCCTTGCAATGGGTACTATGGATATTGTTAACTTACACGGCGGCAAGCCAGCTAACTTCTTAGATGTTGGCGGCGGCGCAAACAAAGAACGTGTTTCTGAAGCATTTAAAATCATTTTATCTGATGAGAATGTTAAAGCGGTATTAGTTAATATTTTCGGTGGCATTGTTCGTTGTGACATGATTGCTGAAGGTATTATTGGTGCTGTTAAAGAAGTAGGTGTTAAAGTGCCTGTTGTTGTACGTCTTGAAGGTACTAATGCTGAATTAGGCCGTGAAGTTCTTAAGAACTCAGGCTTAGACATCATTGCTGCTGAATCATTAACCGATGCTGCGACTAAAGTTGTAGCAGCTGCGGAGGGCAAATAATGTCTGTATTAATTAATAAAGATACTAAAGTTATCTGTCAAGGTTTCACTGGTGGTCAAGGTACTTTCCATTCAGAGCAAGCGATTGATTACGGTACACAAATGGTTGGTGGCGTAAGCCCAGGTAAAGGCGGTCAAACGCACCTTGGTTTACCAGTATTCAACACAGTACGTGATGCAGTAGAAGCAACTGGCGCAACAGCTACAGTTATCTACGTTCCTGCACCGTTCTGTAAAGATGCAATTTTAGAAGCTATTGATGCTGGCATTAAAATTATCGTTACTATCACTGAAGGTATTCCAACTTTAGATATGGTTGACGTTAAAGCTAAGCTTGATCAAAGCGACGCGCGTATGATCGGTCCTAACTGTCCTGGTGTTATTACGCCAGGTGAAACTAAGATCGGCATTATGCCAGGTCACATTCATTTACCAGGTAAAGTTGGTATTGTTTCTCGTTCAGGTACATTAACGTACGAAGCCGTTAAGCAAACTACTGACGCAGGTTTCGGCCAGTCTACTTGTGTAGGTATTGGTGGAGATCCAATTCCAGGCACTAACTTCATCGACGTTTTAGAAATGTTCCAAAACGATCCACAAACTGAAGCAATCGTAATGATTGGTGAAATTGGCGGTACTGCTGAAGAAGAAGCGGCTGAATATATTAAAGCGAATGTTACTAAACCTGTAGTATCTTACATTGCTGGTGTTACTGCACCAGAAGGTAAGCGTATGGGTCATGCTGGCGCAATTATCGCTGGTGGTAAAGGTACAGCTGATGAAAAATTTGCTGCACTTGAAGCGGCTGGTGTTAAAACAGTGCGCTCTTTAGCTGATATTGGTGTTGCACTTAAAGAAAAAACTGGCTGGTAAGATAAATTTACGGCTAACGTTAAATAGTAAGTTTTAAGCCGTAGATTTAAAGTTATACGCTAGAAATAAAAAACCGCACTACCTGATAGGTAATGCGGTTTTTTTGTTTTTATGGTAGTTGGTCATTTTAACGAGTATAAATGATTATATATTTAATGTGATTGATATAACGCTTACTTTGAGAGAAAAAAATTGGAAAGGGAGCGTGTTGCGGCTTTCAGAATAAAGATGAAAACCGACAAATTCGCACAATAATTTATTCTTCGTAGTACTGCTAATTTATACTGGAATTTTAATTAAGTATACGTTAGAAGCTGGTTTTTTACGTTATCTGGTATGGGCGCAGCAGATTTTGTATGACGGTTAAAATACACAAGAACGGTAGAGCTTTCTGCCGCAAGTATTTTATTTTGAAATACTGTTTGTTTTATTGTAAAAGAAGAATTACCAACAGATATAACTTTTGTTGCTATTTCGACATCTGAATTATAAAAGACTTCATTCTTAAATTTACAATCAATATGTACAATAACAGTGTAAAATTCAATGCCATCTATGCTGTGGCTTAGTAACTGAGTAATATCTTCTCTAGCATCTTCAAACCAAGCAATGATAGCTAAATTACTAATATGATTACCTCGATTAACTTCAGTGATACGTGGTGTTAAAATCAATGGTGTTATCCTTCTGTTTTTATGATTATTTAGCTTATACCCGTGATACTTCAAAATACGAGTTTCAGGATGCCTGAACGATTAGAATCCGGTTTACAAACTTTATAATTCACTGTTATTTAGTATTACTTAGTCGCAACTTTCATGTTAGTTACAAAATCACTTAGCTCAATTAGCATTTGCTCATTATTGGTTAAATTATTTTCAATAATTTTTACCACGGCCGAACCACTAATAGCACCACTGGCACCTGCGGCTAAAGCTTCTTTAACTTGTTGTGGTGCTGAAATACCAAAGCCTAATACAGGTGGGGCAGCGTGATATTCATTTAATGCGGTTATCAATGTTTTTGCGGGTGAGCTTGCTGAAACTGTCGAACTTGGTGAATTTGAACCTTCGACAGCATCAACACCGGTAACACCAGCACGGCTAAGCACATAAGTATAACCGCGACTGTAGGATGAAACTTCACGTAACGTATTATCACTTGCATTAGGTGGCGCGATAAAAATAGGTGCGACACAGTGTTTTAAGGCCGCCTCTCTAAACGGTAAGCTTTCGCGAATAGGTAAGTCAGCAATGAGTACAGAATCAACACCAACGGCAGCCATATCCCGGTAAAATTTATTAATACCACGGGCAAAGACTAAGTTACCATACAATAATAAACCAATAGGTATATTAGGTGCGTATTCGCGAACTTTAGCTAGTATATCAATGCAGATGTCTGTATTTATGCCTGATTTCAATGCCCGTAAAGCGGCCATTTGAATGGTAATGCCATCAGCACTTGGATCTGAAAAAGGAATGCCTAGCTCAAGGGCGTCTGCACCCGCATCAATTAATGCTTTAATTACTTTAAAGGATTGTTCAGCATTTGGATCACCAATGATCACGAATGGGATAAATGCTTTTTCGCCTTTTTCGATTAAATGAGAAAAGGCTTGCTGGTAGCGAAAGCCTGCCTGTTGATTAGCTTGTGCTGTCACTTTAGTCATTATACCTCTCCTCGGTGTTTTATTCTTGATGCGTCATTACCTTGTTCATTTTGATTTGGATTTTTTGACTCTAGCACGGCATGTACATGGGCAAGATCTTTATCACCTCGCCCTGATAAATTCACTAAATAGATAGTTTCTGTTGTTACCGTCTCTGCCATTTTAAGGGCTTGAGCTAAGGCATGAGACGATTCAAGTGCAGGAATAATGCCTTCTTTTAGTGCTAACTCTTGAAAAGCTTCTAACGCTTCATCATCATTAATCGCAACATATTGCGCGCGGCCAGTGTCTTTTAAAAATGCGTGCTGAGGACCAACAGCAGGGTAGTCTAGTCCAGCTGATATGGAATAAGACTCTTCAATTTGACCATATTGATCTTGCATAATATAGGTGTAATTACCGTGTAACATACCTTTACTACCTGCCACTAACGTTGCCCCGTGTTGTGTGGTTTCTATTCCTTTCCCGCCTGCTTCTACGCCAATTAGTTTTACTTCTTCATGCTGAATAAAGTCATTGAATATGCCGATAGCATTAGAGCCACCGCCAACGGCAGCAATAACATAGTCAGGCAAGCGACCTTCTTCTTCTAAAAACTGTACTTTAGCTTCTTCACCAATCATTTTTTGAAATTCACGAACGATGGTAGGGAAAGGGTGGGGTCCAGCGGCTGTACCTAATAAATAGTGAGCATTTTCATAATTAGCAGACCAGTCACGCAATGCCTCATTGACGGCATCTTTAAGTGTGCCAGATCCTGCCGTTACAGGAATAACTTCAGCCCCCATTAATTCCATACGAAAAACGTTAGGTTGTTGACGCTGGCAATCGACCGCGCCCATATAAATTTTACATTTTAAGCCTAGTAATGAACACGCAATAGCTGTCGCTACACCATGCTGACCTGCGCCAGTTTCGGCGATTATTTCAGTTTTTCCCATACGTTTCGCTAACAATGCTTGCCCTAAAACTTGGTTGGTTTTATGGGCGCCACCGTGTAATAAATCTTCACGTTTAAGGTAGATTTTTGCTAAGGGATTTTTCACAATATTACGACAACAAGTTAGTGGCGTTGGTCGGCCAGCATACTTGGTTAATAAGTTATTAAACTCAGTTAAAAAAGCATCATCAGTTTGCGATTCAATAAAGGCTTGTTCTAATTCCTCTAAAGCAGGAACCAGTAATTCACCGACGAACATACCGCCAAATTCACCGAAATAGGCAGGCAGGGTTTCTTTAATTTTGCTTTTTGTATCAGTGTTCATATTAATAATTCCTTATGTGCGAAAAAACCTGGGCTAGTTTTTCGTACGATTTAATACCTGGACTTGTTTCAACACCTGAGTTGAGATCTAAGCCAAATAAATCTAAATGAGTTAATTGTGCTAAGGCTAAATTGATATTGTCACTATTAAGCCCTCCGGCTAACAAACTGTTTGATAAGTCTTGCTCGCTCTTGGCTAATAGTTGCCAGTCAAAAGCTTGACCACTGCCCGGAGATTTGCCATCAAGTACATGTTGGTCAACATTATTGCTTAATGTTGGCACCGTACTTAGTACCGTGTTAGCTTGCCATATTTGGCAACTTTCGCAGTTCTGTTCGGCTAACATTACTCGTAATGTGCTGATGTAAGCATCGTCTTCATTACCGTGTAATTGTACTGCGCTTAGCTGTAAACTTTTTACTAGTTCTACGATGTCTTTGCGCTTGTGATTTACAAATACACCAACATAGTCTAGTTGTGATTTTTCTGGTTCAGGCTTGACTATTTTTAGTGCTTGTTCTTTTGATATACAGCGGGGTGATTTTTCAGCAAAGATTAAACCACCAAAACGAGCACCAGCATTCGCGGCTGCCTCAGCATACTCAGGTGCAGTTAAACCACAAACCTTGTTATTGCCAAAAATCAATTTACGGCAGGCTAAATCAATGTCGTTATAAATATTATTATCCATTGCCATTAAAGAACTGCCCACTAAAAAACCATCAACGGCAGGGGCTAGTTCACGCACTTGCGCATTATTATATATACCTGACTCTGAAATGATAATGCGATCATCGGGTAGCGTTGGAGCAAAGTCAAAAGTACGGGCGATATCAGTGCTTAAATCGCGTAAATCACGGTTATTGATGCCGATCATTTTTGCATTCAAGTTAATCGCGCGATCGCGTTCTTCTTCGGTTGAAATTTCAGTTAATATAGCCAAGTTATACTGATCGGCAACGTTGGCTAGCTCAATATATTCAGCATCAGATAATACACTTAACATAAGTAAAATGGCATCTGCGCCATAATAGCGTGCTAAATAAACCTGATAAACATCAATAAAAAAATCTTTATTAAGTACAGGGCAAGCGACTGTTTCAGTCACTAGTTTCAAATAATCAAAATTTCCTTGAAAAAACTTTTCATCAGTAAGCACTGAAATAGCAGCAGCGTATTTGTCATAAACTTGGCAAATAGCTTTTACATCAAACTCTGGACGAATTAAGCCTTTTGATGGTGATGCTTTTTTACATTCTAAAATAAAACCAGCTTCGGGTTTATCTTTAGTACGTCTTAATGCCGCGTACATATCTTTGTTTGATGGCGTTAATTCATCTATAAAGCTTGCCAAGGGTTTTGCTTTTTTAAGCGCGTCAATTTCGATACGTCTGTTAGCGACTATTTTATCTAAAATATTTGGCATATTATTTACTCACCTCATTTGATAATGACACTAAAAGCTCAAGCGTTTGTAAACCTTTACCACTTTTTAATACATCACTCGCGAGCTGTGCCGCTGTTTGTAAGTTACTTGCCTTATCATGTAAATAAAGTAAAGCCGCACAATTGATGATAACCGCAGCATTGTGAGCCACTTGGCCTTTACCTGATAATATAGCCTTAATAATGTCGGCATTTTCTTGCGGTGTACCACCCTTTATTGCTTCAAGGTTGTAATTCTTCAAACCAAAATCTTGTGGTGAAATAGTGCGTTCAATTAATTGCTCGTCCTTAATTTCAATCACTTGTGTATCGCCATGTAAGGCTATTTCATCTAAGCCACTGCCATGTACAACAAACGCGCGTTTAACACCCATAAGCTGTAAAGCTTGCGCAATAGGCTTTACTAATTCAGGAATATACACGCCAAGCAACATAATGCTTGGTGTAGCAGGATTAACCAAAGGTCCTAAAATATTAAATAGTGTGCGAATGCCCATCGCTTTTCTAACAGGGGCTGCATGTTTAAACCCACTGTGGTAAGCAGGAGCATACAAAAAGCATATATTTGCTTTATCTAAGCAGTTACTCGCTGTATTAGGTGACATATTTAGGTTTACACCAAACGCTTCAAGCAAATCAGCCGATCCAGACATGCTAGAAACACTACGATTACCATGTTTAGCCATTTTTAAGCCGCAAGCGGCGCCTAATATAGCGGCAGTAGTTGATATATTAATGGTATTTGCGCCATCCCCCCCTGTACCCACACAATCAGCAACACGGTAGCTTTTTTCAGGAAAAGCCGTTGCTGCGCTGCGAATAGCAACAGCTGCACCTGCTATTTCTGCGGGTGTTTCACCTTTGATTTTTAAGGCAGTAAGCACGCTAGCTAACAATGCAGGTTCAATTTCACCAATGAGCACTTGCTTAAAAAATGCTTCGGTAGCTTGTTGGGAAAGATCTTGGCCTTCAACCAAGGATGGTAAAATATTAGTCATGTGAAGCTCCTTGTGCATTGATGTGTTGCTGCTCAGTTAAGCCCGTTAAGCTACTCGCTAAGTTAAGCAAATAATCAAAACTTTGTGCTAATAATGTTGCGCCATAAGTGGTTAAAATTGATTCAGGATGAAATTGATACGCTAAAATAGCATCACTTTCGCGGCAAATTGCCATTGGCATCGCGTTGTAATGAGCAATAACGCTAAGTGAGTTAGGTACTTTAATGCCAACCAATGAGTGATAGCGAGCTACAGGCAATGGATTTTTAATATTAACAAAAGCGCCTGTACCACAATGAGTTATGGGTGATGCTTTACCGTGCACGATTTCATCAGCGCGACCTACTGTACCGCCATAATGCTCAATTAACGCTTGGTGACCAAGACAAATACCAAGCATGGGTATTTTGCCTGCACAAAGATTAATAAGTGCCATTAAACAGCCAGCATTTTTGGGTTCACCAGGGCCAGGAGAGAGTATTAAAATAGCATTTTCACCTGTAAGCTCTGTGTGTTCACGCATTTTATTATAAATAAAGTCAGCAGATAATATGTTGCGATAAACCGTTGGTTCAAAGCCTAAGCACTGAAATTCATCTACTAGGTTATAAGTAAATGAGTCGAGGTTATCGAGCATAAATAATTTGGTATTACTTTTTGTTGTTACTGCCAAATTACTAGTAGTCATTATTTTTCTCCCTCTGCTTGTAAACTTTGCTTATTTGCCTGAAATATTGCGTTGATCACCGCTTGTGCTTTTTGTTTTGTTTCATCTGCCTCTGCTTGCGGAATTGAATCATAAACGACACCAGCACCCGCTTGCACTTGAGCAATATTATCTTTAACAAAGGCTGAGCGAATAACAATACAGGTGTCCATTTCGCCTTCACCTGTTAAATAACCAACTGCGCCTCCATAACTACCGCGGCGTTTACCTTCAATTTCACGAATGAGCGACGTTGCTTTTATTTTTGGTGCACCTGATAAAGTACCCATATTCATACACGCTTGATAAGCATGTAAAGCATCTAATTCTTCCAACAAAGTACCACAAACCCGCGATACTAAATGCATTACGTGGGAATAGCGATCAACTTTTAGTAAATCAGCGACATAGCGCGTTCCTGCGGTACACACTCTAGCAATATCGTTACGGGCTAAATCAACTAGCATAATATGTTCGGCAGACTCTTTTTTATCTTGGCGCAACTCTAGTTCAATACGCGAATCTAAATCTAAATTAATGCTACCATCTTTATTCAAACCACGAGGGCGTGTACCTGCTATTGGGTAAATTTCAACTTTACGCTTGCCTTCAGGAGAATTTTGTTGATATTTGATTGCTGATTCAGGTGAGGCACCAAACATGCAAAAATCATCATCTTTAAGATAAAACATGTACGGACTTGGATTACTTACTTTTAACGCTTGATAAGCAGCTATACTATCAATACAAGGTAAAGAAAAAGTTCTGGATGGGACTACCTGAAAAATATCACCCGCACGAATATTTTCTTTTAGTTGCTCAACTTTTTCACAATATTCTTCATCACTAATATCAACGGAAACGTGTTGCAGTGCGTGGTTGTTTCTTCTTTTTTCTGCATTGTTTTTATGTATAGCGGCTACGTGGTCAGCGGTAATGTCTTTTGACATTAATTGCTTTATTTCAGCGACACGTTTAGCTAATTGTTGTTGAATTTCAGTGTTGAAGTGGTCAGTTTTTGCACAAGAAAATATATTGGCAACAACTTCACTACGCTGTGTTTCGTGATCAATTATCACCAACGTTTCCGCTAAGTAATACACAAAATCAGGACAGGTATTTTCACCATCAGGTACGCTTGGCAAGTTCTCAGTAATACTGATCATGTCAAAAGCAAATGCACCACCCAGAAAAATAGCAAAATGATGATTGTCACAATTCTCTACTCGTTGAAACAAACGTAAGCTTTCAAAGGGGTTAATAGCCATTAACCGTGCTTTTTCATCAAGTTCGGTGGGGATATCTGTAAAGGTTGCTGTTAATTGCTGTTTATCCTCAGATAAAACTAATGTTGTTTCTTGCTTTACTTGTGTTAACTGAGTTGCTGCAAATTGTAGCGCAGCTTGACCATTGAGTGTTAAAGCGGTAAAGGTAACCGTATTGCCATTACACACAATTTTTAATGCAGCATCAGTGAGCAATAGACTTTTTAGTAAATGTTTTTTATCAATTTCTGCTGATTCTAGTAGCAGGTTATTATTTTTATTATGGCAAAGTAATTGGTAAACGCTTAAAGGATCGCTTTGATAATTAGCGCTATCGGTTAAGGTGCATACATTGGCCGTTGCTTTACTGTGCTGTGCTGTGTTTTGAGTTGTGCTTTGTTTTGTGTTTTGAGTCATGATCTTTATCTTTTTATAAGTTGTTTTGGTAGTGGAGTTATCCGGCATAAATGGGCTTTAGCCACCAAAGAAACCATGTTCTTGTGTTGTTCATTATTAAAAGGTCGTTATTAAAAATTTTTATCATAAATACAGATTCTTTGCCATCAGGAGAATATGCGTCCTGCATTCTCTAATAAGTCACATCCTTGTGACGACATGGCACCGCGAAATACCGTTCATCCTGAACATAAAAAAACCCGCTTAGTTTAGCGGGTTTTAGAAATTTGTTTTTGATCTGCTTTAGCTTTATTGAAGCTTTAACAAACACACGCAATTATCACAACCCACTTATGGTAAGTTATGCCACCACCAACGCGTTTGGCTAGTTGTTAAATTTAATTGCTTTGTTGACTTCATTTTTTAGCTCTTATTTATTTCGCTATTGTTTAGCGTCTTTTTTAGTAAACATACGTCTTAATAATTTTCATAAAAAAGAGTATAATAACGCACTTAGTAAAATCCCCTATAGAAGACCTTATTATGGCGCTGCTGTCAACCATTGATTTCCCCCCCGTCATTAAAAGAAGTATTCAAAAAGGCATTGAGAATGGCAACAGTTTTTCTCATGGTCGTATCGATTTACACAGTCATACCCATTGTTCAGACGGCAGTTTATCGCCACAAACGCTAATAGATAGAGCCGTTAACTATCAAATTGCCGTATTAGCAATAACCGACCACGATACCGTTGCGGGTTTTAATATTGGGCAACAGTATATAAAATCAGAAAATATGCCAATTAAATTAATCTCGGGCATGGAAATATCTACTGGATGGCAAGGGTTTGAAATTCATATTGTTGCTTTGAATATTGATGTTAAGCATGAAGCGATAAAGCAGTTAATTTTGAATCAACAACAAGCGCGAGAAGACCGAGCCACCGCTATTGGTAAAAAATTAGCAAAGTGTGGTTTTACTAATGCATACGATGATGCAAAAAAACTGGCGGCTGAAGGCTCTATTACTCGTGCTCATTTTGCCAAAGTATTACTTCAGCAAGGGCACGTTAGCACGATACAAAAGGCATTTGATCAATATTTAGGTAAAAAAGGGCGAGTGACTCAACGTGCTTACGTAACGCCTAATTGGTGTTCAATTAAAGATGCGATTGAAGCAATACACGCAGCAGGTGGTACCGCCGTGATAGCGCATCCTATTCGTTACGATTTATCGGCAAAATGGCTTAGACGTTTAATTGTTCATTTTAAAGAAAATCGAGGTGATGCTTTAGAGGTCGCTTTACCACAAATGAATCCACAACAACGGCAAACAATGTTAAACTATTGCGTAGAATATGATTTGCATGCCTCTATGGGTTCTGACTTTCATCACCCAAATAAGTGGTCAGATTTAGGCCGTAACTTAACCTTACCTGATGGTGCACAACCTGTTTGGGCGCTGTGGAATAAATAATGCCGCGTTGCGAGTTAAGAATCGTAAGGTTAGTTAGCTGCCGAGCAGCGAAAAATTAGGAACATCTCATGAGTCAGTTTTTTTATGTACACCCCGATAATCCACAAGGGCGCTTAATGAAGCAAGCGGTCGCTATTATCAACCAGGGTGGCGTTATTGTTTATCCTACCGATTCAGGTTATGCATTAGGCTGTCATTTAGGTGATAAAAAAGCCTTAGAGCGAATTTGTCAAATTAGAGATATTGATAAAGATCATAATTTCACTTTGGTTTGTCAGGATTTATCGCAACTATCTGAATATACTCGCGTAGACAATAGTGCTTACCGATTATTAAAAGCGAATACACCGGGTGCTTATACCTTTATTTTTAAAGGATCTAAGGAAGTGCCAAAACGCTTACTTAACCCAAAAAAGAAAACTATTGGTATTCGAGTACCTGACAATAATATTTGCCATGCCTTGTTAGCTGAATTAGGTGAGCCTATTATGTCTACTAGCTTAATTATGCCAGGTGAAAGTATGGCCGAATATGATCCTGAACATATTCGCGATATTTTAGAGCACCAAGTAGATTTAATTATTAACGGTGGTTACTTAAGTGAACACCCAACAACAGTCGTTGACTTTTCTAATGATGACATGGAAGTAATAAGGGTTGGAGAGGGCGATCCATCGCCGTTTCAGTAGAAAATGTACTACCCAATGCCAATGTAAGTTTCATACTTACAAGCTAATTTGTAAAATGAGTCAGAAGTTAATTTTTAAGGAATGGCTACTGACGTAACCGAGTAAAAAAGATGTCACAAGACAAACAAAAATCTAAAAGCAAAAGCGGCGATAAGCAAACCAGTAAAACTGAAAACAGTAAATATGGCAGTCGTGGAACAGGTAAAAAATCGACCATTAAAAAGGGTCAGAGTAAAACAGGCAGAGGTAAGCCTTCGCATGTAAAAGGTAGTCAGTTTAAAAATAGTAAAGTGGATGAAAAACCAATAAAAGTCGACTTTCAAAAGTCGTCAATAAAAGATTCTGAAAAACTACAAAAAGTACTCGCTAGAGCGGGTAAAGGTTCACGTCGTGAAATAGAAGCAATGATCAGCTCAGGCCGTGTCAGTGTTGACGGTAAAAATGCTTATCTAGGTGATAGAGTTGACGGTACTGAACAAATTCGCATTGATGGTCATCAGGTTAAATTAACAGCGCAAAGTGAAGCGATTTGCCGTGTGTTGATGTACAACAAACCTGAGGGTGAAATGTGTACCCGTAAAGATCCTGAAGGTCGACCAACCGTGTTTGATCGTTTACCACCATTAGAAACAGGCCGTTGGGTTGCTGTTGGGCGTTTAGATATTAATACCTCAGGTATGTTGTTGTTTACGACCGATGGTGAATTAGCGAATCGTTTAATGCACCCATCACAAAGAGTTGAACGTGAATATGCAGTTCGGGTTTTTGGTGAAATTAACGAAGCCATGTTACAAACCTTACGCGCAGGCGTAAAATTAGAAGATGGCCCTGCACGTTTTCAAAAAATCACTTATCGTGGTGGTGAAGGACGTAATCATTGGTTTCACGTAGTGCTTTCAGAAGGTCGTAACCGAGAAGTGCGCCGTTTATGGGAAAGCCAAGACGTGCAAGTTAGCCGGTTAATTCGTGTTCGTTATGGTGATATGGACATGCAACGCCAATTACCTCTTGGTGGTTGGACAGAGTTAGGACTCAAAGAAGTTAACTACTTTCGAAAATTAGTGCAGTTAAAAACTGAAACACAATCAAAAGTAAAAGTTGATGAAAAGGCCATGGATAATGCTAAAAGCCGTCGTATTCGTCGCTCAGTGAAAAAACATCAACAACATCGCCAGCAAGCTACACGCCGTAGAACAAAATAATTTGTAGAGACGAATTTATTCGTCTTTCATATTTAATAACGCTAACGTTGATAGCTCAATTAAATCATCTTGAACCATTAAAAATAAGCACGAAAAATTAGATAGATTATGCAATATCAATTAATTGAAGATTCGATAAGTTTACAAACACTTTGTCAGCAATATAGCAAAGCAGAGGTTTTAGCCGTTGATACTGAGTTTGTTCGAACACGTACTTTATATCCAAGGTTAGGCTTGTTACAGGTTTTTGATGGTAAACAATTAGCGTTAATTGACCCTGTTGCTATTGATGACTTGTCACCTTTTTGGCAGCTACTAACGAATAAAAACATCACTAAAGTGCTGCATGCTTGCTCAGAAGATTTAGAAGTATTTCTAACAGGTGGCAATTGTAGGCCTATTAATTTAATTGATAGTCAAATGATGATGTCATTTTTAGGGCATGGTTTATCAATGGGTTATGCCGCCATGGTTGAATACTTCACAGGTATTCAACTTGATAAGTCTGAATCGCGCACCGATTGGACTAAAAGGCCGCTTACCGAAAAGCAATTAACGTATGCGAGTGCCGATGTAGATCATTTATTTAATATTTATCCTAAATTAGTAGAGAAAATTGAGAAAGCAGGCTGGTTTGAACAGGCTAAACAAGAAACTGAATTGTTAATAACTAAAAAGTTCACCCCTGTTAATGAAAATGAACTGTATCAAAAAATCAAGTTGGCTTGGCGTTTAAACCCTAAGCAATTAAATAGGTTACAACACCTAGCCAAATGGCGTTATCAACAAGCGAAAAAACGTGATTTACCTATTGGCTTTGTGGCTAAAGATCATACGTTAATGGCGCTTGCTCAATCTAACCCGACAGACTTAGCGGCGATGAATAAACTCAGCGGTGCAGAACTGCTTGATATTCGTCACAAAGGCAAAGCTATGCTAACGATATTAAAACAAGCCTCAGAGGATAGCGAAGCTAGTTACCCAGATGAAATACAACGTTTAGATGAATACCCTAGCTATAAGCAAACGTTTAAAAAGGTGAAAACGTTTATTGCTAACGTCGCTGAACAGCATGATTTAGCGGTAGAAAATATAGCTTCTAAAAAACAAATTAATCAATTTTTAACGTGGCAATTCAATTTAAATAATATTAAAGAAGCTGCTACGGGGATTGAGAATAACTCAGCATCTACTATTGATTTACTCACGGGTTGGCGAAATGAATTATTTGGCCAAGCCTTGCGAAAATTTGCAAATAATGATTTTCAATAGCCGTCAGTTTTTATTTTAAATACTGAGAGCTTAGGTATAAACCTTAAATACTAGCTAAAAAATCCGAAACTTCTTGCTTCAGTTCTTTGCTTTCAATGTGCTGGCTAGCAAGTTCTGCTTTTTTAGCAAACTCAATAGCTTTATCAGTTTGCTCAAATTCACGTTGTCTTTGCGCCATCGCTAAATAAATAGATGTTGTGAAATTTAGTAACGTTAGCTTTTCTGCACTTGCTAAAGCTATTTCATAAATGTCCATGGCTAAATCGCCATCTTCAGTAAAGTCAGCTAACGCTTCCCATTGCAATGGGTGATCTTTTAATGAGTTTTGGTTTGTTGCGCAGAGTTTTTGCAAATCTTTACAGGCACTCTCTCTAGCATCATCATTATCTTGAGCTGAAGCGTTTGCTATTTGTTGGCAAATATCGAGAATTTCATCATATAAAGGTGCTTTCATTGGTTTACCTAAAATAATTTTAAAGAGATTAAGAAGTAATGTACTTTATTGTGTCATTGTATCGCATATCAACACGTGTGCGTGATATATTAGCTGTTAATTTTCTAGTTAACTCATATAACCCATAGGTCTCCATCATTATGCTCTGTGCCATTTATAAAAGTGCAAAAAAACAATTCACCTATCTTTTTGTTAAAACCCGTGATGATTTTTCTGCAGTGCCTGAAGCGTTAATGGTTACTTTTGGCACACCAACGTTGGTGACATTAACTAACTTAGCGACTAAGGATAAATTAGCCTTTGCAGATTTAGCAAAAGTGAAAGCTAGCTTAAATAGCCAAGGCTATTATTTACAGTTACCCCCACCGCCAGAAGATTTGTTAAAAGCGCATAAAACAGTTATGGATAAACAAAAACAGGAGTAAGACGTAAATGCACTATAATCAAATTATTAAATCAATAGTATTTATGGTTATCGTTTTCTTATCACTTTCAAAATTTTTGCAGGCTAAAACGTTAAATGAAGCGGGTTTTACTCAATACGTTATCCAATTAAAAAAAGAAGCACTAGCACAAGGGTTTAATAAAAATTTAATTAAAACTAGCTTTGCGCATGTTAAATTTCACGAACGGGCAGTAAAAGCAGATCGTAAACAGCCCGAAACAGTTGAAACATTAGATACTTATTTACCCAAACGAGTACCAAGCTGGAAAGTGAAAAAAGCACGAGAGTTATACACAAAGCATCAACATATTTTGACTAAAATAGGGCGTAACTATAATGTTCAGCCACGATTTATTGTTGCTTTATGGGGATTAGAAACAAATTTTGGTAAGTTTACAGGTGGTTACAATGTGATTTCGGCATTGTCTACTTTAGCGTATGAAGGGCGCCGTGAAGCTTTTTTTAAAAAACAGTTGTGGGCAGCATTAACTATTTTAGATGAAAATCATATTAGTATTAGTAATATGAAAGGCTCATGGGCAGGCGCTATGGGGCAAAATCAATTTATGCCAACGTCTTTTTTAGCATATGCTGTCGATGGAGATGGTGATGGTAAAAAAGATATTTGGAACAATAAAATTGATGTTTTTTCTTCTATGGCTAATTATTTACAAAAAGAAGGCTGGAATGATGAGTTAACTTGGGGTCGCCAAGTTCAATTGCCGAAAAACTTTGATACATCACTCGCTATTCCTAAAAATACGGGTAATCGTAAAAACTGGTTGAAAGCTTGGTCAAGTACTGAGAAAACGTTAGCTCAGTGGCAAGCCCTTGGCATTCGCCGCACTGATGGCACAAATTTACCAAACGTTAATATTAAAGCCGCTTTGGTTTTTCCTGATGACGAAAAAGGTCGTGCTTATCTCGCTTATAATAATTACAAAAGTTTAATGCATTGGAATTTATCTTATTACTTTGTGAGCTCGGTTGGGCATTTGTCAGATCGTATTAAATTCCCACCTATTCATTAATGGTTGATCAAAATAAATATGACTAAAAGTGCTACAAATACAACGCCATTTTGGCAAAGTAAAACCTTAGAGCAAATGTCTCGAAGCGAGTGGGAATCACTGTGTGATGGCTGTGCAAAATGTTGCCTTAATAAGTTTATTGATGATAAAGAAACTGATGAGCAAACTGAATTACAGCCAACGGATTATTTAAAGGAAGGTGAACAAATACATTATTCTAATATTGCCTGCTACCTGCTTAATGAAAAAACGTGTCAATGTAGTCAATATGATAAACGAACAACACTAGTACCAGACTGTGTGAAATTAACTCAAGACAATTTAGCCGATGTTTTTTTTATGCCTCCTAGTTGTACCTATAAGCGCTTGCAAGAAGGACGAGGAATGCCATCTTGGCACCCTTTACTTCATCAAGGTAAAAAATCAGTTATGCATAAAAAGGGGATGTCTATACGCGGAAAAATAGTTAAAGATAATGATGTTAACCTTGATGATTTTGAAGATTACATTGTTTCTTGGCCATTAAATGATATTGATTAACGCTCCTCGATGACCTGACATAGCATAGGTCTATTATTAATAAACGCAATAAATAAAATTCACTACATTATTCATTATAGTGTTACGTGTATTATCAAATCACTCATATAGAATTCTCCCCATGAAAGCCCAACAACAAAGTCTTTTATTTTTACACAGTGCCGTATTACTTTTTGGTGGAACCGCTTTATTTTCAAAGCTTATTGGTTTACCTGCATTAGACATAACGGTTTACCGTACAGGTGTTGCAGCGATAGTGTTGTTTGTTTTTTTAACATTGCAAAAGAAAAAAATAAAACTTGGTAACATCAAAGACTATGGTATTGCGATAATACTGGGTGTTGTCGTTGGTATTCACTGGGTAACTTATTTTGCTGGTATGCAAATGGCCGGCGTCACTATTGGTATTATCGCCTTTTTTACTTACCCAGTGATTACTGTGTTTTTAGAGCCAGCACTCAGTAAAGCAAGCGGTACAAAAGTGAAAAGGGTACCGAAAGCAAGAGATGTGATCATTGCTTTGATTGTTTTAATCGGTATTTTTTTACTTATTCCTGAAATTAATTTAGGTAATCAAGTCACGCTAGGTATTGCAACAGGCATTGCTTCGGCCTTTTTCTTTGCTTTAAGAAATACGCTTCATAAAAACTACTTTAGCCATTATTCTGGGCCACATACGATGTTGTATCAAACCCTCGTCGCTTTTCTTATGCTCGTGTTATTTGTTGATGTACCACCAATGGAAGTGACCCGTTATGACTGGTTATTAATATTATTAGTGGGGGTGATATTTACCGCAATGCCTCATGCTTTGTTTGCTTCATCGTTACGTCATTTATCGGCAACAACCGCAGGGCTTATTTCGTGTTTACAACCACTCTATGCAGGTGTATTAGCCTTTTTATTATTAAATGAACGTGTTGATATAGTAACTATCATTGGTGGGACCTTAGTTATTAGTGCCGCACTTTTTGAAACATGGTCTGTAAGTAAAGGGAAGTAAGCGCCTAATTATTTTGTTTTAAGCATTTAAAGTTACATCAATAAATGGTAAAACAGCGTATTGTTATTCTTCTTTATATAACTATTTATTTATCAGCCACAGCGAAGGTATTTTTACCTGTAGTTTAGTGAGTTATGTAGCAAACTCTACAGTTAATAAATGACACTAATGATATTCCTACTGTGATAGCTGAATAATTATATTTTTTCAATTGTTTTAAAGGTGTTTTATGATCATTGGCATTCCCAAAGAGTCGCTCAAGGGTGAAAACCGTGTTGCAGGCTCACCAAGCGCTACTAGCGCATTAATTAAGCTAGGCTTTAGTGTACAAGTTCAAGAAGGTGCGGGTATTCAAGCTAGCTTTACCGATGAACAATTTAGTAATCATAATGCGGAAATTGTTGCCAAAGAAAAATGTTGGCAAAGCGATATTATTTTCAAAGTGAATGCACCTACTTTAGACGAAGTTACTTCAATGAATGATGGAGCCACGCTTATTAGTTTTATTGCACCCGCGCAAAGTCCTGAGCTATTAGAAGCCTTACGTGCTAAATCAATTACGACGTTAGCCATGGAAATGGTACCGCGCATGACACGCTCGCAATCAATGGATGCATTAAGCTCCATGGCTAATATTGCTGGCTATCGCGCAGTTATTGAAGCGTCACATCATTTTGGTCGATTTTTTACGGGTCAAATTACTGCGGCTGGTAAAATGCCACCAGCAAAAATTATGATCATAGGCGCAGGGGTTGCAGGTCTTGCAGCTATAGGAACCGCCAGTAGTTTGGGTGCTATTGTGCGTGCATTTGACACTCGCCCTGAAGTAAAAGAACAAATTGAAAGTATGGGTGCAGAGTTTCTTGTGCTTGATTATGAAGAACCCGAAGACACTGGTTCAGGTGATGGTTATGCCAAAGAAATGAGCAAAGCCTTTATTGATGCTGAAATGGCCTTGTTTGCAGAACAAGCCAAAGACGTTGATATTATTATAACCACCGCGATGATCCCAGGGAAACCAGCACCTAAACTGATTACCGAAAAAATGGTTGAATCCATGAAAACAGGTAGTGTAATTGTCGATTTAGCTGCTGCAGGTGGCGGTAACTGTGAGTGCACCGTTAAAGGTAGCGTAACTGATGCGCATGGCGTTACTGTTATTGGCTATACCGATTTAGTGTCACGTTTACCTAATCAAGCATCGCAACTTTACTCTAATAATTTAGTGAATTTAGCCAAGTTACTCTCTAAAAGAAAACAAAGCGAAGAAACCGTAGAAAACAAAACAGAAGAGAATAAGGGTACTTTTACTATTGATTTTGATGATGTTGTTATTCGTAACATGACGGTAGTGAAAGAAAATGAAATAACTTTTCCACCACCGCCAATTCAAGTAAGTGCAGCCCCTATTCAAAAAGCTAAAGTAGAGCCTGTGGTTGTTGAAGAAGAGCAGGATAGTTTACTGAAAAAACATGGTTTCAAAGCCGCAGGTATTGCACTTTTTGGTTGGGTGGCAAGTGTTGCACCGGCTGATTTTTTAACTCACTTTACCGTGTTTGTACTCGCTTGTGTTATCGGTTATTACGTCGTGTGGAATGTTAGCCATTCCTTGCATACACCTTTAATGAGTGTAACTAACGCTATTTCAGGCATTATTGTGGTTGGAGCCTTGTTGCAAATAGGCTCTGATAATACAGTCGTTCAAATACTCGCCGCATTAGCGACTTTGGTTGCGACAATTAATATTGTCGGCGGCTTTAAAGTGACTAGTCGTATGTTAAAAATGTTCAGTAAGTAAGAGGAATAAATAATGTCTACAGGTTTTATCAGCGCAGCTTATATAGTTGCAGCACTACTATTCATTTTTAGTTTGGCAGGCTTGAGTAAGCAAGAAACAGCAAAAAAAGGTAATACCTTTGGTATGATAGGTATGGCTATCGCCTTACTCACTACCATTCTTGACCCTCGCGTTTCTAATGTTTTAGTTATTATTATCGCGATGGTTATTGGCTCTGGCATAGGGCTTCGATTAGCCAATAAAGTTGAAATGACACAAATGCCTGAGCTCGTTGCCATATTGCACAGTTTCGTTGGTTTAGCGGCAATGTTAGTTGGTTTTAATAGCTATTTTGATGCAGATCACAGTGTAATGATCACCTCGATACAGCAAACTGCAATGAAAATTCATTTATCTGAAATTTTCATTGGTATCTTTATTGGTGCAGTAACCTTTACCGGTTCTATTGTTGCCTTTGCTAAATTACGTGGAGTGATCAGCTCTAGCGCACTAATGCTACCTAATCGCCATAAAATGAATTTAGCAGCAGGTATTTTAAGTTTTCTAATGCTACTTACCTTTGTGAATAATGGTGGCTCTGATACGGCATTATTTTTAATGACCATTATTGCTTTAGCCTTTGGCTGGCATTTAGTTGCCTCTATTGGCGGTGCTGATATGCCCGTAGTCGTTTCAATGCTTAACTCCTATTCAGGTTGGGCCGCCGCCGCCGCTGGTTTTATGCTGAGTAATGACCTGTTAATTATTACCGGTGCATTAGTTGGTTCTTCTGGTGCTATATTATCCTTTATTATGTGTAAGGCGATGAACCGTTCATTTATCAGTGTTATTGCGGGTGGCTTTGGAACAGACGTCGTAATTGATAACGATAAAGATTATGGAGAGCATACCGAAGTACAAGCTGAAGCAGTTGCAGATTTACTACGTAATGCTAAATCGGTTGTTATTGCTCCAGGTTACGGCATGGCCGTAGCACAAGCCCAATACCCAGTATACGAAATGACGCAACAATTAATAAATAAAGGCATTAAAGTGCGATTTGCTATTCACCCCGTTGCAGGCCGTTTACCTGGACACATGAACGTATTACTTGCTGAAGCAAAAGTACCTTATGATATTGTGTTAGGTATGGATGAAATTAATGATGACTTCCCAGAAACAGACGTCGTTTTGGTTATTGGTGCTAATGACACGGTTAACCCAGCCGCGGCAGAAGACCCTACTAGCCCAATTGCAGGCATGCCGGTACTCGAAGTATGGAATGCTAAAGAAGTTGTAGTCTTTAAACGTTCAATGAGTACGGGATATGCTGGCGTACAAAATCCATTATTCTTTAAAGATAATACGCAAATGTTATTTGGCGATGCCAAAGATACAGTAGAACAAATATTTAGAGCATTATAAATATGTAGCTTTTTTAATCTGTAATTATTCTCTTATTGTTAATATTAAATATGCAATAATTGAATAATTACAGAGCATAAAGCTGATTCCAGAAGTGTAAAGTTAAAGAGAAAGCTCAATAGAAAGCTCAATAGAAAACTAAACTTAATGTGGGAATCACCCTTGGCTGCATTAAAACAATACTGTTCTCCCCCCCCCTTGAAAACGTTTTAACCCCAGTTTAATACTACACTTTTAAGCAGTTTATCTATAAAAACACAACAGCATATGAAAAGTTTCACACGTTCAAAATAACAATGTTGCAGCTTAGCGATAATAAGGATAAATTAAATAAATAGACAAAAACAAGGAACGTTATCCCAATGAAAGATCTCTCATCAAGTGACTTAAAAGCAATACTGCACTCAAAACGTGCCAACTTATATTACCTAGAATACTGCCGCGTAATGCAAAAAGACGGTCGAGTACTTTACCTAACCGAAGCTTTCTCTAATAAGAAACAAGAAAACCAGTTTTATAATATTCCTATTGCCAACACCACCGTTTTATTACTAGGCAACGGCACATCAATAACCCAAGCCGCAGTAAGAATGCTAGCCCAAGCAGGCGTATTAATTGGTTTTAGTGGTGGCGGTGGCACACCGTTGTACATGGCAAACGACACCGAACAACCAATAGAATGGTTTACCCCACAAAGTGAATATCGACCCACTGAATATTTACAAGGCTGGATGAAGTTTTGGTTTGATGATAAAAAACGCCTTGATGCCGCCAAGCAATTTCAACAAGCACGTATTGAATTTCTTCATAAAATTTGGGGTAAAAACAAAGACCTGAAAAATGAAGGTTTCACCATGACCGATAGCGGTATTGAAACCGCATTAACACGCTTTAACGAACGCATGCTAACCGCCACCAAACCGTCAGACTTATTACTCACCGAAGCACAACTCACCAAAGCACTTTATAAATTTGCTGCCAACACCACCAAAACCGAAGGTTTTACACGGCAACACAAAAGCACCGATCTTGCCAACGACTTTTTAAATCACGGTAATTACCTAGCCTACGGACTAGCCGCCACCACACTTTGGGTATTAGGCATACCCCACGGTTTTGCCGTAATGCACGGAAAAACCAGAAGAGGCGCACTAGTATTTGATATTGCTGATTTAATTAAAGACGCCATAGTATTACCGTGGGCATTTATTTGCGCCAAAGAAAACGCCACCGAGCAAGAATTCAGACAACAAATATTACAAGCCTTTACCGATCACAAAGCACTCGATTACATGTTTGAACAAGTGAAAATAGTCGCCTTGCAACACCACAATAGCAGTAAACAAACTCAAGAAAATAACACCGGTGACTCGTTATGATGGTCACTTTCGTTTCGCAATGCGAAAAAAACGCCCTTAAAAAAAC
>Ga0209081_1000590_pt1 | contig 21912 bp, 21 predicted proteins | sample GOMGulsemesocosm_4_FD_184636 | JGI IMG/M metagenome (GOLD analysis project Ga0209081, IMG submission 184636) | Methane-oxidizing microbial communities from mesocosms in the Gulf of Mexico - GOM15B Gulf of Mexico (SPAdes) (version 2) | ecosystem: Environmental > Aquatic > Marine > Cold seeps... | reverse complement strand
TTCAGTAAGCAATAAATAAAGAGTCTTCAATACTCATTGCTCCTAATATTCTTTTTAATTAATTATCTAACTTAAGTACAGCTAAAAACGCTTCTTGCGGAACTTCTACGTTACCCACTTGTTTCATGCGCTTTTTACCATCTTTCTGTTTTTGTAGTAATTTTTTCTTACGACTGATATCACCACCATAACATTTGGCCGTTACATTTTTACGTAATTGTTTTACTGTTGTACGGGCAATAACGTTATTACCAATGGCAGCTTGAATCGCGATATCAAACATTTGACGATGAATGAGCTCTTTGAGTTTATCAACTAATAAACGTCCACGTGCAGCTGAATTGTTTCTATGTGTGATCATTGCTAAAGCATCAACGCGATCGCCATTTATCATGACATCCACTCTAACCATATCTGCCGTTTGAAATCGAATAAAGTGATAATCTAAAGAGGCATAACCACGACTGGTAGATTTAAGTTTATCGAAAAAGTCCATCACCACTTCGGCCATAGGCAGTTCATAAGTGACAGCGACTTGATTACCGTGATAGATAATATCCTTTTGCACACCACGCTTTTCAATACAAAGCGTTATAACATTACCTAAATACTCTTGTGGTACTAAAATATTCGCTTGAACAATAGGTTCACGAATTTCTTCAATGTTATTGGTAGCAGGTAAGTCTGCTGGGTTATCAATGGACAAGACGTCGCCATTGGTACAGGCAATTTCATAATTTACCGTTGGTGCTGTGGTAATTAAATCGAGATCATATTCACGAGCCAAACGCTCTTGAATAATTTCCATGTGCAACATGCCAAGGAAACCAATACGAAAACCAAAACCTAGTGCCGATGAATTCTCTGGTTCAAAGAATAAAGAGGCATCATTAAGGCTTAACTTATTCAGTGCATCTCTAAAGTTTTCATAATCATCAGAGCTGATTGGAAAAATCCCTGCGTACACTTGCGGTTGTGCTTTTGAAAAACCAGCTAATGGCTCCATTGCTTCTTTTTTCGAGATGGTGACAGTATCGCCTACCGGCGCGCCATGAATCTCTTTAATACCCGCAATAATAAAACCAACTTCACCTGTTCTTAAAATACCTGTTTCTGTTTGTTTAGGTGTAAATATTCCTACTTTGTCAATTTGGTGAACTTGTCCAGTAGACATCACCAGCATTTTATCACCTTTTTTAACTTCACCATTCATCACACGAACAAGTGAAACAACACCTTGGTAATTATCAAACCATGAGTCAACAATTAATGCTTGTAACGGTGCATCTCTATCACCTTCTGGCGCAGGAATATTTGAAACAATGGTTTCTAAAACATCATCAATACCTATTCCAGTTTTAGCCGAACACGTAACAGCATCAGTAGCATCAATTCCGATAATATGTTCAATTTCTTCACTTACACGATCAGGATCGGCTTGAGGTAAATCAATCTTATTTAAAATAGGTAATACTTCAAGATCCATTTCTATAGCGGTATAACAATTAGCAACAGTTTGCGCTTCTACTCCCTGTCCAGCATCAACAACGAGCAAAGCACCTTCACACGAGGCTAAAGATCGAGATACTTCATATGAAAAGTCAACATGACCAGGTGTGTCGATAAAGTTCAGTTGATACGTTTCACCATCTTTAGCTTTATAATCTAAAGTAACACTTTGTGCTTTAATGGTAATACCACGCTCACGTTCTATATCCATAGAATCCAGAACTTGAGCTTCCATTTCACGTTCTTGCAAACCTCCACAATGTTGAATTAGACGATCTGAAAGCGTTGATTTACCGTGATCGATATGGGCAATAATAGAGAAATTACGTATGTTTTTCATAAATGGCTATTCAGATAAAATTTATTAATTCAAGAGTGGCGTGATTTTAACGAATTTAGCGCGCTGGGGCTATCTTTTGTTCAGAATATTCACAATGACTATCAGCTACCACCGATATTATCCAAATAAAGAGGTTTAGGTAAAACTCTCAAAATTTCCGGTTGTAGTCTTTTTTGTTTATTTGGATTGCTTTGAAGGTATTTAGCTAAACGATAGCCTAAATATCCCCCTATAATACCTATAGCTAATGCTATCAGCTCATGAGGCAATATTTCTTTTTGTATTAACCATTGACCAAAAGCAGAAAAAGAAAAAAGCCCAAAAACAGGTAATAAATAAACTTGCCAAGCACTGTGTAATACATCGATTTCAGGCACAGTTACTACAACACAATCACCAACATTAATAATCTTATCTTCCAATGAATCGGGTTTATACAGAGTAAATGAAAGTTTTTTATGGGGAATCGCTTTAGCGACTTGTCCACTTGCACAAGTATTAACTTGTGAACAGCTATTACAGGTAGACTTTACCTGACTAACGACTGTGATTTTTCCATTATTAATGGCTGTAACTGTCGCTAACTCTTCCATTAGGGTGTTACAAGCTTACGATTAAAACTCACTGAACTAACAATTTTTTTAGCCGTTTCTAATGGAATCTTTCCAACCACGCTTATTTCAATATTATTAACAACCTGACTCATCACTAGAGTCGCGCCATCATTGGCAAACTCTATGGCTCTTTGTTTCTCTTTACTTGGGTTTACATAAACAGAAATATCAACTAGACCATCATTAAAAAGCATAAACTCAACTGCTTGTTTACTTATATTAATACGATGTCTATCTGATTTAACTGGCTCAAACCCACTAGGTAGCCAATTAACTTGCCAAGCTAAATCCGTTTTGTTTTGCTGAGCGGTAACATCAATAATTTTGGGTAACTCAGTTGCTTGTAACTGTTTCAAATTTTCAGATATTGTGTCGGTAATCTCTAAGTGAGTAAATTGTATTTGTTCAAGTAAGCTACCTTTACGCGTAATTACTGCCAACTTTAATAGTAAACCACTTTCTTGATCTAACCAAAGCCAGTATCCAAAACGGTGCGAATCTTTGGGTACAATACGAATCAGCTGAGCTGCTCTACCTAGTACTCTATTTTTTCCAACAGAAACAAAATGATAATTACTTTCTAATACACTAATATCTTGGCCAAATACCGTAGGTATTGGGCCACTAATTTGATCAGAACTAATTGAATAAGGCGCATATTCTGGTTCAATATAACTAACAGTATTATTAATGCGCAAAATATCGCGACGAGGTCCATTTAGCAAAGCTAATATTTCAAGCTCAACATTGTTCTTAATTCCTTCATTGTCATTAGCTTGATTTTCTACAATGCCATGAAGCCAATGATAAGGCTCAGCTTGGTTATTTTTAACAACAACAAACGACGTATTAAAATTTACCTGCCGTAATGATTCAGAAAGGCGCTCTAATAGTGTTCTTGCTTGTTCTGCATCAGCGGATATAGCTGAAAAGCTAACAAATAAACTCGTAATACAAGCAAAAGAGTATGATGCAAAAGATTTCATATTTTCTCGAAATTGTAGGCATTAAAAAAGTGAATAATTTAATTATACCAAGTTAATTAAGTTATTCACTTTTTATATAGGGATTGTAAAGCTTTAATTATCTAGTTAGTTTTTTCTAACTCTGCTTTCATTTCAATATTTGAATTTTCATCGTCACTTTTTTTCACTGCACTCAGTTTAATTTGTTGCTGATGATCTGATAACAGTGCTTGAAAACGTCTTTGTTGCTCAATTCTTTGTTCAAGAACAGCTTTTTGCTGTGACTTGCTATTTTGCTGATAATTGAAACTTACAGGATTTGCAAAGCCACCTAATGGTTTAGTTTGTACTATTTGGCTCGGTGTAATAATTTCATTAATATCAGCAGTGTTTTGTTGTACGCCAACAATCATTAATCCTGCAGCAGAAGCAGCAATGGCTAATTGACCAACAGGTTTCATAAGTTGAATTACTTTGGCTTTCAAACCACCGAAAACTTTACTATTCGATGCACTCGGTGCAAGCACCGTTGGCTCATCAGCAATGGCTGATGAAATTTGTGCAGATAAATCTAATTGCAATGTTTGTGGTATTTCATTACGCATCACATCACCAATCAAATGATAGCTTTGCCATGTATTTGCTAAGTGTTCATCCTTGAGCATTTCATCAATTGCCTGCTCTGACTCTTGGTCAGGAACACGATAATTATCAACTATCGATGATATTGTCTCAAACTTACTTTCACTCATACTTTAACCTTTTAATTCGCACCTAAATTGGTACTAAAAATTGATAAATTCTTTTCTAATTAACAGCGTTAACTATTCGCCATTACTAAAGTTAAACTTTTAATAGTGGCGTAATTTTTTTATCTATTGCATCACGTGCTCTAAAAATTCGCGAACGTACAGTGCCAACAGGGCACTCCATAATAGTCGCTATTTCTTCGTAACTTAATCCTTCAATTTCTCGAAAGTTTATAGCAATTCTCAGATCATCAGGCAATTGCGCTATAGTATCAAAAATAACTTTTTTAATTTCTTGGGTAAGCAATATTTTTTCAGGTGAGGCATTTTCTCTTAATGCATCGCCACCATCATAAAATTCTGCATCTTCCACTTCAACATCATTGCTTGGTGGTTTACGCCCTAAAGCAACACTATGGTTTTTGGCACAGTTTACCGCTATGCGATATAACCAAGTATAGAATGCACTTTCCCCTCTAAAATTGGGTAAGGCACGGTAAGCTTTAATAAAAGCTTCCTGTACTATATCAGGTACATCGCTGTGATTACTTACATAACGTGACACTAAATTAGCCACTTTATGTTGGTATTTTGTTACTAACAGGTTGAAGGCGTTTTTATCGCCTTGTTGCACCCGCTCAACCAATACTTGGTCGACGTTCTGTTCGCTCATTTGAGCCTTTTCTCCTAAATATACCCTGTGAAATTTCAGGGTTAAAAATCACTTTACACATTTGGCTCATAACAAACGCATCAATTAAGACTACGCATTTTAGAAAAAGTTCTTTTTTATTTTATTTTTTTTATATTTTAGACTTATTCATGTTTATTAACCCTATTATCAATCGTTAATAAACGTTAATATCGCACTATAATACCTGATTATCCTTTATATATGAATCAACAAAACAATTGTGACGTTTTAATTATTGGCAGCGGCGCTGCCGGTTTAACACTTGCATTACATTTAGCAAAGAGTGCTGATGTAGTTATTTTAAGTAAAGGGCCGTTAAATGAAGGATCAACTTATTATGCCCAAGGTGGCATAGCCGCTGTTTTTGATGAAAATGATAGTATTCAAGCGCATGTATCAGACACTATCATTGCGGGTGCAGGCTTATGTGATGAGAGTGCAGTTCAATACACTGCAGAAAATGCAAGGGCTTGTCTTGATTGGTTAATTGAGCAAGGTGTTGATTTTGATAAAGAAGATGAAATCAACGGCGAACAAAAATATCACTTAACTCGCGAAGGCGGCCATAGCCACCGTCGTATTCTTCATGCTGCGGATGCAACTGGCAAGGTTATTCAAACAACTTTAGCCCAGCGAGTTAAGCAACATTCACGTATTCGTGTATTTGAACGCTACAATGCCATTGATCTTATTTGCGAAAAAACCACCAATAATAGTAATATTAAACAATGTATTGGTGCCTACATCTGGAATAGAAACACCGAAAAAGTTGAAAGTATTTCTGCCCAAAAAACTATTTTAGCTACTGGCGGCGCGAGTAAAGTGTATCAGTATACTTCTAACCCTGATGTTGCCAGTGGAGATGGTATTGCTATGGCATGGCGCGCGGGCTGTCGCGTAGCGAACATGGAATTCAATCAATTTCATCCTACTTGTTTATTTCATCCTGATGCAGGAACTTTTTTATTAACGGAAGCGCTACGTGGTGAAGGGGCAAAATTAAGGCGACCTGATGGTAGCCGGTTTATGCCCGCATTTGATAAACGTGCTGAATTAGCCCCACGCGATATAGTTGCACGTGCGATTGATTTTGAAATGAAACGCTTAGGTGTTGATTGCATGTATCTTGATATAAGCCATAAATCTAGAGACTTTATCAAACAGCATTTCCCAACTATTTATCAGCGCACTAAAGATTTAGGTATAGATATAACCAAGCAACCTATGCCAATTGTACCTGCCGCACATTATACTTGCGGTGGCGTTATGATAGATCAGCATGGTAAAACAGATATTCATCAACTTTATGCCATTGGAGAAATGTCGTACACAGGGCTACATGGTGCCAACCGTTTAGCTAGTAATTCATTGCTTGAATGCTTAGTATATGCGCGCGCCGCTGCACTAGAAATTAGTGCATCGTTAGAGCAAAACAATTGCTTTAAAAAGCTACCCGCATGGGATGAAAGCCGAGTAACTGATTCAGATGAAGAAGTGGTTATTCAACATAATTGGCACGAATTACGTTTATTTATGTGGGATTATGTCGGTATTGTCAGAACAACTAAAAGGCTTGAACGAGCATTACACCGCGTTGAGTTATTACAGCAAGAAATACAGGATTATTATAAACACTTCAAAGTCAGTAATAATTTACTTGAGTTAAGAAATTTAGTGCAAGTAGCGGAGTTAATAATTCGCTGCGCCCTTGAGAGAAAAGAGAGCAGAGGTTTGCATTACACCTTAGACTATCCAAATACTTTAGCCGAAGCTAAACCAACGATACTTGTCGCTAAAAGTGATTCAAGTAAAAGTTTAGTACCTAAGATTGAGAATTCAGTTGAGAGTTTAATTGAGTAATAACCCTCGATATGCGAGAGAAGTCTTGCTGACTTAGACTGTCACGGTAAATAAAAAATCTTGTTTTGGAGTTGTTATTTTTAGCATTAAACATTGAACCCACAGCTGTTATTGGTTGTGCTGTCATTGGTTGTAAAGTCAACCAACACCCTAAAAAGCTAAAGCGACTACTTGCTTGCAATTGATAATATTCAATGCCATCAAAAGAGCAAAGTCCATGGCTGTCCAGTTCAAACATTGAAACAATCACAGACGAAGAACGCCTATCAACTAACAACAAACCTAGTAACACAAAAAAAATCACTGTCATTGCTAAGGCAAGATGATAAGCATAAGTAAAAAACACTAATGGTAATAATACAAAAGCAAGCGCACTTCCCGCATAGAGCAAGGCTCTATAGCGAGACTTTTTAACACATATATTATACTTTGACGCGGTTGAGAATAAATTGCACCATGGTGTTAAGTTCGCTGTCTTCACAGGTTTTATGTCCCATAAACCAAGCAAATAAATCCGGATCTTGCTCAGTAAGTAAACGTTCAAAAATTCGTTGATCTTTTGCTAATAAGTCATCATAAGCTTCATCAACAAAAGGAATAAAAAGTATATCTAATTCTAGCATACCACGACGACACGCCCACTTTAGTCTAGCCTTGTTGACCACAGGTTGAGAGTCAAACTCTTGAGAATTTACTGCTGTTGACATATTAATTTACCTAAAAAATAAAAGTAGCCCTTTTTGCTGAGCATAGTGTAACAATAACACCAGTTTCCTCGCCAATTAATTGTGTGTTTTTTTATTTAAACTTGATTTATTACTTGAATTAACGCTAATTCACCCTTATTTATCTCTTATATCCATGATACTAACCACTGTGTAACTTTCTCTTATGTCAATAAATCTTGAAGTAAACTTACCTTCTCTTGAACAATTACCCAATACTTACTTAGTTTCATTATCACATTATAGTGCTATTTCAATCGTTGGTGAAGAACAAAGCAAATATCTACAGGGACAAGTTACCTGTGATGTGACGACAAGCACAGAGCACAGTTTGCTTGTTGGTGCGCATTGTAATGCTAAAGGTAAAGTATTTAGTGCCTTTCGTTTGTTAAACAGAGACTCCGCTCATTTACTGATTCAACCTAAAACAAGTATTGATTCTTCCATAACAGAGCTTAAAAAGTTTGGTGTATTTGCCAAGGTTGAGATTTCAGAAACAAATGAATTAGGATTTTTCGCACTAGTAGGTGTAGATGCAGCAAAACTATTGCAAAGCAGTTTCTCTCGTATTCCTGATAGTCTAAACCCTGTGGTGCAATCAGATTCAACCACCCTCGTTTATATAAGTGGCAAACAGACACGTTATTTATTAATTGATTCTACTGAAACGTTAGAGAGCGTTTTGGTTGATTTGGATTTACCTGTTTACAATAACGCAGTGTGGGATTTACTTGAAATCAGCGAAGGTTTTGTACAACTTTCTAATAAAAGTAGCGGTGAATATGTACCACAAATGCTTAACCTGCAAGCTGTTAATGGCATCAGTTTTACTAAAGGCTGTTATTTAGGCCAAGAAACAGTAGCTCGTATGCAGTATTTAGGAAAAAATAAAAAGGCACTATTTTCATTATCCTCTACTTTGAATGATCCGATACAAAGTGATGTGGTTATCGAAAAACAACTGGGTGAAAACTGGCGTAAAGCTGGCGATATATTATGTACTTATCAAGCAGATGATGGTAATTGCTACTTTCAAGCCGTGCTAAGTAACGACATAGACAGCTCTACTCAATTAAGAATAAAATCACAACCAGAGTCTAAAGTGCTAATCAAAGCACTGCCTTACGCTCTAACAGCCGAATAATTTAAGAAACGTTAACTTTACACTTAACTCAAAATAAAGTTTAAAACACAATTTAAAAAATGGACAAACAAATGAAAATCACCAACAAGTCAGTAGTAGTAATGCACTATGCAGTATCAGACAGCGAAGGCACATTAATCGATAGCTCTTATGATCATAAGCCTATGGCTATTATTCAAGGCACAGGCTATTTAATTCCAGGTCTTGAAGATGCATTAATAGATCATCAAGTTGGTGATAAGTTTGAAGTATCGGTAAGTGCTGAACAGGCTTACGGTGATCGCCATGACGAGTATGTACAAACCGTGCCAAAAGAATTGTTACAAGGCGTTGAAGATTTAACTGTTGGTACTCAGCTTCGTGCTAGCACTGATGATGGTGAGCAAACCGTTATTGTGATTGATGTGACGAGTGATGAAGTAACCGTTGATGGTAACCACCCGCTAGCAGGTCTTGATTTGAGCTTTGACGTAGAAATTTTAGAGGTTAGAGAAGCGACTGAAGAAGAGCTTGCTCATGGACATGTTCATGCAGAAGGTGGAAGCTGTGGTGGTGGACACGATCATACTGACGAGCATGGTGAAGAAAAAGAAGGCTGATGTAGTGGTGAAGCGCATAGCCACTCTCATGATGGCGAGCACGCTAAAAAATAAGAGGGTTGCTACGGTGGAGGAAATTGCAAAAGCCACTAACAGGTAAACTGCAAGCTAGAAAAATTCGACTAACGATGTGCCATATTATAGAGGTAACCCATAAATCTGTTATCTCTATAATATTGTTCGCTTCTTATTTTACAGTTCGTCTATTTGAAAATTACCAAGCCCATCATTCCAGAATATTTGGCTTTTTGTTTCGGCACCTCCAGTACCAACGACTAACTCAGGGTAACCATCTTTATTTAAATCGATAAGCAGGCTTGCTGTCCAACGATGCCGAGTGATTAGATCTTTAGTAGCCGTAAAAAATCTTTCAGTAAAATTTCCAGCCCCATCATTCTCTAATATACGTATGGATTTGGTGCTATCAAAATACTCTGCATACACTATGTCAATATCGCCATCGTTATCGATATCACCCACAGCCGTTGAATGCGTAAAACCATAGTAATCGTGGCTATTAGCATCACCAATATCTTCTATAAAAGTACCATTGCCAGAGTTTTTTAATATGGCATTATTTTCTCCTGGATAGGGGTAAGCGTCGTAGCCGTGGTTAGCGACAATAACACTCATATTTCCACTGTTATCAATATCGGCTAAAACGAGTTCACGTAAATGTGTAAAAGTAGGTATGCCTGAGGGAAACACATTTGCGGTAGACTCAATTAAAGTATTTTCACCTGAATTTAAAAAGGCGTACATTGGGGCTCTTTCATCGACAAAGCCATCTTTCCATTTAGGCCCACTCATAAGTATGTCATCCAAGCCATCATTATTAATATCAAGAACAACGGGTGCATAATTAAAACCACTATTATCAAGTCCAACAAGTTTGTTATCATTAATTGATTCACTAATAGGATCAAATTTAAGTATTTTATCTAAGCCTGTAACATTCTTGAGCAACATCATGTCATTTCGTTGTTCGTAAACAGGATCATAGTTGTTTTTCCGACGAATTAAATCCATGTCTCCATCAGCATCAATATCAATTGGTATAAACCCTCCAAGATCCTCTCTTTGAAGGGTTCCTGAAAAGATTTCAAAACCGCCACCTTGTTTTCTAACTAGCGGAGGAAGAACTTCAAAGCCTTGATCAACATGACCAACGAGGTCTTTCAAGCCATCATTATTCAAATCAACCACATAGACTTTCTCTATCCATTTCCATGAAGAATTACTAATATTGGGAAAGTAAATATTGGATTGGTCGATAAACGAGCCATCACCTGTATTGATAAGCGCCTGAATATATACACCAGTATAAAAAGGCTCTACATCTGATGTACTGAAAATTACTAAGTCTTCAAGGCCATCAAAATTAAGATCAAGATTCACTATGTCACTTACAATAGCGTAGCCCTCTATTTGGGGCAAAGTTAATAATGGCTCTGTTGAGGCAAATGAACCATCTACATTTGTAATCTCTATGGTCACTGTATCTGTAGTGACTCCTCCTTCATTATCAGTAATACTTAGTTGAAATTCAAAAGTAGCATTACTATGAACAGAAGGAGTAGTAAATGTTGTGGTAGCACTTGATGAGTCACTTAGCGTGACAGTTTCACCACTGGTTTGTAACCATGTATATGATGCAACAGTACCGTCAGAGTCCGTACCTGAACCAGTTAAAGTAACAACGGATTTCTCATCTACAGATTGATCACTCCCAGCATCTGCGGTTGGAGCTATATTTGCTGGTGGAGGTGGTGGAGGTGGTGGAGTGGTTGTTTTATCAGAACCTCCCCCTCCTCCACAACTAATTAAAAACGAAGTAAGCAGTGAAGCAATTAAGTATTTGTAATTCATGATCAAACCCTTGTTTGTTTTTCATTTAATTTGTGAATTTTTAACTTTATAAGTAATGGGGAATTAAAGATTTCAGAGCACCTTTACCATACAAGTGTTACGTTAGTGGCTTATTTTTTAAGGAAATAGGTCATTAGTTTTATTATAAATAATATGAAGAACATCGAAATACACCATATGGTGTATTTCAGTGCTTAACTTATTAAAAAGTTAATATTTTGCTGACGATACCGGCTTGTGAGTTAACACTAAGTTTTCGTTGAATAGATTTAACTTGTGTTCTGACCGTGTTTTCAGAGCGACATTTATTTTGAGATATTTCTTTAATCGATAAACCTCTGGCAAGTTGGATACAAATTTCTAATTCGGTGGGAGTCACGTTGGTTTGAGCAATAATTTGCGGTGATTTATCTGAAATACGCACAGCTAAAGGTTCAATGGTTAATACCACCTTAACTGATTCAGATAAATCGAACTGATAATCTTTGTTTATCAGTGGGGTTAAAACACATTGAAAATCCGCATCATTATCATTACTCGCAATAACAAATGATTGCTTTGCATTTGACTGGGCGAATAAATATTTCACCTGTAACAAGCAATTCTCAAACATTTTTTGCGTGTCTAGCATTTTGAAGAAAACATGATTATCACTAAGCTGTAAAAGCCCTCTGTTTTCAATGAATTGTTCAAATACACTACTTGAGGAGATAACTTTACCTTTAAGTGAAATAAGTGCCACACATTGGTTATTACGCTCTATGTGATCTACTAAAGAAGCTTTATGTTGGCTAGCTTGTAGCTTTTGATTAATACTTATTGCTCTTGAAATATGACGACTTAACGAGTTTAAAAAAGTAAGTTCATCTTGATTAAATAATTCGGCAGCCTGATTTTTATGAAAGATAAAACGAACCGTTTTGTTATTAGGTAATAGCCAATGAGCACCGGTTCCAGCAGCTATATCATATTGCTGCAACAAAGGTTTCAGTTTAGATTTAATATAAATACTGCGGTCAACAATTTTATGATCAGGAAAAAATATGCTTGGCATTTTATTTTTAATTAACCCTAAACTCCAACAATCGTCATTTTCATCTAATGATAGATAGTCGCTCTTAAATTGCTTATCTTTGACTACACCCACGCTTATTCGTTTTGAAACTTGAAAGTTTTCGGTATCTTGGATAGTAATTGAGCCACTGTGTAAGTAGGTATTTTCTATGATAAAATCTAACAGCCATTCAAACGCTTCTGGTTCAGTTGCACTTTGATAAATTATTTCTATAAGCTCATTATATTTATTAAAATTTAACAATCGACTTCTCATTCCCTGATATTAAATATTATTTGTTATGTTATTTATTCCATAACATTTCAACGTTTACATTGCATGGTAGGTTAATTATTAAACTCTATATAATCTCCTGATAAAATTCAATAAATACATACTTTAAGTTGTATGAGCATGCTAAATGGCTTAACGTAAAGTTATGTAGTAATTATGCCATAGAAATAAATTAACAATGTCATCGAACGATAAAGTATTAATTAACGAAAGTAATGTTGATGAAATAACTAATTTAGGTGCGCAAACTCAAGCCTTATTAACCTTAATAACCTCTGGTGAAACGCCTGATTTTGATAGTTTATCCGCAGAACAAGCTAGAGCAATATTTCACCCAATCTTCCAAGAATTATCAAAAACTAATCTTTCTCCCGTTAACATAAAAAAGCTTAATATTACCTCTGATTTAAATTGTGTCGAGTTAACTCCTGATAGTAAAAAACCTAAGAATGGTTGGCCGACACTTATTTTTCTTCATGGCGGAGGTTGGGCATTAGCAGATTTTAACTGTTATATTAATTTTGCAAAATCAGTGTGTCATTACTGTCAAGCGAAAGTATTTTTCCTTGAATATGATTCATCCCCTGAAAAAAAGTTTCCTTTCGCACTAAACCAAGCTCATACTTTTTTGCAGTATGTAAATGACAATAGCCAACAATTAAAAATAGATGCTGAGTGTATTGGACTTTTGGGTGACAGCTCAGGGGGAAATATGGCGTTAGCATTAGGTTTATTAAACCGAGACTCTAGGACTTCATACCCAATAAAAGTCATGTGCCTTTGTTATCCATTGTTAGATATAACAATTAACTGTACAAGAGCATCGAGAATAAAGTTTGGACAAGGTGATTATATTACCTCAGAGAGTATTTTAAATTGGTCAACCAACAACTACCTTAATGACAGTCAAGATGCTAATAATCCATTGGCATCACCATTATTAGCTCATTCGTTTAAAGAATTACCACCAACTATAATTATCAGCGCAGGATTTGATCCATTGCTAGATGAAAATAATGAATTACAGCAGAGATTAGAACAAGATAATGTTATAAATGAGTTATTACATTTTCCATCAACAATACATGGCTTTTTGTCATATTCAGCCGCATTAGATATTGCAGAGGTCGGTTTAAAAGAAATTTGTCAGCGCATTACAAATAGATTATAAATTAATTAGAAACGTGACGAGCAATAAAAGTTTCGGAACATTAATCGCTCAAGGGGTATTTCGTAACTAGAAACTCGCGATCTCGCCACTACAGTTCAATCTTTAAAATTAGTAAACTGAAACGATTGTTCTAAATCTGCTTTTCGCACAGCTTGCATTACTGCTTGTAATTCATCACGTTTTTTTCCTGTTACCCGCACTTGTTCACCTTGAATCGCCGCTTGCACTTTAAATTTTTCGGCTTTGATTAGCTTAACAACTTTTTTGGCGACGTCTTGCTCAATCCCCTCTTTGAAGGTAACTTGCTGGCTCCAATTTTTGCCTGTCGCTGAAGCATCACCTACAGTCATCGCTTTAGCATCAACGTTACGTTTAGTTAATTGGCTACGTAACATGTCACACAGTTGTTTCAGCTGAAAATCACCTTCAGCTTTCACCGTTACAATAGGTTTTTTCCACTCAAAACTTGCCTCTACCCCACGAAAATCAAAACGAGTACTGAGTTCACGGTTAGCATTTTCTATCGCATTACGTACTTCTTCTAAATCAGTTTCAGAAACTATATCCATTGATGGCATAATTTTTTCTCTTATTGTCTATATAATTTTTTTTATTATACCCAAACATCACAGGCATGGTAATATTCTCACAACATATTTTCACCTCAAAATATTTGTGAAAGCACAACATCACCTGATCTTCTTTATACTTATTGTGACTGGCGCTAGTTTACTGTTTTTTTCCAGCGAACTATTATTGCCTGATGCAATCAAAAAGTTAATATTTCGCTCACCTCAAATAGATACTATTGGTCACTTTATTGGATTTTTCGTTTTAACCTGGCTCGTTTCTTCAATTTTAAAGTTCTCATTACTAAACACCCTATTCACATTAAGTTTTTATGCTGCATTAAGCGAGTTAGGACAATATTACTTAGGGTTTCGTAATGCTGAGTTCAGTGATTTTTTTGCTGATATTGCAGGGGTTAGCCTGTATCTATTTCTTAAGTATACGTATTTAAGGTATAAATTATTCACGCTAAAAAGAATAATACAGGTAAGAGAATCTGCAAAAGTGAAACTAAATCAATGAATATTGTTATTATTGGTCAGGGCGCAATGGGGTTGCTTTGGTATCATCATATTCTGCAACTGATAGAAAACAATGGTGAGTACAGCAAAGCGCAACTGCACCTATTACCTTCGAGCAGAGCAGCTTCAAACTCTTCATATTCAAAAAAAGCAACACCACAACATGAGCAATATTCTTTTACTGATAAAAGTAACATAGAGCATCACGGTAAAATTAGTTTCGCTAAACCTGAAAACATTCAAATGGCTGACATTATTATCCTGTGTTTGAAATCATTTCAAATATCTTGTGCTCTAAAAAAAATATCGGACACATTGAACAACAGAGCAAGTATTGTTTTGGCTCATAACGGTATGGGGACATTATCCGAACTAGAGCAACGTATCATTAAACGGCATAATATTTACACGTTACTCACCACACACGGTTGCCTTCGTTCAGCTCCTTTCACCATAACTCATACTGGTGTTGGTTCAACTGATATAGGATTACTTTCAGGTGTTACTGATTTAGCGCAGCAGCAATCACTTACGCTATTACTAAATACTGCACTTCCTAAGGTAAAATACCATAAAGAAATAAAACAAAAACAATGGCTAAAATTGGCAATTAACTGTGTCATCAACCCATTAACAGCCATAAATAATATCGAGAATGGCCAAATAAACAATGCTAAATATTTACAAATAATAATAACATTGCTTGAAGAAATTATTGCCGTTGCGAATTCTGAAGGTGTGGAATTAGATCTAGGTGAACTAAAACAAACCGTAAAAAAGGTAGCACAAGCAACAGCTAAAAACAGCTCATCGATGCGCTGTGATGTATTAGCTAACCGCGCCAGTGAAATAGATTATATTAATGGTTACATTCATCGCTTAGGTATAGAGTATGATATTGCCACACCTGAAAACACCAAGATGTGGCAAGCAGTCCTTCGGCAAGCTCAGGATAATCGGTAAGTGCTGAGACCGAGATAAAAGTAATTATTAAGGGCGATATACCTTAACATTAGTAAAACCATTATCGATTAAGTACAAGGCCTGCAACTTACTCATCACACCGTGATCACAATAAAGTAAATAATCTTTATTCATATCTAGATCACCAAATTGCGTTGCTAATTTATAAAATGGAATATGCTTAATTTCAACGTGATCAAATTCTAATGGGTTCTCTTCTTCTTCTTCAGGACTGCGTATATCTAGAACAACGGCGTTATCACTAATATCATCCACCAACTCTACTGCATTGATTTCTTCTTCTGTCTCTTTACCAATATCACGAATGTCAAACACACGCGTTTCACTGACAACTTTATCGAGAATAGCAAAATCAAAATTATCTTCTTCCGCTTCGACTTTAGAAATAACAGCTTTTACCGTGGGTTTTTTTGAAATAACACCACAATATTCAGGAATCGTTTTAGAAAAATCTTCAGTGCCGATTTTACGAGCAATATCAATGATATCTTGCTTATCATATGCCGCTAATGGACGTAAAATAAGCGTATCCGTAACACGATTAATAACATTTAAGTTAGTGAGTGTTTGACTGGATACTTGCCCTAAACTTTCACCAGTCACTAACGCTTGAATTTTACCCTTTTCAGCAATTTTACTCGCTGCACGTATCATCATACGCTTGAGCACAACACCCATCTGACCGTTTTCTACATTTTCTAAAATTTCTGCAACAACAGGCTCAAAGTCAACCGCGAAAAACTTAATTTTGTGAGATGCTCCAAACTTATTCCATAAATAATAACTTATCTGTTTAACACCTACTTCATGTGCAGAGCCACCAAGATTAAAAAAACAATAGTGAGTTCGAGCACCTTTTTTGATCATTTGATAGCTAGCAACACCAGAATCAAAACCGCCAGACATAAGTGATAAAACATCTTCTTGTGTGGCAATTGGGAAACCACCTAAAGCTTGATGGCGCTGGGTTACAATGAATAAGTCTTTATTTTTTATTTCTAAACGAACTGTCACATCAGGTTTTGTTAGTTTAACTTTGGCACTTTCTACTGCTTGATTTAAACCACCACCAACGTATTGCTCAACCTTCAGGGAATTAAAGTCATGATTTCCCGTTCGCTTTACTCGAACGCAGAAGGTTTTATTTTCAATAGTTTTGGCGTGAACTGCTAAGGTTTTTTCATAAATATCGTGAACATCAACAAAGTCGGTTTGCTGAACTTCTAAAAACATCGGCACCCCAGGGATACACTTAAGCGCTTCCACTAAGCGTTCACGGTTTTCAGGACTGTTATCTTTGGTATTTACTTCAACGTTATCCCAATTCATTCGCGTAGTAACTTGTTCGTCAACACGGCGTAAAACATTTTTAATGTTCGATTCTAAAATCTTAGTAAAACGTTTACGAACAGGGCGAGATTTAATGGTGATTTCAGCTTGCAGCTTTACGATAAATTTCATCGATAATGGCCTAAATAATAACGGTTGGTAATTGGCGCGCATTATATACTCAAACACTACTAAGATACAGTGTTACTCTTTCCCTAGTAAGCTATGAACTACACTAATTGTAGCTCATAGCTTTGCTAGCTATTGTATCACTTGAATAGGATCGCTTACTTTTGCTTTACCTTGATTAATTGAAATTTCAACCCGACGATTTCTCCGACGATTTAAAGCATTAGTATTAGGCACTAACGGACGAGTGTCAGCATGCCCAGCAACCACTAATCGAGTTTGATCAAAACCTGCTACTTTAATCATCTCATGAGCAATGGCAACAGCTCGCTTGCTTGATAAATCCCAGTTAGAATCAAACAGCTCAGAATCTACACCTCGGTTGTCAGTATTACCTGAAATCATTATTTCACCAGGCATAGTATTTAACAGCTCACCAATCTGCCTAATAATAGGCTTAAATTGTGGTTGTAAAAAAGCAGATCCCGATGGAAATGAACCATTTTCTCGAATGCGAATAATAACCTGTTGCCCTAGGGATTCTAATTCAATAGCACCATCTTGAATCTGCTTCTCAAGTTGCTCTGCAACTTTTTTAACAAGATCATTTACTTGTTCTTGAGCAGCATTTTCCATTTGTTCTTGAGCTTTTTGTAGAGCCTGTGCAGATAGTGCATCTTCAGTGTTTTGTGATTGACCACCACGCTCTGTACCGCGCTGTTCTTGACGGCCACCAGCAGAAGTTTCATCTCCTGCTTGAAACTCCAACATTTGTTGAGTCATTTCCATCGTTTGTTGTTGAATTAGCTCAATTGGTGTCGGCTCCGGCTTACCCGGACGAAATTCTTGAGCGATAATACTCGTACCTTTGGGAATATCTTTTACTTCAATTTTGTTCTGAACACCAAACGCAAACTTCATTGAACCTGCTATTTGTTTAAATTTCAGCACATCCATTTCAGAAAAAGACAGTAACAATACAAAGAAACACATCAATAAAGACATCAGATCTGCGAAGGTCCCCATCCAAGCAGGTAACCCCGGAGGTGGACATTTACATTTTTCTTCAGCCATACGTCCCCCTATGAATAAATTTCAGGCTACTCATCGTCAGTAGTGCCAACATTACGCTTACCTTCTGCAAGGTAATTCTTCAATAAGCCTTCAATAACACGAGGGTTTTGACCATCTTGAATACCTAAAACAGCATCAAGTACTAACTCTTGATTCATTTTTTCTTCGGCCAGTCGGAGTTTTAATTTTGAGGCAATTGGAATGGCAATAACGTTAGCTAAAAAGGCACCATAAAGTGTTGTTAATAAGGCTACCGCCATCGCTGGACCAATGGACTTAGGATCATCCATATTTGAAAGCATAGCAACCAAGCCTATTAAGGTACCAATCATCCCCATTGCTGGAGCAACATCAGCTAATGCCATCATCATATCGGAACCAGTTTCATGACGTTCAGTGGTTAAATTAATGTCTTTTTGCAAGGTAGCGCGTACTACATCGGCGTCATGACCATCAACAAGCATATCAACGCCCTTTTGCATAAAAGGGTTAGTGATCTCTGCTTCCTCTAGTGCGAGAAATCCCCCTTTGCGAGCAGCATCTGCCATATCAACCGCTTTTTCAATTAACTCTTCAGGCTTTTCTAATTTAAACATGAAAGCCTTGGCAATAATTTTACCCATCCCCAAGAATTGCCCAAGATTATAATTTGATAGCACAATAAAAAGCGAACCACCAAAAACAATAATAACTGATTGAGTATCAGCAAACATCATAATATCGCCAGAAAGCAACATCGCCATAATGAGTAAACCCACTGCACCGACAATACCTATTAACGTTGCTAAATCCACAAAACTCTCCTAAAACTGCAAAACCCAACTCATACCAATAAAATAATAGTACATTATGACCAAACTAATCGCCATTACTTATATTGTTTATAAGTTTATATCGCCCGTATAGTCAATAACTTAATAGCTAAGTTATAATAATATTAACCGAAATATATGTTAGCTACGTTGACCATTGTGCTTAGCTAAGGTAAGTTTGCGCCTAGAGTTTGAACAGAGTAAAAATGATGGCGAAGAAAAAATTAGAAAACCTAACTTTTGAAGAGTCCCTTAACGAGTTAGACACTATAGTGCAAAACTTAGAGCAAGGAGACTTAGACTTAGAAGAGTCGATGACGCTATTTGAGCGAGGCTTAACCTTAAGTAAACTAAGTCAAAACAAGCTTAAAACAGCTGAACAAAAAGTGAAAATTTTACTTGAACAAAATGGTGAGCAACAACTTCACGATTTCGACTTATCTGGGAATGAATCATCCTCCGGTGACCTTTCGTGAGTAGTTTAGTTAACCATGATATTTTACAACAGCGCGTCAACCTGTTTTTAGAACAACAACTTGCACAACTTATTATTAATGATGAAAAGCTTCATCAAGCGATGAGCTATGGATTATTAATTGGTGGCAAACGCATACGTCCATATCTAGTTTATATAACAGGAGAAGCATTAGGCGTCAGTTTAAATGACCTTGACGGAATCGCTGGAGCATTAGAGTGTATACATGCATACTCCTTATTGCATGATGATTTACCCGCTATGGATGATGATGATTTAAGACGTGGTAAGCCAACATGTCACAAAGCTTTTGATGAAGCAACAGCAATTCTTGCTGGTGATAGTTTACAAACACTCGCCTTTGATATTCTTGCTAATCATAATTTTTCAGAAGAAATAAAACCTAAACAACTTAAATTAATTCAGCAATTGATCACAGCTACAGGTTATCAAGGTATGTGTGGTGGCCAAGCGCTTGATTTAGCCGCAACGGATAAAATAATAAATTTAGAACAGCTAGAGACTTTACACTCATTGAAAACTGGCGCATTACTTGAAGCCTCTGTATTAATGGCAGCAGAATGTGCCGAGCACATATCAACACAAGACAAACAAGTATTAAAAGAGTATGCGCAACTTGTCGGTTTAGCTTATCAAGTACAAGACGATATTATTGACATAACATCAACCCAAGAACAGCTTGGAAAGCCCAGTGGTTCAGACCTTGCTTCAAATAAAAGCACTTACCCTGCTTTGCTTGGTTTACAGGGCGCACAACAAAAAGCTGAAAACTTATTTCAACAAGCACTTCAAGCTTTAGCTCGTTTGCCTTACAATACGCAATCCTTGGCTGATTTTGCTACCTTCATTATTAAGCGTAGCCATTAAACGAAGCCATTAATCAGTTAAAATATAAAAACAAATATAGAACAACTATGACAACAAACCTTGCTGATTACCCATTACTAGCTCAAATAAATTCCCCTAAAGACTTGCGAAATATTTCTCAAGACCAATTACCGCGAATAAGTAATGAGCTGCGTAGTTTTCTATTGAATTCGGTTAGTAAAAGTAGTGGCCATTTCGCTTCTGGCTTAGGCACAATAGAACTGACTGTTGCCTTACATTATGTCTATAATACGCCTTTTGATCATCTCATTTGGGACGTTGGTCATCAAGCATACCCCCATAAAATTTTGACCGGTCGTCGCGATCAACTTCACACGATTAGACAAAAAAATGGTTTGCACCCATTCCCTTGGCGTGAAGAAAGTGAATACGATACATTAAGTGTTGGTCACTCAAGTACATCCATTTCAGCTGCATTAGGCTTATCTGTAGCAGCGGAAAAAGAAGGACAAAATAGAAAAACAGTTGCCGTAATTGGTGATGGTGCGATGACAGCAGGCATGGCCTTTGAAGCGCTTAATCATGCAGGTGATATTAATAAAGACATGTTAGTCATTCTCAATGATAATGAGATGTCTATTTCAGAAAATGTCGGCGCGTTAAATAACCATCTTGCAAAAATGCTCTCTGGTAGCCTTTATACTGGTATTAGAGAAGGTGGTAAGCGCTTACTAAAAAACATCCCTCCCATTAAAGAATTAGCAAGCCGCGCAGAAGAGCACCTTAAAGGTATGGTTGTACCTAGTACCTTTTTTGAAGAACTTGGCTTTAATTATATAGGCCCAATTGATGGCCATGACGTTAACGGTTTAGTTGATACCATCAAAAACATGCGCAATTTAAAAGGTCCACAACTACTACATATTGCCACCAAAAAAGGTAAGGGTTATCACGCTGCAGAACAAGACCCAATAAAATATCATGCTGTGCCTAAGTTTAACCCTAGTGATGCTAACTTACCTAAATCTAAACCGTCTCTACCTACTTATTCTAAAATTTTTGGTGATTGGTTATGTAAAACAGCCGCTATTGATAAAAAGCTAGTCGCGATTACACCTGCGATGCGTGAAGGATCGGGCATGGTTGAATTTAGTCAACGTTTTCCTGATCAGTATTTTGATGTCGCCATTGCTGAACAGCACGCAGTAACTTATGCGGCAGGGTTAGCCATTGGCGGTCAACATCCTGTTGTGGCAATCTACTCAAGCTTTTTGCAACGAGGTTATGATCAATTAATTCATGACATTGCTATCCAAAATTTACCCGTAATGTTCGCAGTAGATAGAGCAGGTATTGTTGGTGCTGATGGTGCAACTCACCAAGGTTCATTCGACTTAAGCTTTTTACGCTGTATTCCCAACCTCGTGATTATGGCGCCTGCTAATGAACGTGAATGTCAGTTAATGCTAAATACTGGCCACAAATCGACCTCTCCTACTGTGGTACGCTATCCACGCGGAAAAGGTACTGGTGAAGCTTTACCTGGCGTTGATGAAGTAATCGAAATTGGTAAGGGTAGAGT
>Ga0209081_1000585_pt1 | contig 22001 bp, 18 predicted proteins | sample GOMGulsemesocosm_4_FD_184636 | JGI IMG/M metagenome (GOLD analysis project Ga0209081, IMG submission 184636) | Methane-oxidizing microbial communities from mesocosms in the Gulf of Mexico - GOM15B Gulf of Mexico (SPAdes) (version 2) | ecosystem: Environmental > Aquatic > Marine > Cold seeps... | reverse complement strand
AGCAAACATAGCCTGATTCATTGCCGGAACAACCATGATTGGTTTTTCTGTTGCTAATAGAACCGTACTTAATAAATCATTCGCCACACCTGACGCTAAACGAGCAATGAAATTTGCGCTCGCTGGCGCAACAACAATCAAATCAGCCCAACGAGCCAAGTTTATATGCCCCATCGCCGCTTCTTCTTCTGGGTTTAGCAACTGAGTATGAACAGTTGAACCAGAAAGCGCCTGAAAGGTTAACGGTGTAACAAATTCAGTGGCGGCCTGCGTCATCACAACCTTCACCTCTGCACCTAACGTTTGGCACTGGCGCAATAATTCCGCAGCCTTATAAGCTGCAATACCACCTGTAACACCTAATAAAACACGCCTATTGTTTAATGTTTTCACAAAGCACTTACTCGCTCATTTCACTCAAATTTATATAGCATTATGGCAAGTTAATTCAATATATTCTATGCTTAGAGTACGACAGGACTCTTTTCAAGGATTGAAAATGCCAATTACCGACTGGCCCGAGCAAGAACGACCGCGAGAGAAGCTTCTTAAACGAGGTGCAGGCGCTTTATCCGATGCTGAACTACTGGCTATTTTCCTACGCACGGGCAGTAAAGGCATTACCGCTGTTGACCTTGCTAGAAGCTTATTAAAGCAGTTTGGCTCCATAAATGGCCTGCTAGGAGCAAATAAAAAAGATTTTTGCCAAGCGCATGGCTTAGGGCCCGCAAAATACAGTCAATTACAAGCCGTTGTTGAGATGACTAAACGTCACTTACGTGAATCACTTAATGATAAATGCGTTCTCAACAACCCTGATGACACCAAAAAATATCTACAAAGTCAGCTGCAAAATCACCCGCATGAGGTTTTTGCCTGCCTTCATTTAAACAACCAGCATCATGTTATTGAATTTGAGGTTTTATCAAAAGGCACCATTGATAGCGCCTCAGTTCACCCACGTGAAGTAGTAAAATCCGTTCTTAAACATAATGCAGCGGCTGTTATTTTTGCTCACAACCACCCTTCTGGTATAACCGAGCCCAGCCAATCAGACATTGCAATTACTAAACGGCTTGTAGATGCCTTGAAGCTTATCGATGTACGGGTTTTAGACCATTTTATTATTGGTCAAAACACGGCTCAGTCATTTGCAGAAAGTGGCCTTATTTAATTATCCAAATTAAATCTAGTTTATTTGTGATTAGATGCGCTATAATAATCGGCTAAATAAACAACGGGAAGCTTATGTTGTTTTATTCAGAATCAAAACTGCTTTTTCTTTGACTAAAGTAGATTGCTCTGGTATAAATCCGCTCCCTTATTGCATTTACTGTAATTTAAATAATTTTAAGAGGCTTAATCATGTCTAAAGTATGCCAAGTGACCGGCAAGCGTCCTACATCAGGCAACAATGTGTCCCACGCTATGAACAAAACGCGTCGCCGCTTTGAGCCAAATCTTCATCACCACCGTTTTTGGGTAGAAAGTGAAAACCGCTGGGTTCGCCTACGTGTTTCAGCTAATGGTATACGTACTATCGATAAACGTGGAATTGATTCAATCCTAACTGACATGCGCAAGCGTGGCGAAAAAGTATAAAGGAGCATAGAAATGAGAGAGAAAATCAAATTAGTTTCTAGCGCCAAAACTGGTCACTTCTACACAACGACTAAAAACAAACGTACTCAACCAGAAAAAATGGAAATAAAAAAGTACGATCCTGTTGTTAGAAAACACGTTTCATACAAGGAAGCTAAAATTAAATAAGCTTCTGTAACAATTTTCATAAAAAAATCCGCATTTGCGGATTTTTTTATGTCTACTTGTAATGCTTAGTATCACAAAGATTCCACATCAATAAGAAGCTCCCCATTTTTTTCGAACACCTGCAATGGCACCAATTCCTTGCCAACACAAGGGCCAGTAATGCAGCGACCATCGTTTAATAAAAACCTAGCACCATGAATAGAACACTGAATATATTCGCCAGCTAAAGATAAAAATTTGTCTGGCGTCCAATTTAATGGTGCCCCAGTATGTGGACAACTATTTTTATATGCCGCCAACACACCCGCCCCATCACGTACGACAAAACCAAATAAAGTACCTTTCCCTACATTCACTTCAAACCCACGTGAAGAGTTTTTTGCTAATGTTGAAACATTGCAAGCAGAAACCAATGCTGAAGTAGCCATTTATTTCCACCAACTTTTCTTTTGCTCAGCTTTTCCTTGGTTAGAATCAACTTGAGCTTGATTAGAAGCTACCTGACCCTGTAAAGCTAATAATTTTTTCTGCAATAATAAATTAATTTTTTTGCCTTTCTCTAACTCAGACTTCATTGCTATAACATCAGCTTCTGTTTGCTCACGCACAAGCAATAACTCTGACTTCAACACCTCAACTTCCTGTACTTGAACCGCTTCTTTTTCTTGAACAGCTTTTTTGACTACCTCATCATCTATTCCCTGCTTAATATCGAAATCCATTAAACGAGCATTCGCTTCATCAAGCTCAGCTCTTAACCCAACCATTTCACGTTCCAGCGTGCTTTGGTCTTTTTTCTGCTCCAGCTCCAACGTCAGTTTTTTAATGGATTCATGCAGCGTTTTATTCTCTGCCGCTACTTCTTTACTTAATGCCTCATTATCCGTATTTAGCAGCTTTTTATCTGCCTCAATTACACGCTCTATTAATCCATCCCTCTCCCTACCAAGGCTCTCTAGTGATAGTGTGAGAACCCGCTGCTGCTTTTCCAAATCAGCACTTGTCTCAATTGCTAGTGAGCTTTTCGTAACAGCGTCACTCAATTCAACATGAGCTTCCTCCAGTTTATTTTGCAAAAGGTTATTACCTGCTAAAGCTTCCGATAACTCAGCCTGAAGAGTAATTTCCTTTTCACCGGCAGCGCTTTTTGCTAGCTTCTCTGCCTCAAGCGCATCTGCTAAAAGCCTTCCTTTTTCTTCTACTTGCAAATCGCTTTGCTCTATATTTTGAGCTAATAAAGCGGCCTCTTTCTTAGCATCCTCTAAAGAGAAAGACAGAGTATCGCGCTCTTTCTTTAGAGACTCTATAGCATCCTGATCAGTAGACGATGCAGCTTTCGAGCTATCCCCTATTTGCTCTAAGTTCACAATTAACAGCTTAGCCTCACTTAGCTTTTCTTCTAATGCCAGCTTATCAACTGTAAGCCGCTCTGCAATCTCTTCTCTTTCCTCGATAGCTTGCTCTAACTTGACATTCCCGGCTTCGAGCGAACTTTGCTGCGATATAGATGAATCAACGAGCGACTTAAATTCTACTAACTCTGCATCCTTTACTGTTAATTCGCCCTCTAGCTTGGCAATTTTTGAAACCTCTATTTCTTGGCTCGATAATGACGAGGAAAATTCCTGCTCTAAAGAGGATAGTTTTTCTTCTAAGTGTCTTTTTTCATTATCAATAGCCTCAAATTTCTCACCAGATAACCCAAGCTCTAATTTCAATTTCTCGAGTTCAGCCGTTTTTCCTGATAAATTAGTTTCTAACTTTCCAAACTCATTTTCAGCAGCACCTTTCTCAGAAAGGTGGCCTAGCCTAACGTCCTCCAAATCCTTCGTTAACCTATTATTTTGTGCTGATTGCTGCTTATAATCGGTTTGAAGTTTGCTATATCCTGACTGCATTTCCTTCGAACGAACAAGCTCCACATCAAGCTCTTCTGCTTTTGACTGCAACGCCTCCACTGAAAGGAGTAACTCTTTTTCTAGGGCGCTAACTTTGACATCAAGGTCTTTATTGCTACCCTCATTTTCTAACTGTTGCTCTTCAAGCAACGCCTTTTCAGACCTAAGCTCAGCCATCTCTGCCTGATACCCAGTTAAGGAGATATTTAACTGCTCGAGCTCGCCTTCAGCTGAGGCTTGTGACACACCAAGGCTTTCTAGCTTATTTTTTAACGCCAGCTCTTGAGTCACTTTCTGATCAAGCTCAGCCTGTAGCTCATGATGTTTTTCCTGTAGATGCTCAAGTGCCTTCGAATCTTCTCGTACCGATTCCAATTCACCGACCACTACCTGCTGCTCTCCTCTTGAAGAAGATAACTCTTTTTCTAACGCGATGATTTTTAAATCAAGGGCTTTATTGCTACCCTCATTTTCTAGCTGAAGCTCCTCAAGCAACGTCTTTTCAGACCTAAGTCCAGCAATCTCTGCCTGATACTCAGTTAAGGAGGTATTTAACTGCTCGATTTCCTCCTCAGCTGATGCTTGTGACACACCAAGGCTTTCTAGCTCATTTTCTAACGCCAGCTCTTGAGCTGCCCGCTGATCTAGCTCAGCCTGTAGCTCATGATGCTTTCCCTGTAGAAGCTCAAGTGCCTTCGAATCTTCTCGTACCGATTCCAATTCACCGACCACTACCTGCCGCTCTCCTCTTGAAGAAGATAGCTCTTTTTCTAATGTGATGATTTTTGAGTCAAGGGCTTTATTGCTACCCTCATTTTCTAGCTGAAGCTCCTCAAGCAACGTCTTTTCAGACCTAAGCCCAGCAATCTCTGCTTGCTGCTCGGTTAAGGAAACATTTAACTGCTCGATTTCCTCCTCAGCTGATGCTTGTGACACACCAAGGCTTTCTAGCTCATTTTCTAACGCCAGCTCTTGAGCTGCCCGCTGATCTAGCTCAGCCTGTAGCTCATGATGCTTTCCCTGTAGAAGCTCAAGTGCCTTCGAATCTTCTCGTACCGATTCCAATTCACCGACCACTACCTGCCGCTCTCCTCTTGAAGAAGATAGCTCTTTTTCTAATGTGATGATTTTTGAGTCAAGGGCTTTATTGCTACCCTCATTTTCTAGCTGAAGCTCCTCAAGCAACGTCTTTTCAGACCTAAGCCCAGCAATCTCTGCTTGCTGCTCGGTTAAGGAAACATTTAACTGCTCGATTTCCTCTTCAGATGATGCTTGTGACTCACCAAAGCTTTCTAGCTTACTTTCTAACGCCAGCTCTTGAGCCACCTTCTGATCTAGCTCAGCCTGTAGCTCATGATGCTTTTCCTGCAAAAGCTCGAGTGCCTTAGAGTCTTCTCGTACTGACTCTAACTCGTTGACGACTATCTGTTGATCCTCAGTTGCAACTGAGATAGCTGCTTCTAGACCTATAATTTTCTCATTTAATGCTTCTTCGACCAGCAGGCGCTCATCATTCTCTTTTTTTAATATCTTTAACGCGTCATCATTATCATTGAGCTTTTTCCCTTGCTCCCTTGCCGCACTCTTTAGCTCTATTATTTCACTATCTAACTCTTTGAGTTTTATTGATTGCTTTTCCTTTTTTTCTTGCAGTGCCGCTATCTTATCAACTGACAATTGACTGTCTTCTTTATAGACTGAAGATTGATCTAATGCTTTCTCTTGAGTAAGCCCTAATTCCTTTTCTAATTCAGCCACATCTTCTTTCAGGCTTGCTATATGGCTTTGTCCATTAATTAACTCGGAATTTGCAAGCTCTAAGTCTGAGCCTAATTTCCCTAGATCTTCCTGATATTTCTCATTTTTCCCTTCAGATACCAATAGGCTACTAGCGATGGATTCTTGTAATTCACTTTGCTCTTTAAGCAAATTCTCTTTAACTACATTCGCCTGATCTAATTCATTACTTATCGTTTGATACGCCTGCTCAAGATCGACTGTTTCTTTTTTATACGTCTCTAACTGTCCAACTATGTCGCTTAAATTCTCACCTGTTGATTGTGTCAGTTCTTTATTTTTAAGCTCTTGCTGTAAAAGTGATTCATTTGATGAACTAAGTTCTTGCTGTAGTTTTAGTTGCTCAGAATTATTCTCTTGTAACTCAATGTCCTTTTTTTCTAACTCTCGTATAGCATTCGCCGCTTCAACTTTTGCATCCTCAAGCAGCTGTTGATTCTGTTTTATTGCTGAATTTAAGCCCTGTTCATTTTCAATACTTTTCTGCAGCTGAGTCTGAGCCAGTTCATAGTCTTCACTAACCAGCCCAAGTTTATTAGACAACTCTGTTACCGTCTTCTGAAGATCCTTTTCTGAATCATTTTTCGAATGATGACTCTGCTGTAGCTCTTCAAACTTATCTTGATAATCTTTTGCTTCCAGCACCAGCCCATCAGTCTCAAGCGTTAGCTTTCTTAAACTCGCTTTTGATTCGGCATACAAGCTCTCCAACTTATTAATTTCTTGCTTTGCCTGCTCAAGCAGAGCTTGCTCAGCCCCCTCTTCTGTTGAAACAGGCCTATCAACCTTCTCTTCAACAGTTTTTACAGGTGGCTCTGAAATTGGACTGACATTGCTAACCGCATCAATACCATCTTTTAAAATAAGTGCATTAAACCCAAACCGAAGTAACAGGAAGGCTGCCGCTTCACTGGTTCTGCCTTTATCACACACCAAAATCTGCTGTTGGTCATGACGAAGCGAGGAGACTTTCATTCGTAAAGAAAAGAAAGGAATATTGACACTACCCTCTATATGGTTTTCCTCAAAAGCATCAGCATCTCTAACATCTAACCAGGCTGCTCCTTCAGAAATTTCTTGGTGAGCTTTTTTATAATCGATATATTGCAAAACAGGTTCTTTTACCAATTTGATAAAATTATCTTTCGATAACCTAAGCAATTGGCCTTTACCTTGCATTTTTACGGTCACATTTCTTGGTGCACCAGATAATAAGGCATCTTCACCAAAGCTATCACAACTGTGTAGCTCCGCTAGCTTTATAGGTCGTGCAGTATCTGATGACTGCCGAATAATATCGCAGTCACCCTTCTCAATAATGTAATAGTAATCAGCGATATCACCTTGTTTGACGACAATACCACCTGCTTCAAAAGTAACCGCCTCCATTTGCATCATCACTTTTTGCAAATTAGCCGCGGGTAACCTTTGAAAAACCGGCGATTGCAACATCGTTGTCATCCAATCACCACTATCATCCACACTCTCTTCAACTAGATAGGTGCTTACTTTCTTCTCACTACCCCCTTGATCCAAAAGATGTGTTGGCAACCTAATAAGGCGCGCTTGAGAGGTAGCCACACCTCTAACCCGACGTGGTATTTGGTGTGCAATAGCAAAACGGGAGGCATCCGACCCTGACGTAATGATTTCTAGCTCCATTTCGCCCGCATACAAACCAACTGCACCATTGATAAGGTAGATAAACTCTTTTGTCTCATCACCTTGCTCAAATAGCTCTTCTCCGGCCTTATAGTTTTCAGGCCTAATATCGGCAGCAATCTCTGAAAAACGTTCAGGCGATAGTTTATTAAGCGGAATACAGCTTTTTAATTTATCTAAATCTTTTTGATTTAATGCAGTCATTACCTAAAAATTGAAATTTACCTATTCGTTAGCAAGGTTTAGTTGAGTCCTATGGATAACGTAGCACGCATAGGCAAGGCAAATTTTAACGAAAAAACGCATAGCCGTTCCGCAAAGCCTTAAGTTATTAATAGATTACCTTACAGTGTAGATCATCCTTCAAAAATAGTGCCTTTCTGTCGCGACTAAATATATGCTCTATTTATATAAAGCACGTTTTTACTCAATATATTTTTCAGGTTAGAATAATTACCCTAGAAACTTGAAGTAATGCTCAAGGGTGTAAACCCCCAAGGAAGCTCGCGACCAGAGCTCCAGCTTACGTCATATCACCGCATTAAATCTAAGCTGGAGTTACAATGAAAACCACACATTTTTCTTGGTTAAGTTTTTTTATCCGCTTTATAAGCGCTCTTATACTGGTATTTATCAGCTACAACCCGGCTGGTTTGTCGTATTTTCACTGGGCAATAACTGTTTTGCCTGAAATAACACCCTTAAAAGCATTTGCCGGCCTTAGCTTGATTATTGCTTGGGTTGTTTTTATTCGTGCCACACTCCGCTCTTTAGGTATTATAGGTATTAGCCTTGCTGCCGCCTTATTCGGCACACTTTTTTGGATGGTTATCGACTGGGGACTGGTCTCTGTCGATAATATTGAAGCCGTAACCTATATTATCCAAACTATTTTATGCTTGATACTGGCTGTTGGTATGTCTTGGTCTCATATTCGCCGCCGGATGAGCGGTCAGGTTGATACTGATGAGGTCGATAGTTGAAAATAGCCATAATAAGCAAAACCTATTGCATTAGACTCTTCGCCTTAGTTGCTTTATTAACTTGCTACCAAACACAGGCTCTACCTAACTTTATCGAAGGGAAGCCCTTACCTAGCCTTGCACCGATGCTAGATCAGGCAACGCCAGCGGTAGTTAATATTGCCACAAAAAATCATATTCAAGAACGTGAAAATCCTTTACTAAGAGACCCTTTTTTCCGGCGTTTTTTTAATATTCCAAATCAATCAACTAAACGTTCAGCCCAAAGCCTAGGTTCTGGCGTTATTATTGATGCAAAACATGGTTATATCCTTACCAATCACCATGTTATTGGTAAAGCGGATGAAATTACTGTTACCTTAAGAGATGGCCGAAGTTATATCGCCAATACAGTCGGTAGTGATCCTGAGTCTGATGTGGCCGTTATTCAAATTAAAGCACCTAATTTAACTGCTTTAGCCATTGCTGATTCTGATACTTTAAGAGTTGGCGATTTTGTTGTTGCCATTGGCAACCCTTTTGGTTTAGGGCAGACCGTAACATCTGGTATCGTTAGCGCACTTGGCCGTTCAGGTTTAGGTATTGAAGGCTATGAGGACTTTATACAAACCGACGCGTCGATTAATCCTGGTAATTCAGGTGGTGCTTTAGTTAATTTACGGGGCGAGCTTATTGGTATCAATACCGCTATTATTGCACCTAGTGGCGGTAATGTTGGCATTGGCTTTGCCATCCCCAGTAATATGGCGATTAGCCTAAAAAACCAATTGGTGAAATTTGGCGAAGTTAAACGCGGCCAATTGGGCATTAGCGTACAAGATTTAACAGTCGAGTTAGCGCGCGCTTTTAAGCTTAAACAACAAGGCGTTATTATCAGCCAAGTTGAAAATAGCTCCTCGGCTGAGGAAGCTGGCCTACTACCTGGTGATGTCGTTTTAGCCCTAAATAACCGCCCAGTAAAAAATAGCAGCTCACTAAGAAATGCACTCGGTCTACTTAGCCTTGGTGATAAAGCAGAACTCACCCTGCTCCGCAGTGGCCAACAACAAAAAGTCACTGTTAAAATTCGTCAAAAGATTATCATTGGCATTGCTGGTGAAAATATACATACCAAGCTAACAGGCGCTGTTTTTTCTAACCTAAATCAGCAGAATTCTGTTGGGCAAACCCTTACCGCGGCAATTATTACAAGCGTTGAAGCTAATTCAGCCGCTTCACTGGCTGGTTTAAAAAAGGGTGATATTATCCTTAAAGCCAACCGAGTCAATATCAATAGCACCGACCGTTTAATTAAAGCACTTAAAAATCAAACATCCCTATTACTCAATATTCAACGAGGCAATGCCGCCTTCTTTATTTTCTTACGGTAAAACATTATGACAACAAATGAACGCTCTTTAATCCCACTAAATATTGCCATTATGGTGGTGTCTGATTCACGCACCGAAGAAACGGACACCTCTGGCAAAACACTGGTTGATCGCCTAACAGAAGCCGGTCATCAATGCGCTGAAAAAGCCATTATTGCAGATGACATTTATTTAATTCGCGCCAAGCTTTCGCAATGGATTGCCGACCCAACTATTCATGCCATTATTACCACCGGTGGCACCGGCGTAACGGGTCGCGATGGCACACCTGAAGCTGTTCAACCGCTGCTAGATAAAGAACTTAGTGGTTTTGGTGAAGTATTTCGCAGTATTTCTTATCAGGAAATAAACACCTCAACCATCCAATCTCGCGCACTGGCTGGCGTTGCCAATGCACATTATATATTCTGTGTTCCTGGTTCTTCTGGTGCATGCCGAACCGCGTGGGATAAGCTTATAAATGCCCAACTGGATTACCGCACTCGGCCTTGTAATTTGGTGGAGCTTATGCCGCGTTTACTAGAGAAATAGTCGGCATGAAAAAACCTCCTTTCATTGCTATTGGGGCAATACTGGCTTTTTTAGCCGTTGCTTTTGGCGCTTTTGGTGCGCATGGCTTAAAAAAAATTCTTAGCCAAGATATGCTGGTTATTTTTGAGACTGCCGTTACCTACCAAACATGGCACGCCCTCGGTTTGGTTTTGATTGGTATTCTGTTCCAACTAACGCCATCTAGCTTATTAATAAAAGCAGGCTGGGCGATGTTTGCCGGTATTATTTTATTTTCCGGTAGCCTTTATATTCTCAGCCTAAGCGGCATTAAAACCCTCGGCATGATCACCCCTATCGGCGGTATTGCTTTTTTAATCGCATGGGCTCTTATTGCTATTTACGCCATCAAACAAAAGATATAACCTCTTATGACAACTGAAACAATCTATTTAAAGGACTACACCGTTCCCGAATACCTTATTGACAAAACAGATCTACATTTTGATTTGTCGGCAGATGATACGGTTGTCACTACTCGTTTAGACATTTACAAAAACTCAGCTTATCAAGGCACTGATAAGCAACCACCATTAACCTTAAATGGTGAAGAGCTTAGCCTAATTAGCATTGCAGTTGATGGCATTGCTTTAAGCACTGAGCAATATACTATTGATAAAAGCACACTCATTATTCACCAGCCCAAAGATAGTTTTGTATTAGAAATATGTAATCGAATTAATCCAGCCGCTAACACCGCTCTTAATGGCTTATACATGTCTAATGGCATGTTATGCACACAATGTGAGGCTGAAGGTTTTCGCCATATCACTTGGTTCCCTGATCGGCCGGATGTGATGTCCACATTTACGGTTAGCTTAGAGGCTGATAAAACGCTTTATCCTATTTTATTATCAAACGGTAACCGAGTAGATTCCGGTGAGCTTGAGAATAATCGACATTGGGCGAAGTGGCATGACCCTTTCCCAAAACCAAGCTATCTTTTTGCCTTAGTTGCTGGTGATTTAGCGTGCATTAAAGATCGCTTCACCACTTGCTCAGGGCGAGATATTGCTCTTGAAATATATGTAGAAGCCCACGATATTGATAAGTGCCAACATGCCATGCAATCACTCATCAATTCGATGCGCTGGGATGAACAAGCCTTTGGCCGTGAATATGATCTTGATATTTATATGATTGTGGCGGTTAGCCACTTCAATATGGGTGCTATGGAAAACAAGGGGCTGAATGTATTCAATACCAAATTTGTACTCGCCAGCGATAAAATCGCTACCGATATGGATTATGAAAATATTGAAGCGGTAATTGGCCATGAGTATTTTCATAACTGGTCTGGTAACCGCGTTACCTGCCGCGACTGGTTCCAGCTTAGCCTAAAAGAAGGCTTTACCGTTTTTCGCGATCAGCAATTTACTGCCGATCAAACATCAGCTTCGGTTAAACGTATTCTTGACGTAAAGATGCTACGTAGCCATCAATTTGCAGAAGATGCAGGGCCGTTAGCACACCCGATTCGCCCTAGTTCTTATATGGAAATAAATAACTTTTACACCTTAACTGTGTATGAAAAAGGTGCCGAAGTAGTGAGGATGCTGCATACCTTGATCGGTGCAGAAGGCTTCCGAGCTGGCACTGATTTATATTTTGATCGCCATGATGGCCAAGCAGCCACCACCGATGATTTCATCAAAGCGTTGGAAGACGCTAATAACATTGATCTTAGTCAATTTAAAAACTGGTATACCCAAGCAGGCACACCCGTTATAAACGCACAAACTCACTACGATGCTGCGCGGCAGGTTTTCACCCTCAACTTAGAGCAAAGTTGCCCAGATACCCCAGGCCAAACCGATAAAAAACCGTACCTTATGCCAATTAAATTTGGCTTAATTGGGCAGAGTGGCAAGCCTATTAAACTAGAAGGTGAGCAGCAAACGGTTATTTTAGAATTCAATCAAGCCAAACAAAGTTTTTGCTTCGAAGGTATTAGCGAGCAAGCAACACCATCAATATTAAGAGGCTTTTCAGCACCGGTTAAACTTAAGCAAAACCTCAGTTTCAAAGAACAACTACATCTTTACCAATACGATTCAGATAGCTTTAATCGTTGGGAAGCTGGCCAGAATTGTTTAAGCCAAGTTATTTTTGAAATCATTGAGGCGATTCAGAACAAACAACAAATACCAGCTCTTGATAATCAATTAATTACCGTATTTGAGTCGATATTAACAACCACAAACAAAGTCGATTTTGCTTACCTTACCCTACTGGTCAGCCTGCCGGACAAAGCTTACTTGGCTACACAAATGCAGATCATGGATGTTGATGCGGTTTGTTCAGCACACAAGCATCTTAAACAAGCATTAGCTATGGCACTAAAGCCTTTTTGGGAACAGCATTATCTTGCTTTACACAAAGTTGATGCTGGCAAAAGTAATAAAGATATTGGTGAGCGTAGCTTTAAAAATATCTGCCTTGATTATTTAATGGCAACAGAGAGTAAAACAAGCATTCAACTGGCTGAAGAGCAATACAATAAAGCACAAAACATGACCGATCAACTGGCTGCATTAACCCAACTAAGCCATCTTGATACTAACCAATCCAAGCCTTATCTATCGGCATTTTATAAACAATGGCAGCAAGAAGATTTAGTGATCGACAAGTGGTTTAGCCTACAAGCTTGCTCAAGTCATAAAGATGTCCTTGGCCAAGTAAAAGCGCTGAGCCAACATACTGATTTTGATATTAAAAAACCTAACAGGGTTCGTAGTTTAATTGCTGCCTTTGCCAATAATAATTTACAGTACTTTAACGCTATTGATGGCAGCGGCTACCAGTTTGTAACCGATTACATTATTAAACTTGATGCCTTAAACCCACAAATAGCGGCTCGTTTGGCAGGCACGTTAAGTCAGTGGAGAAAGTTTGATGAGGTGCGGCAACAGCTGATTAAAAGCCAGCTAGAACGGATTAAATCTAGCAAAACAATTTCTAAGAATTTATTAGAGGTTGTTTTAAAAAGTTTAGGTAAAAGTGAATAGGAGCCAATATGAAAACCACTTAAAGTTAAGTTCTTAGCCGGTTTGCCATATTATGTAGCATAGCTGCGGTTGCCCCCCATATACGGTAGCCCTTGTAATTTAACTCAAGGTAATTTCGCCATTTATTTTTCCAATAAATTGACTTTTCCTCATATAAATTCGGCTGGCTAAGAATAGCGAGGGGGACTTCAAAAACCTCGGCAACTTCAAAGGTATCCATGGTTATTTCATAGTTCGCATCAACAAAACCAACAATCGGTACAACATTAAATTTTGTCACCGTTTGGTAAGGCTCAATAACACCGGCCAATTCAATCAATTCGGCACTAATTCCAATTTCTTCCGATGTTTCTCGTAATGCCGTATGAACTGGCGTTATATCGACTTTATCAGCCCTACCACCTGGAAAACTAATTTGACCCGCATGATTATTCAGGTGTTCGGTTCTTTTAGTCAGCAATACATGCCATTGCTCGCGCTTAACCAGCGGCATAAGAACAGCAGCATTGTATAAATCATCTGTATGCGTTATTTCGGACCAGTCCTTTAGACTTGAAACAGGCTCTAAACACTGAATAATTGACTCTCGGTTCATTCAGCCTACCAACATTTATAATTAATCTTTGTAAAGATCAGTTGTTCTAAAATTAAACACACCTTTTGCTTTATCTGCAAAATAATATTTCAATGATAAACGCATCGTTTCAAAGGCAAGCTCATCCCAGGGAATTTCGTCTTCAGAAAACAATTTTGTTTCAAGGCTCTCAGGGCCACTTGAAAACTCAGGGGATGATAGAAAAGAGGACAAATAGATCATATAAACCTGCCCTATATGCGGCAAGTTAAAAATAGTCTGTAGACTATCTGCCTTAACATAAGCATTCGCTTCTTCAACCGTTTCCCGTAGGGCGGCCTGCTCAATAGTTTCGCCTACTTCCATAAAGCCCGCAGGCAATGTCCAATAGCCTTTTCTTGGGCTTATTGCGCGTTTGCAAAGTAAAACCTTATCTCCCCAAGCAACTAAACAACCGGCAATAATACGTGGGTTTTGATAATGAATTTTATCGCAGGCCGTACACACATCACGCTCGCGATTATCACCTTCAGGGACAAGCCGTTCTGTACTATGCCCGCAGCTTGGACAAAACTTCATCTAGATTAAGCAACCATGCTCTCAATCAACTCATCTTCAAGCTCAATACGTGTTGCCAACTGCTCACCCACAACGGATAAATCATCCGCCAAATTATTGAGTATCATCGCCGGTGTCACTTTTTCATAACGGTCGTTAAACTTAAGTACTGATTCAGTCGCAAGAACAATTTTAGGGTACAGCTTTTCAGCAACATCAACGATTCTTTTACGCCTTTCCTTGCCATCAATAATCCGCTGATAGACACCAAAGTGACCTAAAGAAATATAATCAACTAGCATTTCACAAAACTCTTTTAATAAGTCTTCAATGCTTTTTTCAGGCTGGAATGGCTCCATACCTGCTACGCTACAATATAAGCTCCAAACTTTATTTCTTTGTTCGAGAAGTTCTTGAATAACCTCTGTCGTTTGATTACGTTTATCTTCCTGAGAAACACTCTCTTCAGACATACCACTCTCCCCAATTATTTTATTTTTACTGCAAAAAAGCCTCACACTTCTTTACTTTATCTACTAACTTTATGACATTAGACTGCTTTAAACAATAGAAACCGTATCACCTAGATGAATATTTTTTTTGTTTTCGGATAGAGCCACTTTGGTATTGATACTTAAACGATACCAATGATCAAAACAGTCAGCATCAGTCCAAGGTGTTTTTTTAGCCTCTCTATTTGCAACAAACGTTTGGTAAAACTGGCTATTTTTCTTGCCTGTCGTAGGATTTTTAGTTGGTACTGAGCAGCGTGCACAGGGATTAGTTGCCTCAATTAATACATTGCCAAGCAGAGCAATTTTAGGTTGCTGCCCTGATACAAAGAACTTATCTTCCCAAAAAGCGGGCACACCAGACACTTCCAAATTAACTCTAAAGCGCGCCCTTATTTCAGCCAAGCTTAATCTTGGAAACCAAGACTGAACTTCAAGAAGCGACGCCTCTGATATCAAAGTGGGACCATAGGCCTCAGGATCATCCGGAAAACCATTGTCTCTATTTTCAAGTAAGCGAACAGACGTATTTAACTGCTCGCTAAGATAGGCTTGCAGAGGTTTAGTATCCGCCAAATCAAATTTTAGCACTGATGGTTCGCCTGTATTAAACGTGACCTGTTCATTATTTAAATCAAACTCGGCCTTTAATAAAAAAACCTTGTTATTATTTTTACCATTGATTGCCTTGCCGTTTTTATCAAACATTGCCCAACGCCTATCATTTTTCAAGCTTCCACCCGCCGTGATTGAAACCTTATCTACAGGCACACCCGGCAACGCCTTAATGGGATAAATAAAAATTTTACTCAACGCTGCCATTTTGAAATCCCTATTATTTTGTCTATAAAATGCTAAACACTTCTGTTATTCAAAAAGAATATTTAGTCTAATCTAGATATTATGATTATTAAATTTATCGATAGTATAAAAGACATATCGCCAACTCAGTGGCAAACCTTATTCCCTGATAACCCCTTTAGTCAGCATGAATTCTTAATGGCTTTAGAGGCTAGCCAATGTACCCAGTCTAGTTCTGGCTGGCAACCTCACCACTTAGTTGTTATAAAAAATGACACCCTCATCGCGGCGATGCCTTGCTTTATTAAAACTCACTCTTATGGTGAGTATGTTTTTGATTGGGCATGGGCTGATGCTTATCAAAAACATGGTTTAAATTATTACCCAAAACTTGTAACAGCTATCCCGTTTACCCCTAGCACTGGGCAACGTTTAGCTATAAACGACAGTATTACCTCAAAGATTGAACGTAAGCTGATTATTCAAACTGTTAGCCGAGCGATAGAAGCAGAACTGGTCCAAATAGGCGCCTCAAGCTGGCACTGTTTATTTCCGAACCAAGCTTTATCTAAGGAGTTTGCCGAACTTAGCCATACCACAAGAATTGGTGTTCAATACCACTGGCATAATAAAGCTTACACATCTTTTGATGGTTTTCTGGCTCAACTGAAATCCCGCAAACGTAAGAATGTTCGCCGAGAACGTCAATCTGTTCTCCAACAAGGTATATGTTTTAAAAATTTCGAGGGAGAGCAAATATCGAATGAGCTAATGGGCCAATTTTACCGTTTCTACCATATGACTTATTTAAAGAGGAGCCAGCGAGCCGGGTATTTAAACCTAGAGTTTTTTCTCTACTTAACAAAACACATGCCCGATCAATTAATGATGGTCTGCGCTTATAAAGAGCAGCAATTGATTGCTAGCGCTTTATTTTTTAAGAGCTCTAAAACACTCTACGGTCGCTATTGGGGATGTGAACATGAGTTTGATTCCCTGCACTTTGAAACCTGTTACTATCAGGGCATTGAATATTGTATCGAGAAAAACCTAGAACATTTTGACCCGGGTGCCCAAGGCGAACACAAAATAGCCAGAGGTTTTGAGCCAGTTAAAACGTTTTCAAACCATTGTATAAAACACCATGAATTTAAACGGGCTATAGATGAGTTTATTGATGATGAAACCGCCCATATTGATCAATATATAAATCACTTAGTTAAGAGCAGCCCCTACAAACAGCCGAGTGAACTTTCAACCTAAATTACAAAATTAAAATGCTATGACTCTCTCTATTGACGCTATCTTAGAAGAAATAAAACAATTGGAAAACAAACTAGAGGCTCAAATTGAACTGGAGCAAGAACAGGTTTTTAGTTATATAGGGGATAAAAAGGTTATCTTTGAAGAGCAAGTAGCTGAGAAACAAAGGCTCGCAAAAAGAAGCTTATTAAAGTGGTTTGGAAACAGTAAATTAAGGAACATCCTCTCAGCCCCTTTCATTTACAGCATGTTTTTTCCACTTTTTTTTCTACACCTTTTTATGGAAATCTACCAAGCCATCTGTTTCACACTCTACAACATTCCAAAAGTAAAACGGGCTGACTATTTTATTTTTGACCGACACCAATTACCTTACCTTAATATCATCGAAAAATTTAATTGTGCTTACTGCTCCTACGGCAACGGTCTTATTGCTTATGTTCAAGAAATTATCGCCCGTACAGAAAAGTATTGGTGCCCAATAAAACATGCCCGAAAAGCGCTAGGAACACATAAGCATTACCGAAGTTATTTACATTATGGCGAGTACGAAAACTATCATGAAAAAATGAAAAGCATGCGGGCATCACTTCAAAACACTCGAAAAGAATAGTCTTGTTAAAGAGTCTCTGATTAAGCTAGCGACCCGTCTTAAATTCAGGTAAATCACTGCCTAAATACCACTGCTTGCTCTCCTCCTCGTACCACCATAATTCAGAATGCTCAATTTTGAACACTCGCCCTGTTTCGTCTTGAATATAATCAAACAACACCGCCGTACGTATATCACCTGAATCTCCCACGACAACCGAACCAATTTCCTCATAGGATGTTACGGTAATGTGTTCCAGCCCTTTAGAGACAAACGCTTTTCTAGCTGTATTTTTAAATTTAATAACACTTAACGCTGAACTATATGATTTCCAGCGTAAAGATTTCCAAAAAAACTTCTGCTTCGCTTCAAGCATCTCTTGTTTTTTGTGCTCATGAATATGAGCACACCCAGACAATAATATAGCGATTAAAAAAACACTTAATACTTTTAGCATCAATCTAAATTTCATCGTATTCCATTTTTAATTTAGTATAAATTTAAAGCCTCTAAAAAAGCAGATCATAGTTTCACCCAACAATATGATATATCCCCTCCAATAAAGCCTGCGCGGTCTCATTGAAAATCCCTCACATGATATAATCATTCGATCTAAATCAGAATAGATATTTCCAACTGAAACACTGCACCTAGGGAGAGTAGCTTGTTTAAACGTAACATTATTATCATTTTAGTGATATTAGTTATCATTGGCGGCCTGTTTGGCACAAAATTTTTGCAAATAAACAACGCAATGCAATCACGAAAAGCCCCACCACCAGCCACTGTCACCACGACCCGTGTTATTTCAGAAACTTGGCAGCCCTCTGTTCCTGCTATTGGTAGTGTCACCGCGACCGAAGGCATTGTATTAAGCAATGAGTTTGCAGGCATTGTTTCAGCGATACACTTCAAATCTGGCCAAGCAGTCAATAAAGGCGACCTACTTATTGAGCTCGATACAAGCACAGATAAAGCCGAGTTAAAAGGACTCCTTGCCTCTCAGAAACTAGCCCAACTTAAATATAAAAGACAAGTTAAGCTACTCAAAACAAAATCCACATCCAAGTCAAACCGTGATGAAGCGCTAGCTATTCTCGATCAGGCCATTGCTGCCGTCAGCACCAAGCAAAGTATCATCAACAAAAAAATGATCCAAGCACCTTTTTCCGGCATCATTGGCATTCGTAATGTGGATATTGGCCAATATTTAGACAAAGGTTTTTCAATTGCACCGCTACAGTCCCTTGCGCCTGTTTATGCTGATTTTACCTTGGCTGAGCGCCATTTTTCTAAGCTAGCCCTCGGGCAAACAGTCAACATTAGTGTCGATGCTTACCCCAACCAACGCTTTGCAGGCTTGGTAACTGCTATCGACCCAGGTGTTGAAGAAAGCACACGGGCCGTGAGACTACGAGCCACCATTAATAATTCTGAAAAATTATTAAGGCCTGGAATGTTCACAGAAATTGAGCTTCTAACAACCAAGCCTCAGCCCTATCTAACTCTTCCCGATACGGCCATTACCTATAACACTTATGGTGAAAACGTTTACATTATTATCGAAAAAGACGGCAAAAACATTGCTCAGCACCGCACCATTAAAACGGGTAAAAAACAACAAGGCCGCACAGCCATTACTGAGGGCCTCAGCCTGAATGATCAGGTTGTAAATGAAGGCCAAGTTAAGCTTAGAAACAATATTCCTGTGACTATTGTGCCACCTAAAAAGACTAATTCAGTTAGAGAAAAATAATGGGCTTTACAGACATATTTGTTAAGCGGCCTGTACTTGCCAGCGTTGTTAGCTTGGTCATATTAGTACTTGGCTTACGTTCGTTAACGTCTCTAGAGGTTCGGCAGTATCCTGAGCTTAAAGACACCGTGGTCACGGTTAGCACATCGTACCCCGGTGCGAGCAGTGATCTTATTAAAGGCTTTATAACGACACCCCTGCAACAAGCCATCGCCCAAGCAGATGGAATTGACTATATCTCCTCAACTAGCCGCCAAGGTCGTTCAATTATTGAAGTTCATATGCAATTGAATTTCGACCCTAATGATGCTGTGTCAGATATTCAGGCAAAGGTAGCAAGCCAACGAAGCGTGTTACCCAGTGAAGCAAGAGATCCTGTTATCACATCTAAAGTGGGCGCAACAACATCACTGATGTACATTGCCTTTCACAGTGATCAGATGCAGCTATCACAAATTACTGATTATGTTCTACGGGTAGCTCAGCCCCGTTTGCAATCAGTAAGCGGTGTTGGTAAAGCTGCCCTACTTGGCACAAATACATTTGCCATGCGTATCTGGCTTGACCCTAAACGCATGAGCGCTTTAGATATCAGCCCGCAAGAAGTTACTCGTGTATTGCGTGAGAACAACTACTTATCCAGTACCGGTAGTACCCGTGGCGACCTCGTTACCATTGACCTTAGTGCAACTACAGATATTGCCAGTGAAGAAGATTTCAATAAATTGGTAGTCGGTAAAAAAGGTTCAACCATTATTCGCCTTGGCGATATCGCCGAAACAGAACTTGGTTCAGAAGGTTATAGCAGCTTAAATCTTTATAGCGGTGCTCCAGCAGTCTTCCTTGCGATAGATCAAACACCTGGCGCTAACCCACTTGATGTTGCAGAAGGTGTGCATACGGCTGTAAAGGAGATTAAGCGTAATTTACCCGATGGGATTCATTTGGCAATGCCCTACGATGCCAGTGTCTACATTAAGAATTCTATTGATGAAGTTTTCACCACGCTTGCAGAGGCGGTCAGCATTGTTCTAGTGGTGATTTTTTTATCATTAGGCTCAATGCGAGCCGCTATTATTCCTGCCATTACCGTTCCACTTTCATTAATCGGTGGTGCTTTTTTAATGTTATTAATGGGGTTTTCACTCAACCTATTAACCATGCTTTCAATGATTCTAGCGATTGGTTTGGTCGTTGATGATGCCATCATTGTTGTTGAAAACATTCATCGCCATATTGAAAAAGGCAAAACACGGCTACAGGCTGCTAAAGATGGTGCGCGTGAATTAGCGTTGCCCGTTATCGCCATGACAACCACCTTGATTGCAGTATATGCCCCCATCGGCTTTATGGGCGGGCTAGTTGGCACTTTATTTACTGAGTTCACCTTTTCGCTGGCCGCTACCGTACTTATCTCAGGTATTGTCGCGTTAACGCTTGCTCCAATGATTAGCTCAAAAGTGCTTGCCTCTTCTGGTGAAGCAGGACGCTTTGAAAAAGCCGTAGAGCATTTCTTTGAGCGCATAACTGCTGTTTATGCCAAAGCATTGCATAAAGCATTAGATTCACCTGCTTTTGCCATCAGTGTTTCATTAATTATTTTACTCAGCCTATACCCAATGTATATGCTCTCTAAACAAGAACTTGCGCCGATAGAAGACCAGAACGTATTAATTGGTGTTGGTACCGGCCCACAAACAGCCACCTTAGAATACCTTCAAGATTATGCTAAGAATGTATCAGATACCTTTAAAAGTGTTCCTGAATACGATCACAGCTTTATCTTACTTGGCCTTGGCAGCAATAATAGTTTAATTGCTGGCTTCAAAATGGCATCTCGCAGTGAACGAGAGCGCTCCCAAATGGAGGTACAACCAGAGTTACAAGCCAAGGTATCTCAATTAACAAAATTCAGAACAGCTGTTGTCCAAAGACCGAGCCTACCAGGAGCTGGTGGCGGGTTACCCATACAGTTTTTGCTTTTATCAGATTCCCCTTACGAGAAGCTTGATGAACAAGCCAATAAAATGATTGGCCGTGCTATGCAGAGCGGCAAGTTCATCTTCCTACAAAAGGATCTTGAGTTTAATCGCCCACGAGAAACCCTTGTTATTGATAGAGACCGAGCAGCTGATCTTGGTATTTCTATGGCCGATATTGGTCAGAGCATGTCAACGCTATTAGGTGAAAACTATGTCAACCGCTTCAGCTTGCAGGGACGGAGCTATAAAGTTATCCCCCAAGTCAGCAACCAAAATCGCTCTGGCACTGAACAGTTTAACACCTACTATTTAAAAACAGCGTCAGGTGATCAAGTTCCGCTAACATCCATTGTATCCATTAAAAAAAGTGTTGAACCTAGTAAGCGCACCCAGTTCCAACAGCTCAATAGCCTAACGATTCAAGGTGTTATGATGCCTGGCGTTTCAATAGGCGGCGCACTTGAGTATCTTGAGCAAGATGCAATCAAAACATTACCTCGAGGATTTTCATGGGACTACACAGGCAGTTCAAGACAATTCACCCAGCAAGGTAGTGCTCTAATACTTACTTTCGCAATGTCGATGATTATTATCTATCTTGTACTTTCAGCGCAGTTCGAAAGCTGGCGCGATCCTCTTATCATCATGGTCGCTGTTCCCTTATCACTTGCTAGTGCAATGTCGTTTATTATGCTTGGCTTCGCATCGATGAATATCTATACCCAAGTGGGACTGATAACCTTGATCGGCCTTATTGCTAAAAATGGTATTTTAATCGTAGAGTTTGCAAACCAACTACAAATCAAAGAAAACCTTAATAAACGAGAAGCCGTTGAAAAAGCAGCCTCTATCCGTTTGCGGCCTATTTTAATGACAACCGTATCAATGATTGTAGCGATGATACCGTTGCTTAGGGCGTCGGGGCC
>Ga0209081_1000584_pt1 | contig 22005 bp, 31 predicted proteins | sample GOMGulsemesocosm_4_FD_184636 | JGI IMG/M metagenome (GOLD analysis project Ga0209081, IMG submission 184636) | Methane-oxidizing microbial communities from mesocosms in the Gulf of Mexico - GOM15B Gulf of Mexico (SPAdes) (version 2) | ecosystem: Environmental > Aquatic > Marine > Cold seeps... | reverse complement strand
CTATACGCAAGGCACGACCAACCATTCGAGCATGTTGAGGGTAACCAGCAAAGTATGCAACACGTCCATAACTTGACACTCTGCCTACGGGTATTTTTTTAACAATATCCCAAATGGCCTGCCGTGCGTCAGAAATTGGCACTGCTAAGGTGATTGCTTGCTTACAAACTCATTTAAACGATGCTTATCGGAAGTATTTAACTTAACAAACTCAAGGTTAAAGCCGTAAGAGTTTTCTGCTAAACGACGAACATTACGCACCTTGCAAGCAGTACCTATAGGATCATTGCAATCATCCAAATAAAACTCAGCCACCAGATTAACCGCCTCGCTTAAGTTAAAGTGATGACCACCTGGCACAATGCTGCATGCCGTTTTTTGGTCGCAAACAACTCCTATACCTGCAACTGAAACATCATTAGTTTGCGCCGAAAGTTGCAGGCCTGCTGATGTTTTCAAGCTAATCGCCTGTCGGCAATCCACTCTAATATGATATCGCTGATAATTTTCCATACACATATTTTATAACAAAAAGAAGCATCAATTCAGAAGCATTTTACCTACCGCCAAGCAAACAACTCACAGAGTAGTCTTATAAAAAAACGCTTTTCGCTTGCTCGCAGCGTAAGGCAAGGCTACCATTATTGAAATTAGTTATTAAATCTCCCTTGCTTTGAAAACATCTGCCTTCTTTCTCGGTCTGCTTTGCCTATTCATTAGCGTCACAGCTTCTGCCAGCGAGCCCTTACGACTGGCCACAACAACAAGCACCGAAAATTCAGGTTTACTAGCACAACTACTGCCCAAATTCACTCAACAAACAGGGATCTTAGTTGATGTTATTGCCGTAGGAACAGGAAAAGCGCTACAGATAGCTCGAAATGGTGATGCGGATGCGGTCATCGTTCATGCTAGGCAAGCAGAAAATATTTTTGTTGCCGAAGGCTTTGGCGTTAATCGTCGCGATGTCATGGAAAATGACTTCGTTCTAGTCGGCCCAATAAATGACCCAGCCGCTATTAGTGGCAAGAACAGTACACTTAAAGCCTTAACAAAAATTGCTCAGTCACAATCAACTTTTATCTCTCGTGGCGACCATTCTGGCACCCATAAAAAAGAACATTCACTCTGGCAACATGCGGGTATTGACTCAACGGGAACATGGCACAAGTCCATCGGCCAAGGCATGGGGAAAGCCTTGCTAATGGCTAGCGAACTAAACGCTTACACCTTAACAGACAGAGGAACATGGCTAGCCTATAAAGATAAATTATCCTTAAAAATCCTGAATGAAGGCGGCATTTTATTAAAAAATCCTTACGGTATTATTGCTGTTAACCCAGCCCTACATAAAGATATCCAATACCTAAAGGCTATGCGTTTAATTGCTTGGCTCACATCACCCACTGGCCAACAACAAATTGACCTGTTTAAGAAAAATGGCCAGCAACTCTTTTACCCAACTGCCATCAAAGACGTTATTACGAGTGAATGAAATAAATCAAGCCAGTGTGGCTGCTTTCCAATTATTGATTAGCGGCAATAGCGATATTTGGCAAATTATATCGCTATCGTTTGGCGTCTCATTGACGGCGATTCTTATTGCAACACCGGTAGCGCTGGTCGTGTCTTTTTTCTTAGCCTTTTTCCAATTCCCACTTAGGCGCACACTTATTTCATTATTCAACACGTTTATGTCAGTGCCTGCCGTCATTATTGGCTTAACACTTTATCTCTTATTATCTCGAAGTGGCCCACTAGGCAATCTAGGATTATTGTTTACTAGTAAGGCAATGGTTATTGGACAAATATTGCTTTGCTTCCCGCTTTTAGTCGCGATGGCTCACTCATCTTTTCAAGCCGCTGATCGACGCGCCTGGGAAACCGCTATCACCTTAGGAGCAAAACCTTGGCGTGCTTTCTTCACCCTTATGTACGAGCTTCGATTTGGGCTCATCGCAGCAGTCGTTGCAGGGTTTGGACGTATTATTGCTGAAATAGGCTGTTCTATGATGGTTGGCGGCAATATTTTAAATGCCACTCGAAATATTCCTACAGCAATTGCTTTAGAAACTAGCAAGGGAGAATTTGCACAGGGTATAGCCTTAGGCATGGTTTTACTCGTATTATCATTAGGTCTTAATGCAGGCGTATCTATCTTCCAAGGTAGAGGGGAACTACAAGCATGAGCAGCTTAATCGAGTACCACGATATTCGTATTTCATTAGCAAAAAAGTCGATATTAAACATCGACAAACTTACGATAGACCCACGGCAATGTACCTTGTTAACTGGGCGCAATGGTTCCGGAAAAACCACCTTATTTAAAATAATGAGCGGTCTACTCAAGCCTGATCATGCGTGCATTCATTATCAAGGCTTGCAAATGAGCTGGTCTAAAGCTAAACCCTATATTCAACGCGATATCATATATCTTCACCAGCAACCTTATTTGTTCGACGCGAGCGTTGCCGACAATATTGCCTACGGTTTATACCGAGCCGGAGAAAACAAAACCAGCGCCCACAAAAAAGTAAGCCAGGCGCTTGATTGGGCAGACCTTACTCACCTCGCACACCGTCCAGCAAAACAATTATCTGGTGGTGAAAAACAGCGCGTTGCACTGACTCGCGCGCGTATTTTATCTCCCCGTTTATTGCTCCTTGATGAACCGACTGCGAGTATGGATAGCGATGCAAAATTACAAACCAGCGTATTATTGCAACGGTTAAAATCTGAAGGTGTTAGCATCATCATCAGCAGCCACGAGGCACATACCGTCAATAAAATTGCTGATCGACATTTGCAAATTGAAGATGGGCAAATTCAATTACTCAGAAAAACATCACCTAGCGATAAGGTGACCCTATTAAATACCGCTAAAAACAAGTCATAATATGAAACCAATAACAACTAGCAGTTGCTGTTCTGATGAAAACGAACAGGGCACACTCACCGTACAACAGGCATTAACCAACATGCTCGGTGCCATCAGTGAAACAACCGGTTGTGAGCAAATCCAACTCGTTGATGCTGTGGATCGTATACTTGCTGAGTCTATTAGCTCCCCTATTAACGTACCCTCTCACCGTAACTCTGCTGTTGATGGTTATGCCATTATGCAGGCAAACTTAGCCGAAGAAAACAATACATCAAACCTAAAGGTTATTGCGCAAGTTGTTGCTGGACACCCCTACGAAGGAGCACTAAAAAAAGGTGAGGCCATTCAAATCATGACTGGCGCACAAATGCCTGATCTAGCTGACACCGTTATCATGCAAGAGCATATAGAACGTGATGGGGATAGTATTCGTTTCGATGCACGGCACAGTGCCGGACAAAATGTTCGCCAAGCAGGAGAGGATATTCAACAAGGGCAGACTGTTTTATCAGCGGGTATAAAATTAACGCCCCCACAAATTGGTTTAATCGCCTCACTTGGACAATCCGAAGTCCGTGTAAAAACAAAACTATCAGTAGCCGTCTTTTCAACGGGCGATGAGATCCTTAACATTGGTGACGCTGCACGAGAAGGTTGCATTTACGATAGCAACAGGTACAGCCTAATGGCTGCATTAACTAAGCTTGGCTGCAAGGTGCTTGATATGGGCATCATTCCCGATGACCCTAAAAAACTAAAGGCCGTGTTCCAACTAGCCGCTCAAAGCGCTGATATCATTTTCACCTCAGGTGGCGTATCCGTTGGTGAAGCCGATTACACCAAACAAGTTCTAAAGGAAACCGGCAATATAAATTTCTGGAAGGTCGCTATAAAACCGGGCCGCCCTATCGCATTTGGAAATATTGATGATGCTATCTTTTTTGGGCTTCCTGGTAACCCCGTTGCCGTTATGGTTACTTTTTATCAGTTTGCGCTACCCTGTTTGCAAAAGCTTATGGGGCTTAACCAGCCTCTTGTTAACCCAACTATCGACGTTAAATGTAGCCACCCTATTCGTAAATTAAGTGGTCGATCCGAATATCAACGCGGCACACTATCTCAACAAGCCGATGGTTCTTGGTTAGTTAGCACAACAGGGCAACAAGGCTCTGGGATTTTACGCTCAATGAGTGAAGCCAATGCATTTATTATTCTTCCGCACGAAAGAGACTCAGTTGAGGCTGGTGAGTACGTTACCGTACAACCCTTTATCGGTTTATTTTAAATCCGGTCTATTCAAATCCACTCCGTGGTCTATAGTTAATGGATGGATTCATCAAATAAAAAACGCCTTACAAACTCAGGCGAACAAGAAAGTACACTCAATGAACAGCAGAGAGCCGTTAGCCTAGCCCTGCTTAGCAGGGCTAGCACAATAATCGAGTTTAACTTTAAACAACAAGCATACAAACTAAGCGAATATACTCTTAGTGACGGAAAAATAAGCCTCTCCTCATATCAAAGAAATTTCACCGAAGCCATTGAGCTAATCCACCCAGAAGATCGCGCAATTTTTCAACAGTTTTTACACGATATAATAGACAGCAATACTGAAGTCAAGGATTCAAAATGGCGTTCTAAACTCCCAACAGGCGAGTACCGCTGGTATCAATTACGCACTTATGTCACTGAGAAATCACACAATGGCCGCGCCATAAAAGCGATGGGCATTCGACAAGATATCCATAGAAACTACGAATCCGAGCAGCAGAATCGCCTAAATCATGAACGCGAGTTAGTGGCATATAAAAACTCACTGCACTCTGTTTGGGAGTTTCACCCTCAAACTGGCTATATTTTTTTTAGTAAGCATCTTATTGAAAAACTAGCTCCCATTGAGATCAGCTATCAATGGGACAACTCTTTTGAATACTGGCAACACTGTATACATCCTGATGATATAGACAACGTCATGACTCAGCTCACTGAGCAAGCACGAAGTCCAAAACAAGTTATTGATATAACCTACCGTTTACACACATATTCAGGAGATTGGACTTGGGTAAGGGCGAAAGGAAAAGTTACCGAACGAGACCAGCAACAGCAAGCCATAAAAATTATTGGAACACTGATTGATATCACTGACTTAAAACGAGCAGAAACTGAACTTAAAAAAGAAAAAGAATTCGCACAAACGACCTTAAAGTCTATCAACGAGGCTGTAATTACTACTGATGCCAACGGCTTTATAACCACTCTAAACGAGAAAGCCGAGCAGTTATTAAGCGTAACTCAGGAAGCATCGATGGGAGCATCACTTAACGATATTTGTACGCTAAGCGAGGAAGGGGCCATATCAACTGATTACAGCCCAATCCAGTTATGCTTACAATCAGACCTAGCTTTTAACCTCACTAAACTACAGCTAATCAACCAATCACAGCAAACTTTCTATATTGAATGCTCAGTATCCCCGCTACACGCAGATCATAATCTGATTATTGGTAGCGTGTTAGTCATCAGAGATGTTAGTGAATCGAGAAAAACAACCCAAGAAATTGAACACCGCGCTCAACATGACCCGCTAACAGGTATTTTTAACCGTCATGCTTTTGAGGCTGCACTTGAAGCAAACACTCAGGCTGATGACTATACACATACTCTTTGCTATATCGACTTAGATCAATTTAAAATCGTTAACGATACCTGCGGCCATATTGCTGGCGATGAACTATTACGTCAGCTAAGTAAGGAGTTATCAAGTGTCATTCGCCGGTCTGATGTTTTTGCTCGTTTAGGTGGAGATGAGTTTGGTATTTTAATGCTGAACTGCCAGCCCGAACGTGCGGTGAATATTGCCAATAACATTAAGGAAACTGTTTCCAACTACACCTTCCACTGGGAGGATAAAACCTTTAGGTTAGGCGTATCTATTGGTGTTGCCGCAATCAATCCAGGCATATCAACGACTTTAGCTTTACAGCATGCAGACACTGCCTGTTTTGCCGCTAAAGACCAAGGCCGAAATCGAGTACATGCCTTTAGCTTTGACGATACAGAAATGGCCTTAACGCAAGGTCATATGAGTTGGGTACCCAAAATACACGCCGCTCTGAAAGAAGACCATTTCGAGTTATATGCACAGACTATTACTAGTTTACAAACAACCAACGATGGCTCCCACTTAGAAATACTTATTAGGCTAAATGAAAATGGTAAAATCATTCCGCCGGGTGCATTTCTGGCAGCTGCCGAGCGTTATAATTTGTCGGCACAAATAGACCGCTGGGTTATTGAAAAAACGCTACGAACACTACGAACTTACCAACAACATATCAAGCCTAACGATTTATTTAACATCAACCTGTCGGCCGCCAGCTTGTCCGATCAAAGCTTCCTTCTTTTTGTTAAAGAATTGTTCAGCAACACAACAATACCACCAACACAAATTTGCTTTGAAATCACCGAAACAGCAGCCGTTACAAACCTAACTTCAGCTAATACTCTCATCATTGAATTAAAAAAAATGGGCTGCCAATTTGCACTTGATGACTTTGGCAGTGGTTTATCGTCTTTTGGCTATCTAAAAAACTTCCCTGTTGATTACCTAAAAATTGACGGCTCTTTCGTCAAAGACCTTATCGATGATCCTATTGATGCAGCAATGGTTAAATCTATTAATGAGATTGGCCAAATCATGGGCAAGAAAACCGTTGCAGAATTTGTTGAAAACCAAGCCATTGCAGATGCATTGACTAAAATGGGGGTAGATTATGCTCAAGGTTACCACTTTTGCGTACCAGCACCATTAACTGAAATTCTAACCAATGAATTAACTGTTGAGAAATCTGCCTAGACCCCATCAACTTGAAGGTAAAATTATTTGGCTGGGGTGAATAACTTGCATTGACCATTCGCGCCCCCACTTTTTTGACCAAGCACGTACATCAACCTTTTGGTTCAAATACTTTTCAAGCGCCGTAAAGTAACGATAATTCGATGCCGGAATCCACATATAACATTGTTTAGACAAATATAGCTTAGCCCCCTTCTTTGTATATTGAATTGACTGAACTCGGCCCTTAAACCTCCCCCAACGGTGCTTCAACTTACTAACCACTTGTACAGTCGCGGGATTCAGCTGGTGGCTAGCTTGAGACCAAACGCCAGTCTCTCGACTCCGCGCATACTTTTGCGCCATTGATAATGTATGGGAGTATTTTATATTTGGCGGGTGAATGCTTAATGTTGCCATGCCACTTTTTAGTAATTCAGAATTAACATGCAAGCCATTATCTAAAAAAACATAGGCCAAGCTACGGCCGTAATGGTCAACTTTTTCAACATCATATTCTAAATAGACTTGATGCTGAGCTAGCATCTTTTGCAAATATTGTTTAGCTGGTAAGGCACCCTGCTCAGCCACTCGCCCATTATGTTCAAGCTCAGGCGTATTAATACCAAGTAAACGAACTTTTTCCCCGCCACGCAAGATGATTGTATCGCCATCAACAACCCACCGAACCTGTTGCAACGACTGAGCATTAACTGACGTAAAACTGACAATTAACAGCAGTGAGCAGGCAAACACTCCCAGACTAAAACCACCTAAACGCTTACTTAAAGCGAACATAATTCAATTTTTAGCCGATCAATTATCATTATTTGCCATCCATTAGCCTATAATTCATCACAGCTTAGTTTTTTTGCTATGACAATTCTAGATTCATCATAACAGGTAGGTTGCTCTTGTACGCACGCATACAAAATACACTCAACAAATTGATTAATACACAACAAAGTCACGTACTTTGTAACGGTCTTAAAGGTCTTGAAAAGGAGAGTTTGCGTGTTAATAAAGAAGGTAAAATTGCACAAACAGCCCACCCAAAAGAACTAGGCTCTGCACTTACCAACCCTTATATAACCACTGATTACTCTGAAGCCTTATTAGAGTTTATCACCCCGCCCTTTGCACAAGGTAGCGAGACCATTAATTTCATGGAAGCGGTTCATTCTTTTACCTACAAGCATTTAAACGACGAAATGCTTTGGGGTAGTAGCATGCCGTGTATTGTTGATGGAGATATGAGTATACCCATTGCAAATTATGGTGAGTCTAATATTGGAAAAATGAAACATGTTTATCGTATTGGACTATGGCATCGCTATGGACGAAGCATGCAAGCGATCGCTGGAATTCATTTCAACTACTCCTTAGCAGAAAACTTTTGGCCGGTTTATCAAGCTTTAGAAGGGAACACGCTGAATCGACAAGACTTCATTTCACAGTGCTATATGGATATGGCGCGCAACATACATCGCTACGGGTGGTTAGTACTCTATTTATTTGGTGCTTCACCTGCAATTTGCAAATCATTTTTAAAAGGCCAGTCACATAACTTTGAATCATTTGATATAAATACTCTTTTTAAACCCTATAGCACTTCTTTAAGGATGAGTGATATTGGTTATAAAAATGATGGGCAATCAAACATTAACATTTCATACAACACTCTAGATTCCTATCTTGCACGTCTACAGAGCGCCACCCAAACTACATTTGAAGACTACCAACAGATCGGCCTGAAGGATTCAAACGACGAATACAAACAACTTAACCTCAATATTCTACAAATTGAGAATGAATACTATAGTAATGTTCGCCCTAAACAAATCACTCAACCAGGTGAAACACCAAGTGAAGCATTAAAGAAACGTGGCGTACGTTACGTGGAATTGCGCTCAGTTGATATTGACCCTTTCGAACCTATTGGCATAAATGAAAGCCAGGTTTGTTTCCTTGAAGCCTTTATGATTTTTTGTCTTTTATCGGACAGTCCACCTTTATCAACTGCTGAAAAGGCTTGTGTAGATAACAATTTAACCACCGTTGCTACTGAAGGAAGAAAACCGGGGCTGCAGTTATTTAGAAATGACAAGAACATCACCTTGAAATCATGGGGGCTTGAAATATGTGAGCAAATGAAGACATTATGTCGACTTTTAGATGCTGGTGACACCACTAAACCCTACACAAATTCATTAGAAAAACAAATTGGAAAATTTAACAATGTAGAACTGACCCCTTCAGCAAAAGTACTTAATGCAATGGAACACGGCCAGCTACCCTTCTTCAGATTTGCTATGCAGCAAGCTAATCAGCACCATCAGTTTTTTAATGACAAGATTCTTAATGCCACAGAATTAAAATGCTTTGAAGATGCTAGTGTTAAATCTCACTTAGACCAGCTTAACCTAGAGAGCAGTGATTCATTGGGTTTTGATGAGTTTTTGCATGAATATTTCAGTCGAGCCAAGCATTCAACTGATTAAAGTCACACTCTTACTTCTATTCATATCTCTTTTTAGAATTATTATTGACCATAGATTTTGTTAAACTCGCCCATCAGATAAATTCTTTAATACTTTTATGAATATCCAAACATTACAATCGGAAGTTGCCGACAAAGAACCCCGTGAAATCATTAAGTCGATCTATGCCAACACTACTGACATAGCCATTTCTTTTAGTGGTGCAGAAGATATCGTTCTAATCGATATGGCATGTAAACTTGGCTTAAACCCAACTGTATTTACCTTAGATACAGGGCGATTACACGCCGAGACATATAGGTTCATACAAACTGTTATGGATCATTATCAAATAAAAATTGCCGTTTTAGCTCCAGAGCAAGATGCTTTAAATAAGCTTACTTATGAAAAGGGGTTATTCAGCTTTTATACCGATGGACACAAAGAGTGTTGCAGCATCCGAAAGGTTGCTCCACTTCGTCGTTATCTTTCTGGATTATCTGGCTGGGTTACTGGGCAACGCAGAGATCAAAGCAAAGCCACTCGCGATAGTTTACAGGTTGTAGAACTCGACGAAGCTTTCAACGGTAAAGATGGCGAATTAATTAAATTCAACCCATTATGTCACTGGAGTTCAGAGCAGGTTTGGAACTACATTAGAGCGCTTGAAATTCCATTCAATCCTCTACATTCTGAAGGATATATCAGTATTGGTTGTGAACCTTGTACACGAGCGACACTACCGCACCAAGACCCAAGAGAGGGTCGTTGGTGGTGGGAAGCAGCTGACAACAAAGAATGCGGCTTACATTCAAGCTCAACTAACAGCTAACACAACCCGCATTGCACCCACTTTTAGCATTCGTGCTAAAAGTGCGGTAATTCAATGTCTGAAAAGAGCTCATTAATTGCTGCCTGCTCTTTTAGTTGCATCGCCTTATCAATAGACTCCCTACTTAAATGTGGAGCAAATTTATTGATAAACTCGTACATATAACCACGTAAAAATGTATCTTTACGAATACCAATCTTAGTAACACTTTCGCCGAACAAGTGACTTGCATCTAATGCGACAAGGTCATTATCTATTTTTTCGTCATAGGCCATACGCGCAACAATTCCAACACCAAGGCCTAAACGTACATATGTTTTTATAACGTCGGCATCTACTGCTGTCAAAGCTACATCAGGCTGTAAGTTCTCCGCCTTAAAGGCATCATCTAACTTAGAGCGCCCAGTAAATCCAAACACATATGTAATTAGCGGATATTTAGCTACTTTTTCTAAAGAAACTTTCTGCTCATTGGCAAGCTCGTGCCCTTTTGGAACCAATATACAGCGTCCCCATGAATAACATGGCAGCATAATAAGGTTATCAAACAACTCTATAGCTTCTGTCGCAATGGCTATATCAACCTTGCCTTGAGAAACCATTTCAGATATTTGAACCGGTGTCCCTTGTTGAATATCAAGGCTAACCTCTGGCATATCATGCATAAAGTTTTTAATAACAGGCGGTAGTGCATAACGAGCCTGTGTATGTGTCGTTGCAATTGACAAGCGCCCTTTACTTTCATCACGGAACTCTTTTGCAATATTCTTTATATTTTCAGCTTGCATCAGCATTTCACCTGCAATGGCGATAATTTTCTTACCAGCCGGCGTCATATCAGTCAGGTGCTTACCGTTACGAATAAAGATGGGGATGCCTAATTCATCTTCAAGAATACGAATTTGTTTACTTATCCCAGGTTGAGAGGTATAAATAGTTTCTGCTGTTGCAGATACATTTAAGTTATTTTTAGAGACTTCCCAAATATAGCGTAATTGCTGTAGCTTCATGTTTTCTTATCTTTTATAGTTATAAATATAGAAATATATATTCCTTTTTATTATAAGGCATCTGTATTATATTTCAAGCCACTCTCATCTATTGGTTAAATTTTGGATCTTTTTTATATTATAGCGGGCGCTTCTGTTGGATTTATTATCGGCTTAACTGGTGTTGGTGGTGGGTCATTAATGACGCCCTTATTAGTACTAGGCTTTAACGTGCAACCCGCTATTGCTGTTGGTACAGACCTCTTATATGCTGCCATAACAAAATCAAGCGGAGTATGGACACACCAAAAGCTTAAAAATATAAATTGGTCGATTGTAAAAAACCTGAGTTTAGGAAGCATACCTGGCTCTATCATCTGTATATTCGCTATTCAGTACCTTAATTTGACTGGTGATATCTTCGAGCATATTATCTCTGTCACTTTAGGTTTTATGCTGATCCTTACTTCTGTAGTTATCATTTTTAAAGAAACCATTAGCAAACGCTTTAAGAGAACAGATACAACAGAACCTAGCCCTGCCATTATAGTAGTCCTGGGAGTCGTCCTAGGAGTGCTTGTCACACTTTCATCGGTTGGAGCCGGAGCTATTGGAAGTGCAATACTTTTTCTACTTTATCCCAGCTTAAAAACTCGTACAATTATTGGAACTGATATAGCGCATGCTGTTCCATTAACAGCAATTGCAGGTTTAGGACACTTTCAATTAGGTCACATTGATTTCACCCTATTATTAAGTTTATTAATAGGTTCTGTTCCTGCAATATATTTTGGAACAATGATGGGTGAAAAACTACCTGAAAAAACGCTTAAATATATCGTAGCTTCGATTTTACTTTTAATTGGACTGAAATTTACAATATAATTTTTTATATCACTAGACTGCATCGTCAACTAGTTAAACAAAAACATTCTATTGCTTAACTTTCTATATCCAATAAAGTATTTCAGAAAGAAATACTTTATTGGATATAGATGAAACATACAAGAAAGCAACCTCGTATATAAACGAGATTTCGTATTAAAATTTACGTTAAAACATACTTAGCACTTACTAAGTAATATTAATAATTGTTTATAATAACCACTAGAAAAATATTAAAAGGAATACAAAATGACTTTCGTAGTAACAGAAGCCTGCATCAAATGTAAATATACCGATTGTGTAGACGTGTGCCCAGTAGATTGTTTCCACGAAGGACCTAACTTCTTGGTAATTGACCCTGATGAATGCATAGACTGCACGCTATGCGAGCCTGAGTGCCCTGTAGAAGCGATTTACTCTGAAGATGAACTACCAGAAGGGCAAGAGCAGTTTATTCAAATAAACGCAGATTTAACTCCTTTATGGCCTGTAATAACAGATGTAAAAGATGCTCCTGAAGACGCTGATGAATGGGCTGGTAAAACAGATAAAATTGATTTGCTTGAAAAATAAAACCCATTTATTTTAAGCAAAAAAAAGCCGGGTTAACCCGGCTTTTTTTTAATCTTCAGAAGTAGTTTCTTCTGTTGGTATTTCACGATCTACCAATTCTACATAAGCCATTGGAGCAGCGTCACCAGTACGGAAGCCACACTTAAGAATTCTCAAGTAACCACCTGGACGCTCTTTATAACGAGGAGCTAAAGTATTAAACAACTTAGTAACACTATCCCTGTCTCTAAGACGAGAGAAAACTTGTCTTCTTTTTGCAACTGAGTCAGTTTTAGATGAAGTAATAATTGGTTCAATAAAACGACGAAGCTCTTTAGCTTTAGGAAGCGTAGTACGAATTACTTCATGATCGATTAGTGAATTGGCCATGTTTTTAAACATTGCTTTACGGTGGCTGCTGTTACGATTAAGCTGCCGTCCAGATTTACGGTGACGCATAGTTAATTCCTTAAATTAAATTGAAGCAACTGCCCTGTCACTAGTAATTAAACTAGAAGGCGGCCAATTTTCAAGACGAATACCTAAAGACATACCTTTTGAAGCTAATACATCTTTGATTTCAGTTAATGATTTCTTACCCAAATTAGGTGCTTTTAACAGTTCAACTTCAGTTCGTTGAATCAAGTCACCTATATAAAATATCTGTTCTGCTTTCAGACAATTTGCAGAGCGAACAGTTAATTCTAGATCGTCTACTGGTCGTAAAAGAATAGGGTCAAACTCTGGTTCTTTAGGTAATTCAGGCTCGTCAACAATATCTTTTAGATCCACAAAAACTGCAATGTGATGATGAAGAATTGTTGCTGCTGCACGAATTGTTTCTTCAGGATCAGTTGTACCATTAGTTTCTAATTCGATAACTAATTTATCTAAATTGGTACGTTGTTCTACACGTGCGGTATCAACGTTATAAGAGATTCGCTTAATTGGGCTGAAAGAAGCATCTAACAGTAAAGTCCCAATAGGAAGCTCTTCATCGCTTTGCTTACGTGAAGCCGCAGTTTGGTAACCTGAACCACGTTCTACTTTAATAGTCATTGATAACTTACCATTTGAAGTAAGATTAGCAATAACTAACTCTGGGTTAACAATCTCAACATCATGATCAACTTTGATATCAGCAGCAGTAACTTCCCCAGCTCCTTCTTTATCAATCGTTAAAACAGCTTCATCTTTAGCATTAAGAGATACAGCAAGATCTTTTAGGTTAAGCATGATGCTAATAACATCTTCTTGAACACCATCAATAGTCGAATATTCGTGAAGAACACCCTCAATTTTAATCTCAGTTACTGCACAGCCAGATATTGAAGACAAGAGCACTCGTCTTAGAGCATTACCAAGAGTGTGGCCATAGCCACGCTCCATAGGTTCAATCGTTACTTTAGAAAAAGTAGGCGTTATTGATTGAACTCCAGTAACTTTAGGCTGTAAAAAACCTGAAAGTAAATTTTGCATTATATTTCCTCTTTGAGATTACTTAGAGTAAAGTTCAACAACAAGATGTTCATTAATTTCAGCAGATAGATCAGATCTAACTGGTTTAACTTTAAAGGTGCCTTGCATTTTCTTAATATCAAGCTCGATCCACTCAGGGATTCCACGTTGCTCAACGAAATCAAGCGCAGATTTAATTCTGTTTTGATTTTTAGCACTTTCTTTAACTTCTACAACATCATCAGCTTTAATTTGGAATGAAGGAATGTTAACGCGAACGCCATTCACAACGATACCATTATGCCTTACCAACTGTCTTGCTTCAGAACGTGATGAAGAAAACCCCATACGGTAAACGACATTATCTAAACGACACTCAAGAAGTTGCAATAAGTTTTCACCTGTTGAACCTTTGATGCGAGCAGCTTCAGCGTAGTAACTACGGAACTGCTTTTCAAGCACGCCATATGTACGGCGTAGCTTTTGCTTTTCACGTAACTGTAAAGCATAGTCTGAAAGGCGAGTACGACGCTGACCGTGCTGTCCTGGAGGGTAAGCCCTTTTTTCCATCGCACACTTAGCTGTGTAACATTTCTCACCTTTTAAATAAAGTTTTTCGCCTTCACGACGACATAAACGACATTTTGAATCTGTATATTTAGCCATTTTATTATCCTTTTATACGCGTCGTTTTTTAGATGGACGACAACCATTATGTGGAATAGGCGTCACATCTTCAATGAAGGTAATGTTGAAACCAATATTATTAAGAGCACGAACAGCTGACTCACGACCAGGACCAGGCCCTTTGATCTTAACTTCGAGGTTTTTCATACCGAAGTCTTTAGCAACTTCGCCAGCACGTTCAGCAGCTACCTGAGCAGCAAATGGTGTGCTTTTACGAGAGCCTCTAAAGCCAGAACCACCAGCAGTCGCCCAAGAAAGAGCATTGCCTTTACGGTCTGTGATAGTGATAATCGTATTGTTAAATGTAGCATGTACATGAACAATGCCATCTACAACATTCTTTTTAACTTTCTTTTTACTACGACTTGGTTTAGCCATACTGCAAGTATCCTTTAATTAAATCTTATTTTCTGATTGGTTTGCGTGGACCTTTACGAGTCCGAGCATTTGTTTTAGTACGTTGTCCACGCACAGGTAAACTTCTACGATGACGAATACCACGGAAGCAACCTAAATCTAATAAGCGCTTGATATTCATCGATACTTCACGACGCAAATCGCCTTCGATTAAGTATTTACCAACCTCTGTACGTACAAGCTCTAACTGATCTTCAGTTAGTTCTCTAATTTTAGTAGTTGCGTCAACCCCACTTGCTTCACAAATAGCTTTTGATCGTGTAAGACCAATGCCATATATTGAAGTTAGTGAAATAACAATGTGCTTATTATCAGGTACATTAATACCAGCAATACGTGCCATTAAGTCTCTCCGTTATTTTAGCCAGTAGAAAACCGGCAATTTTAATCTTTATTTTGAATTACTACAAGCTAAATATTAGCCTTGACGTTGTTTATGACGTCCATCCTTGCAAATTACTCGGACAACACGTTTACGTTTAACAACTTTACAATTACGACAAATTTTCTTTACTGATGCTCGAACTTTCATTTATATACTCCGACTAGAATCTTAAATTAAGAATTTTTAAGATTCGATTTTTTCATTAAACCTTCATATTGTTGTGACATGAGATGCGATTGCATTTGAGCAATAAAATCCATCACAACAACGACAATAATCAATAGTGATGTACCACCAAAGTAAAATGGCACATTCCAATAAACAATCAAGAACTCAGGAAGCAAACATACTAAAGTTATATACATAGCACCTATTAAAGTAAGCTTAGTAATTACACCATCAATATATTTGGTTGTTTGCTCTCCAGGTCTAATTCCTGGAATAAAAGCACCTGACTTCTTTAAATTGTCAGACGTATCTCTAGAATTAAAAACTAATGCTGTATAGAAGAAGCAAAAGAAAATAATTGCAGAAGCATACAAAAGCACATAAATAGGCTGACCTGGAGATAACATGCTAGATATATCTTGCAACCAACCCATACCCTCACTATTACCAAACCAACCAGCTATAGTTGAAGGGAACAATATAATACTTGAAGCGAATATAGGAGGAATAACACCAGCCATATTAAGCTTTAAAGGTAGAAAACTAGACTGACCAGCCATCATTTTATTACCTTGCTGCCTTTTTGCATAGTTAATTTTAATTCTACGCTGCGCTCGTTCTACAAAGATCACAAAAGCTGTAACTGCAATAGCAACGACAAATAGCATAATCACCATTAACGCATTCATCTCACCTGTTCTTACTAGCTCAAGCGTGCCACCAATTGCAGACGGTAGTCCAGCAACAATTCCACCGAAAATAATGATAGAAATACCATTACCAATACCACGTTCAGTTACTTGTTCACCTAACCACATCAAGAATAAGGTGCCACTTACTAACGTAACAACAGCCGTAAACATGAAAGTCATACCAGGGTTAAAAACAACTGGCAAACCACCTGCGCTTTGCCCTTGAATTGCAGTAGCAACACCAATTGCTTGAAAAGTTGCCAATACAACGGTGAAGTATCTAGTGTACTGAGTAATCTTTCTTTTACCAGATTCGCCTTCTTTTTTAAGCTGTTCAAACTTAGGAACAACAGAAGTCATAAGCTGGATAATAATAGACGCAGATATATAAGGCATAATCCCAAGTGCGAATATACTCAACCTTTTAAGCGCACCACCAGAAAACATATTAAACATATCTAATATAGTTCCGGCCTGTTGCTCAAACATTAGAGCTAAGGCATGCGGGTCAATGCCAGGAACTGGAACATGCGCTCCAATCCTAAAAACAAACAAAGCACCTAAAACAAAAAGCAATCTGCTTTTTAATTCAGGTACGTTACTTAATCCACCTTTATTAGCAGCTCCTGAAGACGCCATAGCTTAAGCTACACTTCCGCCAGCAGCTTCAATAGCTTTAGCTGCACCTGGTGTTGCAAGAACACCCTGTAATTTGACAGCGGTAGCTATTTCACCAGAAAGTATCACTTTAACTCTTTTAGTGAAAGCAGGAACAATATTCGCTAAAACTAAAGTTTCAAGCGTAATAACATCGCCTGGCAAGCCGACCAACTCATTAAGTCTTACTTCAGCAGATAACCTTTTCTTTGCTGAGTTAAAACCAACCTTTGGAAGCCTTCTTTGAATAGGCATCTGCCCACCCTCGAAACCAACTTTACGGTAACCACCTGAGCGAGATTTCTGACCTTTATGACCACGACCGCATGTTTTACCTAGACCAGAACCGATACCACGACCCACTCTTTTGGCAGCTTTAGTACTACCTGGAGCAGGTTTAATTGTATTCAATAACATTTCTAAACCTCTTCTACTTCGAGCATATAGTGAACTTTATTGATCATGCCTCTATTTTCTGGCGTATCAATAACTTCAACAGTTTGATGCATTTTTCGTAAACCAAGTCCTGCAACACATGCTTTATGTGAAGCTAAACGACCATTTTTGCTACGAATCATTGTTACTTTGATTTTTTTATCAGTCATAATAATTATCCAACAATATCTGCTACAGATTTACCACGCTTCATTGCAACTTCTTCAGCGTTAGTCATACCAGATAAACCTTTAATTGTTGCACGAACAACATTTGCAGGATTATTGCTACCAACACATTTTGCAAGAACATCATGCACACCAACAACATCAAATACAGCACGCATCGCACCACCTGCGATAATACCAGTACCTTCAGATGCAGGCTTCATAAACACCTCAGCAGCCCCGTAATTAGAAACAATAGGATACTGCAAAGTATTACCACTAAGATTTACAGTCACCATGTTTTTACGAGCTTGCTCCATAGCTTTTTGAATCGCTACAGGCACTTCACGAGCCTTGCTGATACCAAAGCCAACACGACCTTTACCGTCGCCTACAACAGCTAACGCTGAAAATCTAAATTGACGACCACCTTTTACTACTTTAGAAATTCTTCTAACAGTGATTAACTTTTCTTGTAAATCGTCTTGATTATTTTTATTAGGTATTGATGCCATAATTGCCTCTAAAATTCCAAACCATTTTCACGTGCAGCTTCAGCTAAAGCTTTAACACGCCCATGATATTTATATCCTGAACGATCAAAAGCAACCTTAGTTACTCCAACTTTAACAGCGCGTTCAGCAATAAGTTTACCAACAACACTTGCAGCTTCAGCATTACCAGAATTCTTAAAAGAATCACTGATTTCACTAACTAGTGTGGATGCAGACGCGATAATTTTCGAACCATCAGCTGATGTAACTTGCGCATAAATATGTCGAGGTGAACGATGAACGCTCAAACGATCTTTACCGCTTTCTTTAATACGACTTCTTGTTTTAGTTGCTCTACGCAACCTTGAACTTTTCTTATCCATTATTTCGCCTATTTCTTCTTAGCTTCTTTCATAACGACATGCTCACCTACATAGCGAATCCCTTTACCTTTGTAAGGTTCAGGAGAACGGTACGCACGAATATCAGCAGCAACCTGGCCTACTAATTGCTTATCACTACCTTTGACTATTATTTCTGTTTGGCTAGGAGCTTCAATCGTAATACCTTCTGGAATCGGATGCTCAACAGGGTGAGAGAAACCAAGAGTTAAACTTAAAACACGACCTTTCACTTGCGTTCTATAACCAACGCCACGTAGCTCTAATTTCTTTTCAAAACCAGTTGTAACACCCACAACCATGTTATTGACAAGAGCACGCATTGTACCAGATAAAGCAACCGAAGACTTATCAGAAGCTTTAGACTTGAACGTAACAGTAGAACCATTAAGCTCTATATTAACACAACTAAGAGCATCACATGTGAGCTCTCCGTTTTTACCTTTTACAGTCAACTTCCCTTCAACATTTTTAAACTCAACGCCTGTAGGTAGTTCAACTGGACTATTTGCAATTCTTGACATAATAAAACCTTATTAACTTACGTAACAAAGGACTTCGCCGCCATGCCCCTGAGAGCGTGCCGCACGGTCAGTCATTAAACCTTGTGATGTAGAAATAATTGCGACACCTAAGCCACTTTTAACTTTAGGAAGCTGATCTTTTGATTTATAAACCCTAAGACCCGGCTTACTTACTCGATCAATAGTTTCGATAACAGGCTTACCTTGGAAGTATTTCAAAGTAATAACCAAAGTCGGTTTTTTTGCTTCATCTTCAGCTTTTTCAGAAGATAAAACATAACCTTCTTCTTCAAGCACATTAGCTAGTGCAAGTTTTTTAGTTGAAAATGGCATACTAACTGTTTTCTTTTCAGCAGACTGCGCATTACGAATGCGAGTTAACATATCTGCAATTGGATCACTCATACTCATTGATATATTCCTCTTTTACCAGCTAGCTTTAGACAAACCAGGCACATCACCGCGCATAGTTGCTTCACGTAATTTATTACGACCTAAGCCGAACTTTCTATAGTAGCCATGTGGGCGACCAGTGATATTACAACGATTGCGAATACGAGAAGGACTCGAATCTCTTGGTAAAGCTACTAGTTTTGCTTGAGCATCTGCAACTTGATCATAAGAAGACTTTGGGTCTCTGATAATCTCTTTTAATGCTGCGCGTTTAGCGGCATATTTAGCTACCAAGCGAATTCGCTTATTTTCTCTAGCTATCATTGATTTCTTAGCCATTTTCTAACCTTGTTTTTTAATAGGGAAATTGAAAGCCTTCAGTAGAGCACGGCCTTCTTCATCATTTTTCGCTGTTGTGGTTATTGCAATATCCAACCCACGTAGCGTATCAATTTTATCATAATCAATTTCAGGGAAGATAATTTGTTCAGTAACACCCAATGAGTAATTACCTCTACCATCAAAAGATTTATCACTTAAACCACGGAAATCTCTAATACGTGGAATAGCAATTGAGATTAAACGTTGCAAGAAATCATACATACGATCATTTCTTAACGTAACTTTACAACCAATAGGCATATCATCACGAATTTTGAAACCAGCGATTGATTTTCTAGCAATCGTAATTACAGGCTTTTGACTTGATATCTTCTGTAAGTCAGACACTGCATTTTGAATTACTTTCTTATCCGCAACGGCTTCACCAACACCCATATTAAGGGTGATCTTCGTGATTTTCGGCACTTCCATTATAGATTTAAATTTAAGTTCCTTCATTAAAGCTGGAACCATTTCTTTTTTATAACGTTCTTCTAAAATTGACATGACTATTCTCTTAATTCTTAAGCGTCGAGCACTTCATTATTTGATTTGAAGAACCGCACTTTTTTGCCATCTTCAAGAACTCTAAAACCAACACGATCAGCTTTTTTAGTTTGAGGATTGTAAATGGCTACATTAGAAACATTGATTGGCATTTGCTTTTCAGTAATACCACCCTCAATACCTTTATTTGGATTTGGCTTTTGGTGCTTCTTAACTGTATTAATGCCTTCAACCAGAACTTTTTCTGCAGAAACCACTGAAAGGACAACACCAGTCTTGCCATTGTCTTTGCCAGTTAATACGATAACCTCATCGCCTTTTTTAATTTTATTCATAATTAAACTTTAATTAGTTAAATAACTTCAGGAGCAAGTGAAATGATTTTCATAAACTTTTCATTTCTAAGCTCACGAGTAACAGGGCCAAAGATACGAGTACCAATAGGCTGAAGGTTTGCATTTAGGAGCACTGCTGCATTTCCATCAAAGCGAATCGTTGAACCATCTGGACGACGAATGCCTTTACGGGTTCTAACAACAACCGCATTTACAACATCACCTTTCTTTACTTTACCACGAGGGATAGCGTCTTTAATGCTGACTTTAATAATGTCACCAATTCTTGCGTAACGCTTATGCGATCCGCCCAACACTTTAATACACATAACGTTGCGAGCACCGCTATTGTCGGCTACATCAAGCCTTGTCTGCATTTGAATCATTACTTACTCCGACTAACTCTATTTAGTTTTTTCGATAATTTCATGTAGCTTCCACGTTTTCGACTTAGAAATTGGTCGACAGGAAACTAATGAAACAATATCACCTTCTGAGCACGAATTATCTTCATCGTGCGCATTGAATTTTGTTGTACGCTTAATAACTTTACCGTACAGAGGGTGCATTTCTTGACGTGTAACCTTCACTGTAATTGACTTATCAGCTTTATTACTCGTTACAACACCAGAAATTGTTCTTAGAGTTTTTTCTTCAGTACTCATTTAGACTCACCCTTTTGCGCATTTAAAATTGTTTTTATACGGGCGATATCTCCACGCACAACACCAAATTGATGCACTTGATTTAATTGGCCCGTTGAATTTTGCATACGCAAATTGAACTGCTCTTTTCTTAACTCCATCAAAAGCTCTGAAAGCTCTTGTGAAGTTTTATCTCTTAATTCAGACGCTTTCATTACATTATTGTCCGTTCAGCAAATTTAGTTTTAAAAGGAAGTTTTGCGGCCGCTAATTTAAATGCTTCAACAGCAACTTCTTTAGTAACACCCTGCAATTCAAATAACATTGTTCCAGGCTTAATTTGAGCAACCCAAAATTCAACACTACCCTTACCTTTACCCATACGTACTTCTAAAGGCTTTTTAGTAATCGGCTTATCAGGGAAAACACGAATCCAAACTTTACCACCACGCTTAATATGACGAGTAATTGTACGACGACCCGCTTCAATCTGACGTGCAGTCATTCTACCACGCTCGATAGATTTTAAACCGAACTCACCGAAGCTAACACTGCTTCCACGATGCGCTAAACCGGTATTTCTATTCTTATGCGCCTTTCTAAATTTCGTTCTTTTTGGTTGTAACATCTATAGCACCTATTCTCCAGCAAGTTCCTTAGAACCTATTACAGGAAGAGTAGACTTATCGTCAAAAACCTCACCCTTAAAGATCCAGACCTTAATTCCTAAGATCCCATAAGTAGTCAAAGCTTCAGTAAAGCCGTAATCAATATCAGCACGTAAAGTATGCAAAGGCACTCGACCT
>Ga0209081_1000583_pt1 | contig 22030 bp, 14 predicted proteins | sample GOMGulsemesocosm_4_FD_184636 | JGI IMG/M metagenome (GOLD analysis project Ga0209081, IMG submission 184636) | Methane-oxidizing microbial communities from mesocosms in the Gulf of Mexico - GOM15B Gulf of Mexico (SPAdes) (version 2) | ecosystem: Environmental > Aquatic > Marine > Cold seeps... | reverse complement strand
TCGAGTAGGTCAGTAATTTCAACAGGTATTAACTAAAAAACTACCTACGATGCTGATGCCGTGTGACCCACCCAAATTTTTCTCGACACTCAACAGCTCCCAAAAACTGGCAATGTTTTTTTGACAAGCACACGGCTAAAAGACAACCTTCAAGGCTGTCGAGCCTAGCACCAGCAACAGCCAGACCGTGCCAACACCATACAAGCCCAACTTGGCCAAGAGCGTTCCGTAGCGGCTGCCGGCCATGCGGTAGGCGCGCAGGTAAAAAAACAGCAGTAGCAATGCGCCAACAACCGCGATGGTTATTCCCTCCGCTATCAGTATTGAGAGCGCGTACATCATGGGTTGCAGGATGCTGTGGTTCCAGACAGCCGTGTGCTCAAAGACTTGCCCGTCGCGGCTGGCGATCACCTGGATCGAACTGTTGTCAGTGACCAGTGGATTCATTCCAATGCCCTCCCAAGGCGGTATTTCAACTAAGGTTACAGTGAGGTGTTTATTCTTCCTGCCAATCAAGAACAATAGGTGCGTTATCGCCTCCATCAAAGACCTAAGAGTAGAGAATTTAGGGAAGCTGCTGTGGAGAAACATCCAGACCAGATCGCGCCAAACACGGCCCTGCAATGGCTGGCGCATACTCGGGCGTTGGAGAAGCGCGGTGAATTTTTGCTCGCCTATGACACTGCCATGCAGGGTTTAAAGGCGTTCCCCGACGATACTCCGCTTCAATATCGCTCAGTTTTGGTGCTGGCTCGCGCCGGCGCCAGCAACCTAGCCTGCCGGCGTTATGATCAATACCAGCTACAACAACACAACAGCGAGGACATAGCCGCTCTCGGCGCCCGTCTCGCCAAAGACGCTGCACTGGGAAGCCATGGTGAGGCGCGCCAGCATAAAGCCCTTGCCGCCGCTCACCAGTACCAAGCCATTTTCCAGCGAACCGAAGGTTATTACCCAGGTATTAATGCCGCTAGTTTGCACCGACTAGCCGGCAACGTCGTTCTGGCTGAACAACTGGCGCAAACCATCATTCGACAACTGGATCGGTTACCGGTTAACAGGGACAATACTGAAAATTCCGCTGCCGATGAGGAAGCCTATTATCGCCTGGCGACCCGTGCAGAAGCCCTGCTAATCCTCGGCCAGAGCGAAGCGGCTGAAGCTAGTTTGAGACAAGCGTTTAAAGTCTCAGCGGGAGACTGGGCCGCACTGGCCAGTACTCGCCGTCAACTGCGGCTGATTTGTCAGGTCACTCGGCAAGATGATCGTCTGCTCGGGGCTTTATTATCACCCAATGTGATTCACTATTGCGGGCATATTATTAGCCCTAAAGGCAGTGATGGTCGCTTTAATGCCGACCGGGAAGAGGAAATTGCCGGCGCTATAAACCAACAGCTCTGTAAACTCGGCAGCGTCATCGGCTACGGTTCACTCGCCGCTGGCGCCGACATAATGATTGCCGAAGCGTTGCTAGACCTGGGCTGGGAACTGCACGTCGCTCTGCCCTTTTGCCTCGAAGAATTTATCGAGGTGTCTGTTCGCCCCAGCGGGGAACACTGGGTCGAACGCTTCCACCACTGCCTGAGGTCGGCGCAAAGCCTGCGCTATGCCACCGAGGACAGCTATCTGGGTGATGACCAACTATTTAGCTATTGCAGTGGACTGACGATGGGACTCGCGGTACTGCGCGCGCACTATCTGGACGCGCCGGTAAGCCAACTGGCTGTCTGGGACGGTCAAGCCGCTCAACAGTCGGTCGGCACTGCCTATGATATCCACTGCTGGGCAAAGCTGAGTTTGCCGCAAACACTGATTCCCCTGCCAAGCTCATACCGTGCGCCGAATCCACCTGAAGGCGTCAGACCCCAGCTGTTACGGCAGCAGCGAGCGATGCTGTTTGGCGACGTTAAAGGTTTCAGCGGTCTCAGCGACCAACAGCTGCCTGACTTTATCGAACAGGTACTTGGCCGTTTGGCCAGAGTACTGGATGGCTTCGGTAATAAAATCAGTTTTAGAAATACTTGGGGGGATGGTGTTTTTGTCGTCTTTGAGGATGTTAGAGAAGCGGCGCTCTGCGCACTGATGATGCAGCAGGCCATGGCAGAGCTGCGCTGTGAGGATTATGGATTGCCACCGGCGCTTGCACTTCGTCTGGGTTGCCATTACGGCCCCATCTACCACACCCAAGACCCTATTTTAAAGGTCGATAACTACTTTGGTGCGCATGTCAGTCGCACCGCACGCATAGAGCCTGTTACACCTGAAGGTTCGGTGTATGTAACGGAAGCGTTCGCCGCGATCTTGGCACTCGAGCAAGAGGGCGCACCCGCCGTCGATAACGCAAGCGATCCTTTAGACGCCCCCTTATATGGCACTTCAGACGACGTCTCACCCACTGCCCCTCTCAAGTCTTGTACCGATGCTACAGATCAAGCGGCAAACCTGACAAACCGCATTCGCTTTGCCTGTGACTATGTCGGCAGGGTACCGGCCGCCAAGGGTTATGGCGATCTGGCGATGTACCTGCTGAGCCTGCATCGTTAAAACCCGTTCAGGGTGAATCCTGCGGGGTCTCATTGATTAATAACTGCGGCGGTACTCCATACGTATTATATCTTCATACCATTCATCATCGGTCAAAGAACTGCCATAACCCACATATACAGAGTGTTCATTGCCCATCGCCACCCTGACCCCCAGTTTTATGTTAGTAATGGTGTCGCCGTCACTCTCGCGAAACACAGCACTGGCCGCTGATCCATCAGCAGATTCTATCGACTGCCCACCCATAACGATCCAATTTACCAGCTCTATGACGGGTGTTACTCGGGTGACGTCCGAAACCACAAAATCGTAACCAATGCCTAGGCCCGAGCGCAGAACCTCACCGGCATAATCCTCATCGGGAAAAGGGGTTCCCACGCCACTGGCACCATCAATAGGTACCCAGTAACGCAGTTCTGCTGCAATCGTCCAGTGCTCATCCAACCTACCAAAATATAGAAGACCGGGTTCGATGCTGTAGTGATCGGTACCCAAAGCATCCTCGGCATCCCCAGTAGGCAGGTAGGTCTTTAACTGGAAGGTCAGGTGCTGGGTGCGACTGTCCAGCAGCCCCCACTTAAGTCCCAACCTTATATCGGCTATGCCCTCGGTGCTACCAATCACCTCACCATCAATAAAGCGCACCGGCAGTTCCGCGAATATGGAAAATTGTCGGTTAAAAGCATGTTCGTAATCGAAGCGAAGGTCTTGATAATCCAACGACGTCTCGATGAGCCTGGAGTTACCGTCGGGCGTACCACTGACCGTCCCTGCAGGGCCGGGTGCCGCAGGGTTCAAACCCAGTACTCTGTAGCAACCACACTCTGCATAGAAAAACTCAGCTCGGTCACCAACCGTAGAATTCCTTGCATTGTCATAGCGCAGCTGCGCGCGAGTGTGAATCACGGCGTTATCGATATAACCGGTATTACTGTCCGAGACAAACATCGACATACGATGACTCGGCTCCTGCGCCAAGGCAGGCTGAGCCAATAAAACAGCACTGAATGTAATACTCGCCAGCGCTTGGGTCAGTTGTGTTTTTGAAGTATTCATACTGCATCTCCGCCAGAAATTATCTCGCCAAGATTCGCGCCATCCCCCCGCCAAAGCGAGAACCGCCACTGCTTAAACGCTTAATCATTCAACCCCGAGTTGAGCGAGGATGTATGCAAAAGTCGTTGTAATTGCCGATCTGTTGCAAGGTGCGACAAGGGCCCATGGCCTCGAGTATTTTCGGCGATAGCTTTCACCGAAAAACCCGCGGCCAATGACTGCCGCAAAAATAATAACGTTTTCTTGTCATACTGTTTATGTAAAACTTCACGCTGCGCTGCACTTAATGTTTTATCTTTGAGCAATAGCTGCGTCGCGCGACCCAATAAATAGGCGGCATCCGACAATCGCTCCTTTAATTGATCGGTACCCTCATAAGCTTCAAAGAAAAGCTGCGCTGTGCTTACCGCTGATGCGTGATCACCAAGCCGTATATAGGTGTCAGACAACAACCAATAAGCATTAGACAAATTCCGTTTATAACTGGAATTAACCGATACCGAATTGATCGCATTTAAAAAATGGGTGATGCCTCTAGAGAGCAGAGAAACCGCTTGTTTATAGTCCCCTGCGTCGATTTTAAGTATAGCAAGGCTGGACAAAGCGCCAGCAAACCGGTCATTTATTAGCGGTGATTTTTCAAAGCCGACCATTGTTAACTCCAGCTCTTCGAATTGACGCACCGACTCCTCCAATACGACGATGGCCGCCGCACTGTCATTGCCTGCCCGCAGTATCGCGCCACGGGTGTTTAAACCATTGGCAATTTCCCCGCGCAACTCGGCAATAGGCAAGGCCAAACCTTCGAACAAAGCCAAGGCCGCCGAATTTGCGGCTAACGCCGCCTCAACCTGCCCCGCCACAAAGTGAAGATTGGCCAGGTTGTTATAAAATCTAGCCAAACCCTCGCGGTAATCACGGCGCTCAGAATCTTCGATCAGCAACTGGGTCACCTGATTAATGGCCTGCTGATAGGCGGCAACCGCCTCATCCATACGTCCCATGCGTCGCAACAGACTGGCCAGGCCGTTTTTCGTGCGCGCCAAACGCCAGCGATCAAGGGGGTCTCTGCGCTCTTTTGTCAGTGTTTGGAATATATCTTGAGAACGGCGAAAGCTCGTCTCTGCCTCTTCCATGCGTTCACTCTGGCCACCGAGTAGAATGGCGCGGTTATTAAACACTCGCGCCAATTCGTGTTGGTAGTCCCAACGCTCTGGGAAACGTTCTATCAGGCGTTGGTGATAATAGTGAGCTTGTTGGTAGGCAACTTCAGCGGCCGCACGGTCATAGCCCATGATCTGCAGCGCGTACCAATTGTAGGCTTCACCGAGGCGATGTTCGATTGTGGCATGGCCGGGAAATACTATGAGTAATTGCTTGAGTCGATCTATGGCATCGAGGTTGGTGACCGTCGCCCGCTCAACTAACCCCTGCAGGTGATAGATCTTACCCAATCGCACCTGCGCCACCGCTGTCTCTAGTTGCAGCTGTAAATCCGCCGAAGAGTCCTGTTGCAGCGCCTCATAAAAATGCTTGGCCTTTTCCAATAGCCGCTGGCGCAAGGCTTCGGTTTGCGGGATTTTTGCCAGCGAATTTTCAACCGCCACATCACCGAGCATTTCATCGACGGCGGTGACGGCCAAGCTGAAATTACTTTCCGCACGTTGGCGCTCACGCTCGGCCAACTGCTGCTGAACCCCCGCAAATATCGCAAACACCAGCAGAACCAAGGATACCCCCCAAGCCACCTGAAGGCGTTTGCGACGTACTTTACGGCGCTCGTCCTGCTGACGCTGTCTCTCGACCGCACTGGCATCGAGAAACATCATGGCCCTGCTAAAGCCACCGCCGTAGCGCTCAGCCCAAAGTTCTGTGGGGTCTGCCGCCTCTCGCCAATTCAAACCTATTTGTAATTCAGGGTCGCCCCAGAGACTGCCAATGCTTTGCTGATAACGCTCAGCCGCATGGGATACCCGCCTATAATTGCGCACCGATTCCTGTTCTTCAGCAATCCAGTCCAACAAGCGCTGCCAAACCCGCATCAAGCTCTCATGGGTGAGGTCGATAATACTCTCGTGGCTGAGCGCTACCTCTGGTGCGGGCATCAAGAAACAGCGTCCCTTGCGGCGAAACACCTCCACCACATCCATCATCGCCTGGGGTTCCACCGCGGCTAGATCGCTGAGCTCCTCGATTGAGCAGGGACGACGCACACCGCGACCATCGTCGCCGATTTCCGTAAGTGATTTAAACAACACCTGCGCTATACGCTGGGCTTCTGGGTCAACCAGTGATTCGTATGTTTCCTCCGCATGCTGCGACAGGCAGGCCTCCATGGTCCCGCTCGCCTGATAATGAGCAACAGCAAGCTGATGATTTTCGGCTGTAATTTCTCCGGCGCGCCACAGATCCCAGCTGCGCATAAGCGCGTGTTGTAACAGCGGTAAGCGGTCTGGGTTATCCCCTACATCGTTGAGCAGTTGTACCAACAGCTGCGCTGAAAGTGCTCCGCCACCCACCTTCACTGGGCCTTCAATGGCGCTGCGCAAGTCGCGGCGCCCCATTCGCGGCACCAAAAATAAGCCGGCGTTAATGGCCTCAGGGAGCCCCGGGTAGTCGTTGCAGTCGCCGATAAAATCCGAGCGCATAGTGAGGGCGATATAGATTGGTAGATGATTCTGCTCAGCGGCTCCCAGCAAGCGTTTGACGAACGCCCTGGCCTCCTCCCGAGCCGTCTGCTTTTGCGAATCGTCCTCGGCCAGGCACTGGTAGCGAAACAGCTCCTCAAATTGATCCACTACCAACAACAGGTTCTCCCCTTCGGGCAGCTGCGCCTGGCGAACGCAATCCACCAGCCCCTGATTACTGCGCAGTAGCGTCGCCTCAAGCAAGACCTGCTGTGTGCTGGCGATATGGTCGCTGTTTAAATGGCTGTGTATCGGCAATATATCTGGATGGCTCAGGGCCTTGGCCAGGTTCACAATCGGCTGTGCGCCTGGGCGCATCAAAGCCACCCGCCAGCGCGAACCAGCGCTGACCATATAACCGCTATAAAGCGAGGGAATCATACCCGCCTGTAACAGCGATGATTTACCGCAGCCGGAGCTGCCGACAATGCTCAGGAAGCGTGTCTGGCGCAGCCGCGTCAGCAGCTGATCGACCAGCCGCTCGCGACCAAAAAACAGGTGGTCGTCCTCTAGCTCAAATGGCCTGAGGCCACGAAACGGATTATCCTGCTCGCTCATAGATCCATCACCCTAGCGCCGCAACTGAGCTAGAAAGGGGTCGAGCAGTTCACGCGAGAAGGCATCTGGCTGCTGGATCACCAGTGCTTCACGGGTGCGCAGCCATTGCTTGTCGCGGCTGTGGGGTGGCGCCACCAAAATACTCTTGGCTTTTAATGGCACGCTTCGTCTCTGGCCATCGCTTTTTCGCAGCTCGCGCAGCTTGCGTTTGAGCCACAGGTCATTGCCGCGGGCGTAGTAGATCAATACCGCATCAGCGCGGCAGAGGCTGTCTTCGTGATCCTCCCGCACCTCCGCTTCATCACCTTCGAACACTGGCAGAATAACCTCGAAGCCGGCGTCAAACAGACAGTCAGCCAGTTCATTGATGCTATCCATATCCGTGGCGTCACAGATCAAGTAGATACATTGCAGGTCGTCGCCAGCGTATTGATCCGCCTGAGCCTGAGCCGGAGTGCTAGGTGATAGAGGGGATGAGGCTTGAACTGGCTGTACTGGCGCTGCTGGCACTGGTGTTAACTGAACTGGCGCCGACCGCACAGGTAGCAGAGGCGCTGAAATAGGTTTGGGCTCTGCGGCACGCTTGGCCGAGGCCTGTTTATTGGCTTTCAATAGTTCGTGAATCTGTGTTTTAAGATCTTCCAGCGGCCCTTCGAGCAGGTCGGCCCCGTATTCAAGGCGCGGGTTACTGCGCTGCGCGCTGATCAAATCATACTGTAGCTGATCCTCGGCCTGCAGACCCGGCGGTATCCACACCAGTCGCGAGAAACCGCCCTGCTCTTCGCGCGCTTGCGCCAGCTGATTGTCCTGCGCCGCAGCCGAGTGATCGGCGCCTTCGAGTAGCGATCCATAGTGTCGACCCAATGGATGGATCGACATGGCGCACAGGCCGAGTATATCGGCAACCAGTCGCGAGCGTTCAGCCGTATTATCAGGCAGCGGCCCCTCGGGGAAAACCCGTACCCCCAAGCCGGTCAGGTCTCGACGAATCGCCTCCTGCTGTTCTTTTAGATCAAAACTACAGCTGGCGATGAAAACCGCATCGGGCAGTACTTCAGCGGTGAACGTCGGCGAAGTATCCGCCGCTAAACAGGGCTGAGCGGTATCATCTTCTAGCTGGTGCAACAGGTGACACATATCCTGGGCAAGGTCATCGAGTTTGAACCAGAAGGCGCGCTCTGCCTCGCCGCCAAATACTTTATTGAGCTCGCGCGCGCGTCCGGTATCCGGGTCTATGGTAAAAAACTCATAACCCAACACCGCGCGAATATTGGCTGGATGTTCATCCATCGGCACCGGTGTTTTAAGGATTTTAAAAATGCGGTTTTTTTCACCCACACGCAGGCCACCGGTTTGATCCGAGACCTGACAGAAGGTATCCAGCTCGCGGATACACCAGTCGGAATGCACATAGCGAGGCGAGAGCACCGACACCAACACCGCCACCCCTGGCAGCTGATCGACGATTTTATCGCCGAAGTAGTCATTGCCTTCGAGCTTTAGGTCACGCCAAATACTGGACTTGTGGCCGAGTAATTGATCGACGCGGACTTCGAGGGCGTGGTGAAACTGCGATACCCAGCCATCGGTATCTTTAACCAGCGGCTGATTGTCGATATGGGCGTAGCTGATGAATATATCGTTGCTGAACTCCATACTCGCAGTATAGGAGCCGTCAATGATATTGCAGGAACACTCGGATCCAAGTGAACTTAGCTACTCGCTTACATCATTAGGGGACAGGCTAATTTGCTGTTTTAACAGCTTGTTGGTTGCTTGTAGTGTCTGGAGGGCTATGTAGAAGCGATAGAAGTGGAGCTTAAACGTGCCGAAAGTTCGCCAAAATCATGGTGTGGTGCAACTGGATTGCCTCTCCGCCGATCAGCTCGCTAGCGCGGTCGATCATCACTCTCAAGGCGACAACCCCCACCCGCTATCCGCAACAGCTGCCGGTTGAGTCGGCCAAACACCCATTGGTTAACCGCGACGGCAGTATCAAGGCCGTCAGCCTGAAAGTGGGTTATCAGCATTTGGGTTAGGGCACCCCTGATGAATAGCGAGGCAGAGATGTCTGCAGTTTGCGGAAATAAAAAAAGCCAGCTTTATGAGGCTGGCTTTTTTATTGGCTTTCGATAACACCGATAGATTAAGGCTTAAATAATGAGCCTATCTTAATTGATCAGTTTTAATTGACCACCAGTGTATCGACATCCAAACTTGCAATCACTCTCTCAGCGGTATTACCTCGTCGAGTTTTGGTTCTTCCTGTTTGACCTAGAGTCCCCATCACCACCAGATCGGCACCAATGTCTTTGGCCACCGCGGCCACCACTTCGCTGGTATAGCCCTGTTGAATATGAATTTTGCTATTATCTAGGCCCGACTTGTTCACGAGCATGCCGCGATCAGGGTAGTGCAAAGAATCCAGATAACCATTAACGATGTGCAAGTCTGCGCCATAGTTGCTGGCTGTGACTTGTGCCATTGCGAAGATCTTGGTGTTGAGCTCCTGCTGATGAGGTTTAACCGCTTGGTAGTTCACCGCGGCCAGCACCACCTTCCGTCCTTCCGTAGCCCCCGGGCGAATCAGAATCACAGGGCAGTCTGCCTGTTTCATTAAATCCCATTTTGACTCACTGAAGGTAAAACGTGACTTATTGGTCTGCCGATGCAGTGGTAAATAGATAAACTGAGCACCAAAGCGCTTGGCTTCCTGAGCAATGGTTTCCTGCCATTCCGATGACCAGGATAAACCTATGCGGTAGTTTATATCGGCGGCGTCAAGGGGTTTGATGACTTCTTCCGTCACCCAATCCTGGCCGCGAACCAAATTATCATTCGTCGCTCGTGTGTTGACAGCTTCGTGATCAACAGCAATAAACACATATAACTCTATTTGACCTTTGTTGACGTCGAGGTGCTTATAAGAAATTAAGGCTCTTTCAAGCGCGACATGCTGATCATCATTGGGATCAACCACTACAAATAACTTTGCCATCTCTTCATTACCGGACATAAGGTTCCCTACTTTGATACGGTGATTTTTTACTGCCACAATCATTAATTTGGATGCCAGTAGAATAAACGCCCGCTTGGCCATGCGCAAGTAAACACGGCAACCCTGACAGGTGATGCAAGATCGGCGTAATTTTCTCAGATTCCTGCCCGACTTCTCGGACAACCCGATTAACCATAGGCCAGAAATATATAGCCGCCGACTGGATAAGGTTGCCTCTGGGCCGGTTTTCCTCTGGACAGTCAGCGTATCCATCAAGGACAATGCCGCCATAGTCCCCGTTAGTGAGCCCCCGTTAGTGAGCCCCCATGAGTGAGTTTACATGAGTGAAGAATTATCCCCCGGCATTGATCTGCGCATTGATAATGCCATTGCTACTATCACCCTCAATATTCCCGAGCGCCACAATTCACTGGACGCCGACAATATTGATCAATTTCTTCAACACCTGGACAGCATCGACAATAACCCCGATTTGCGTGTGCTGATTATCACCGGTTCCGGAGACAAGACTTTCTGTGCCGGTGCGGCGCTCAACCAGCTGGGTTCAGGTAATTTCGATGGCGACAAGTTCAGCCAGATCTCCGATCAGATCAGTGCCCTGAAGATTCCCAGCATCTGCGCCTATAACGGCTCGGCCTACGGTGGTGGCACCGAGATTGGTGTGGCCTGTGATTTTCGCATCGGCATCACTCCTATGCGGCTGTTTGTACCCCCTGCGCGCATCGGCCTCTGCTACCCGGTGAACGGTATTGAGCGCTATGTTAATACTCTGGGGCTGGCGACGACCAAGCGCCTGCTGCTGGCGAGCGAAGACTTTCATGGCCCAGAGCTACTGAGCATCGGTTACCTGACCCACCTGATCGAAAAGCATGAGCTGCGCGCCACTACCCAACAGCTGGCCGAGCGCATGGCGGGTTACGCGCCGCTGGCGTTGCAGGCCATGAAGCAGGTCTGTAACCAAGTCGCCAATGGCCGTTATGTACGCGAAGAGGCTCAACTGATAGCCCAGACCTGCAATAGCTCGGAGGATCTACAGGAAGGCTTCTTGGCGATGGCCGAAAAAAGGCCCCCGCTCTTTAAGGGGCAGTGATCGCTCGACTCTGTATTGGGCTGCTGACGATAATAAGAGATCAACAGCCTGCACATATTATTCTGCGCCGTTAAGATTGCGACCATTATATGCTTTCGCTTTGCTCACCTAGTGAGTTTTATATTCTTAAAAACTTGATCAATAAAATGCTTTCGAGAAAAAAATGTACTGCGGGGTATATCAAGACCTGCAGTATATGAAGAAATATAATCAGCCATGTATTGTAAGAATACCCGCTTTGAGCGGGAAGGACTCAGTGATCCCACTAGTGTCCCTCACTAAATAATAAGTGCGTTAGCTGTCAAATATTTACTTTTGGAACCGATTTTTTCAACGTCATGTTTCGGCGCTCTATGTGTATTCACATCTTGGTGTATGGCAGGTTTTCGGAATTATTTTTTTATAGTAATCACCAGCCACCTTCCTAATTTTTTGTTTAGCCGTTGGCATTATTTCTATGCCTTCCCACATAAGATTCAGCAGTCGGTTAAATTGAAAATCTACTTCATTGTGCATTACCTGAAGCTTTAATAATTCCAAGCCATCGTTCTCACCTTCCTCCTCTAGCCACGCAGTAAACTCGTTTTGAAAAATACCAGCCCTAATCATCGTCACAGAAAGTTGCTCGTACATACTCATGATCGTCACTCTTAGGCTCTCATCAAGGTGATCAACCAGTTTAGAAATCAACAGGGTTATTTTATCATATTGGTCTTTGAGACGATTTTGAGAATAAATCAAGTCTTGTAGCGGCGGTAATGAAGCCACCTTGCACGCCGAACTATTAATGCGGCTCAATATACTGACCGCCGCCTGATCCACCTTCTCGAAATGTAAACCTTGATTCAGACGCATAGCGGTTATTGTTAATTCTTTTGAGGAACCACATACCGAATTGAAGCGACCATGGTAGGCGATCATAAGGTCGCATATTGCCACTACCTGACCCGCAACAGATAATTGATCCGCTCGTTTGCGTTTTGGGTAACCTGTTCCCAATGCAGTTTCATGGTGCTCCATCACCGCTCGGCTTATCGGTGCAGGCAAGCCAGGTACCATATCAAGAAAATGTTTACCAATGACCGGATGAGCTTCCATCACCCGTCGTTCCTTCAAGGTAAAGCGCTCTTTCTTTTTAGACAATTCTGGGGAGATATGCAGCATACCCACATCATGCATCAGACCCGCCAGGAAAATAGTCACCCGGTCTTCTTCGGACAACTGCATTTCCATGGCGATTAACACCCCGAACATTGCACTGAATAAAGCATGATAGTAACGCTCAGGCATCTGCCTAGACATGACTGTCAGCTTCTGACGTAAAAGAGGGTATCTATTGTATTGATGGCAACAATAGCTAAGGTTTCTCAAAACCTCATCTTGTTCTGTTAGGCTATTTAGCCAGGGGATAGACTCGGCGAATTTATTAAGGTAATCCAGTAACGATTGGCCATCCAGGCTTGAATCTATATCAACACTGTTCTCCAAAGGTTTAACCAGTTTATGCCTGGCAATTACTTCCACTTTACCTTCTTCCAGTACCGTTCCGCGGGGAATGAGAAAAGTCCCTCGATCATTATATATATCTTTCGAAACAACAACCTGATTGTGTTTGTTAACTTCTGCCAAGTGCCGAGCGTAACTCGTATTGAGATCTTCCATAAAATCATTCCCTAAAACAAGACGTTTCTGATTTCCAGGCTTCACTACAGTAATTTTAATGTTAATTTACACGACAATCTCACAAGAATTAACTTAAACATAAACCTAATTAAGAATTATTTTTTCTATAAAACTGATGAGTTCTAACAAAATATTATTCATCGAGTGAAAAAATTTTAAAAATAGTAAGCTGGAGATGCTTTCTGAATTCTTATTTCGATAGGACCTATAAGGCTTATAACAAATTCCTCTGTTTTAGTTTCCCTTATTCCTTTTGGAAGGTTCATAAATAGAAATCCTTAACCTACGGAACTTTTCAAGTGAAATCGAGCGTTCAGGTATCGTCGATTAGTCATCAGCCGGGCCGCAAGGCGTTGATCCTCAATAACTATCTGTCACTGGAAGAATCGGATTGACTGAGCCAAGCGGTAACGGTGGGGGCTTACTCCTGCAGATAGGGGTAGCTACAAGCTAAAAAGTATCAGGACAACATGGAGCGAATACGCCGTCACACCTCGCCAAAGAGCTACCTCAAGACACTTCTTGGCAGCACAATTTAGTAGCTTGTCAGAGAAAGATTCATACTCATAAATATCGGACAAAAAAATGAGCAGGTTTACCTGCTCAAAAAGTCGCACCATTACTGATTAACTTGTGAAAGCGCAAGGTTCACCCTAGACCACCATGGTAACTGTGTGTCCTGCTGGCGCAAACGAGAAGCTATATATAGTCGGTGTTTTCTAGGTTTTTACCCCAGTGACCTAAACGCAGGGTGCCAGCCTCCATATTGATGTTCGAAAGTGACAGGCGGGCATCCAAGACGCCATAGCTCTTAATAGAGGCGCCGAGTAGCCGTTGCGATATCGCCAACAGCAATACCGCTAAACGCAAGCCAATAATAATTTAACTGCACTGAATCAAGATGCCGGTACGGGTTTATTGAAGCTCAAAATCATAGCGTTCTCGGCGCTGGCCATCATCATTCGCGGCCAATAATAGGTAACTACCCGCTAGCAGTATGTCCTCTGGGTTCAATGGTTTATCGTCTAGGTAAAACTGCCATTTTGCATCTGTAGGTACGGCGTTGAGTAGCTCGCGCACCTGCTTGACACGTAAATCGCTGGTAATCGCAATGGTGTGCTGTTGATAATTGATCGGTAGCTGGTCGGAATACAGCAGACCGCCGTGAACCGAAAATTCTGTTGCGCCGATCAGTTTAAATCGACCAAGTACCGGTACATCAAAGGCGTAGCTAGAATCGAGGATATTGATCCGCACGTGGCGTCCCACTTGCCCAATAGTATCTGTGGTGCGCAGCGGTTGGCGGTTGCTGCGCTGATCGACCGCTTCATGGTAGGTTTCTGCAAAGACCACGGCGCTTTCGACCTTCTGTTTGGCGACATCGATGGTGTACTGCACAGTGCCCTGCTCACCCATGCTGACCGGTAACCAGGTGGAATCTAAGCGATCGATATAATAATCGCGGCCAAGATCAATCTTCAACCAGCCCGGACCTTGCATCGGGTCGGCGGTTATCCAGAACTCTTCTTCCCCTTCTGCAGGCTGCAGTTCATCCTTGCCGTTAACCGCATTACTGGCCTGTGCCGGAGGGCTGCCCATCATGCCATGCTTGAGCTCGCGATTTGCTTTTACGGGGCGACCGATAGACAGAGGACCGACGGCCACTGTAAATACCTGCTCAGCGCCGCTCGCCGCCGTGACCGTTAGCGTGTCCCCCGGTTTGACCGCGGCTTCATTGGGTCGCTCTTTGTCAAAGGTCGCTGCAGCGCCGTAGGGTAAGGCAAGTGTTTTACGCAGCTCTAACTGGGTAACACCATAGGGAGGGTTATAAATTATACTCTGCTGGTTATCGATGCCCAATGCTGTGGAGGCCAAGCGAGTATCGTCGTTAAGCACGCGTACCCAGCTCACTTGATCGCTGAGCGTTTTATTTTCACCGACACCGCGTACCTCGATGTTGTTATTGCCCATGGACAGAGGCTGCTTTGGCCAGCGCAGACGATTACTGCCGTCGTTGCGCTGCACGCCCTGTGATTGACCACCGACAAATAATTCGGCGGCCTCAAGGTTGCTGTAGACCTTGATGTCTACCTCGGGTGTTTTACGTAAATCAAAACGGCGGCTGGTGATATAGACCATCGGCTCTTTACGCCAGTGCGACTGGTACCAGAAAAAGCTGTCTTTTTTCACGGTGCGATCGTGATTGATCATGCCTTTGTTGTTCAAACCTGGCACTGAACCTTCATCGCGCAGATCGGCGGCAAAATCAAACATGTTCCAAATAAAGCTGCCCCACATAAATGGGCGCTCACGCATGATCAACCAATTCTCTTCGTGGTAAAGGTTCTGATATTCCTCAGTGTGGTCTTGATTCACGGGTTGGTCGCTGTGAATATCCGTTGATGCCCCCGCACCGTATTCACTGATGCCCAGCGCTCGTGATGGAAAAGCCTTGGCGTTGCGGTCGAGCCATTCGCCCATTCCATCAAAGTCGTTGTAGTACCAACCGTCATAACGATTTTGTGCGACGATATCGGGCAGCATAAAGACACCCTGTGCTTCATGATCTCCTAATACCGCACCGGTTGTTAAACGGTATTTGTCCTCATCTTTTGCCAGTGCCTGTAGCTCGGTCACCAGTGTGGTGTTGACGTCTGTACCGTGAATACTGATTTCATTAAAGAGCCCCCACATGACTATTGAGGCGTGGTTGTAATTTTGACGAATCAGCTCGATTAATTGCTGTTTGGCATTGTCAGTGAAGGCCTGAGATCCGGTTACCTCACTGATCACCGGTACTTCGGCCCAAATCAACAGGCCCAAACGGTCGGCCAACTGATGAACATACTTATCGTGCTGATAGTGTGCCAAGCGCACGGCGTTGGCGCCCATCTCCAAAATTAATTGAAAGTCCTCTTCATGATCGGCCCTAGAAAGAGCCCAGCCTTTATCTTTTTTGTCTTGATGGCGGCTCACCCCTTGCAGGCGCAAAGGTTTACCGTTCAAAAAAGCGCCGTGCTCTGGGTCGATTTTAAAATTTCTAAGCCCCAAAGGTTGTTCGAGACTGTCTAGGACACCGCCGTTGTTGCTCAATGTTAAGCGCAGCTGATAGAGGTAGGGGTCAGTTACGCCCTGCCATAGGTGTGGCGCTATCACACGTAAAGACTCGCTGATGATTGTAGATTCGCCAGCCCCTAGCTCAAGTGAAACCTGCTTATTGGTGACCGTTTCACCAAGGGCATCTAATAATTGCAGTTTCAGGCTCAGTGATTGAGACTGCTTGGCTGTGTTGATTACGCGGCTGTGCACATCTAACTCAGCACGCTCTGCGCTGATGGCCCGCTGATCGACATAGAAACCGCTGGAAGCATAGTCGAGTACATCAAAATGCTGAGGCTGAGTGATGAGCAGTTCGACATTGCGATAGAGACCACCAAAGAAAGTGAAGTCCGCGGCCAGGGGCGGTACATCATCATGCCGCGCGTTATTGACCTTCACCGAGAGCAGATTGCGGCCACCCAGCGTCAGGTGATCGGTTATATCAAAGCGAAAGGTGGCGTAGCCACCGACATGCTGGCCAATAGCTTGCCCATCAATAAACACGTCAGTGATTAAATTGGCGCCGTTAAATTGCAGGTAAAAGCGTTTGCCTTGCAGGTTCTCTTCAAGCCGAAGTTCACGGTGGTACCAGCCATCACCGCGGAAGTAATCATCGCCACCATCGGCTCCATCTTCCGCGTTCCATGTGTGGGGGATGCTAATGGACGACCAGTTCTCGTCGAGAGTATCAAGGTTCGACAGAGCTTTACCTTCTCCGCGGCGAAAGTGCCAACCGTCGTTGAGTGATACACTGGTGCGGCTCACTTGATTCATCGCACCAGAGCCGATCGATGGCTGAGAATCACTGCAGCCTGCCAACAGCCCCCAGTACAAACACATAGCCGTTAAATATAATGCCCGCATACCACCCTACCCTTACCCGTTATTCATTTCGTTGGTCTTGGAAGCTGTTTAATTGGACAGACCAGATAACCAAAATAACATTGTCGGAAAAGACATTGCAACCGAGCGACAGCATAGAACGGTGTCCATGGATGGAGTTCTAGAACAGCGTTTCATAAATTCCCGGCTCAATAGAGACGATTTAACCTTTCTGTATAAAAAAATATAAGCTATTTATAGAGCATTAAACTCAAATAGTTGTTTGTTTGAGCTGTCTTATCCATTCAAGTAACTTTCATTGCCATACGCTTATAGCGACGGCTATTTTACGGGTAAGCATTTGTAAAGATTCATTTCCCTGCGACTATACAGGCGAAATTTGGCAATACCAATATGGCGAGGTACAGGATTATGGCCACACACGCTGCGCGCCTGAATGCCCTGATGATGATAATCTGTACGCATATTGGTTTCGAAAGCTCGTCACTCTCTCAACGTCTAACACGCTGGATTATCAGTCGCTGTCTGATAATCTAAAGAGACCCTTTTGGCGCTTGGGAATAGTTAATGGAAATCCGGCGTGTGACCCATGACCTGCTGATGGTTGGGCTCCTTACTGCGGGCATCGCCCTGCCCCTTGCTGCTCAGCCGAGCATTACTGGTCCGCAAGACAGTGCTCTCACGCTTGGCAGCATGCAGGACTCCTTGCCTTGGTCAAAGTATGATAATGAACACTGGCAAGGGCTGTACATTGCTATCTACGGAGCCATTTTTGGTTATCTGGATGTGCCTCTGACGATTATCCCCTTTAACAATTACCCGCGAATTTTCAGTGAATTGGCAGCGGGTAATCTGGACATCAGCGCTAACTTCCGTATCGGAGACAAACCTCTAAGGATCAATGACAGCATGGTTTGTACCGAGGAATTTTTCTCAAGCTCTTCCTGGGGGGCCTATACATTAAAAGGTAACGACGCTCCTCGGGTCAGCCAGCCTGAGGATCTTGCCCACTATAAGGTAGCGATTATCCGCGGGCTTGATACGCGTCACCTGCCCAAATTTAATGACGAGCTGCTGACACAGCTGAGTGAACCTAACCAGTTATTGATGATGTTAAGGTCCAAACGCGTCGACTTCGTTATTATTCCGCAAGAAATTACAGAGCCCTGGAAAGCTGATTTTGGTGTTGATACCCAGGAAGCTATGCACCTAGGGGATTACTTTGCCCACCTGTGTTTTTCTAAGCGCTCACTGGGTGGCGCCAGAGCTATCGATCTAAAACAACGGGTCGACCTCTATTTGAAAAAAGAGAGAGCAGATAACAACTCACGGAATGATAAAGCCGCGGTTATCGATAAGTGATAGCACCTAAGCCACACATACAGCGTGATAACTACTGAGACTTTTTACCCACAGAATTTGTGGATAAGCATGTAGCTAACTGAAGGTGATAGGGCTGAAAGCTGCGAGTATGTTGGTGGAACGTGGTTTGTTGCTTCTTTGATCAATAGAGCAAATGATGCTGCTCATCTGCTTATTGAATTATTATATAACATACCACCATATAAAAATAGTTTGCTGCCAAACTGAAACACCTGATAGATAACCACCAAATACCACCCCGTAGAAACATAATCAAAATCTGAAACAACATCTTTCAAGCCACTAAAAAAAGTTATCAGTAAATGAATCAAACCCACTAAGGTGGAGGTATGTTATATACCGATTACGACTTAAGTCTAATAATGCCCATCCATCCATGAACACCGAAGGTGTCAATTATACCGTCCTATTACCGACCGACATTCACGCACCTAATAGACTGAATTAGTATTAACGCTGCAAATCAGAGCCATTTCAAATATAATTTACGGCTATATTTTATGGAATGCATCATCAATGAAGCGTAAGACAAGCAGTATTCAGCAGGCTTCTGTAAAGGTTAAATCAGGCCCCTACCATCATGGCCATTTAAAAGAATCACTGATAGAAGCCGCCAAGGTTATTCTTGAGCGAGACGGTGCCGATGCGCTTTCGTTGCGAGCCATAGCCGCCGAAGTTGGCGTATCACATACCGCACCCTACTCACATTTTAAAAATAAAAAAGAGCTTATTAAAGCCATTTCAGAAATGGGTTACGAGTTGTTGGCGACAACCTTTTCGGCCGATGTGGCATCACAAAAAAACAAACCTGATGACCTTATACTCTCTTATGGGGCATCGTATCTTCGCTTCGCCTTGGCTAATCCACAGCTCTACCGCCTTATGTTAGGCCAAGTTGAAACACGCGGATTAAAGGAATCGGCCACCCCAGTGGCACTGGATGTCACAAGGGATAGTATTACCTTAAAACGACCTTTCTTAATGCTGAGTAACGCACTGGAAGAAGAGTTAAAAGACAAGCAAGCCGCAAGGCATAAAGCCTTGGGGGCATGGGCGTTGGTGCACGGGCTCTCAGCCCTCTTGATTGAGGGACATCTTAGTGTACCCGACGATCACGATTTACAATCTTTCCTAGCCACTCTCGCTTTTCGACGCTAGAAATGATCGCAGTGAGTAACACTAAATCTATTCACCACCGCGATCCTGGTTAACCATCCTTAGCGATATTATTCAGACATGTTTTAGGTTTGAATTTCAATGTCCTCAGTCGGAAAGGCGACACAGGAGTGACACCAACCATACTGAGCATCCGTTTTTCGCAGGTGGGCTTCTGCCGGGTTAAACACTGAGCCGCTAATAACTTTGACACGACATAAGCTGCACTCCCCCGAGCGACAGGCGTTTTCTGCAGTATAACCATTGCGCTCCATGCTGTTTAATAACGGCTCATCAACCCGTGCCTGAAAACTGCCTTGCCCCGAAATGGTCACGGTTACTTCTTCTGTGGGCTTCAGGTTTTCAGGCCAGTGTTCCAAACCTTCAGGGTTCTTGGGTGGGCCATTGGCTTCAATTCGAATATGGCGCGGTTTAACCTCCATGGCTTGTAAAGCTTGACTGCAGGATTCATTGAAAGGCGTCGGGCCACACAAATAAAACATCTTCTGATCAATTGCGCCGATTAATTCACGCAACCGAGCTTCACTAAGACGGCCGGTCAAACCCTTATAATCCTGCGAAGGACGAGAGATGACTTTATGGTATTGCAAAAAATCACACTCAGCGTCAAGTTGCTTGAGCTCTTCGTCAAAAATCACATCCGTCTCGAAACTTGAAAGATAGATCAGGTGAAATTTGTAATCCAACTGTCTATCCGCAATCTCGCGAATCATACTGCGCGCCGGCGCAATACCGGAACCCCCAGCGATGAACACCAACTCTTTCGCAGGAAAAAGTGGGTTATGGTAAAAGGTACCCATAGGACCACTGCTGATCAGAAGATCACCTAGCTTAATGGCATCCAGTAGATGATGCGTCACAAAGCCTGGGGTCGCTCGCTTGATGGTCAGATCGTAATAGTCTCTGGTTTGCGATGACGATGAGATCGCATAGGGGCGTGCGCTATCAGTGCCATCAATATTCACAAACACATTTATATATTGCCCCGCTTGAAAAGGCGGCAACAGCGATCGATCAACGGCCGCGAAGCGCAGCGTTTTTGTTGACGCTGTGTCTTTAAAAATATCAATCACCTCCAGAGTTAAACGTTTGGGGTGCAGTTGATTAATATTTTTTGATACCTTGCCAACATGTTCTGAAAAGTCTGTGCCCTTAAGCGCTAACTGCTGTTGATGATTTAACGCTTCTTGATAGCCAACGACCTGAGTGAAAACGGAATCGGATGATACTTTTTGATTAGGCATGTTCGATGGCCTCTGCTGGTTCTTGTGCTTTCATGATGTAACTCAACGCGGATCGTGCAGTCGTCTGACCACTCATATAGGTCGGCTGAAAACCGCCCATGCCGTACCAGGCACTGGCCATGTAAAGTCCATCAATGGCATCCATGCGTTCACGAAATACTGCGCCATCTTGGGTATTCTGATCAAACCCGTAAATAGCGCCCCCAGGGGTATTGAGGTAACGCATCATCGTGCGTGGCGTAGCGACTTCTATCTCTTCAAGGTGTTCCTGTATTCCAGGGTATACCTGCTCGGCATAATCAATTAAATCCTGTGCCAATCTGTACTTGGTTTCAGCGTACTGATCATCCGGTACACAATCCCATGGTTCGCCAAACTGCAGGCAGAGAATCGAGAGCGAGGTTTTACCTACCGGTGCAAAATCAGGGTCTTCCAAGTTATAACAGGTAACCATAATGCTGGAGGGTTTATCGAGTGTGTGCATGGTCGCCACCGCTTTCTCTTCATCACGGTCATCGGTAATAAAGGTGGATGCACACTTAATTCCCAACTGCTCTGGTGGGCAATCAACACCCACGTAGAGTACCAGTGCCGAGGTGCCCAAACGACGCGACTTCAAATCTCGGCTTACCTGCTCTGGAGCCTTCGGCATGTCCAGTAATTCATGGTAAGTATGAATAGGGCTCGCGTTAGAAATGACGGTTTTACATTTGAAAACTTCGCCGCTTTCGTCCTTTACGCCACTCACAGAGCCGTTCTCCATTAGTATCTTTTCGGCGCCGCAATTAAATTTCACCTGCCCTCCCGCTTGCTGAAAGGACTCCAGTAGAGCGCTGGAAATTGCCTGTGAACCGCCCTTGATGTGTGCCGGCTTAAACTTGGCGTAGCTGTAGATCATGATAGCCAAATCTACAAAAGGCATATCCTTTGTCGGTACACCTATGTAACACCAATAGGCGCTCAATACCGCAATGAGGTCTGGATCATTAAAATGTTCGTTAAAAACATCTTTAGCGGGTCGAAGACCATCGCGTTTGTAGTTAGCACACTGGTTGTCTAAAAACTCAGAATCGTTATTAGCTTGTAGCTGACGAACGTTAATGAAGGCTTCAAAACTCACCATTTCAATCAACTGCAGAAATGGAGGGATAGCCTCTGCTTCATGTGGAAACTGTTCAATCAGCACTCTCTGTAAATCATGCCAGTCGGCTGGCAGAGTCATATCAATCTCATCGGGTATGACCAATCGATAGAGGTCATGCTCCTCGACCACCTCAATCTTATCCATAATGCCAAGCTCGGCGAAGATCTGACGCATCACAAATGGCTCAGAGTCTGTGCCCATACCGCTGAGCTGATGCAGGGCCACTTCAAATTCAAATTCACCACGCACAAAGGATGTCGCACAACCTCCGGGAATATTATGACGCTCCAGCAGTAGGGTTTTTGCCCCGCCTCTCTGTAGCGTCGTCGCGGCTGTCAGCCCGGCATTACCCGAGCCTATTACAATGGCGTCAAATTCTGTCATTTACGTCTGCTCCTGATTTCAGTCGATCTCAACATCAACTTACAACTAAACACTGTTAAGTTACAACCAAAGATTAGCGACAGAACTTAACAGTGTCAAGATTGGATTGTAATCCCATAG